>JAEIGA010011465.1_pt1 | contig 13461 bp, 11 predicted proteins | sample 9270691 | NCBI WGS metagenome assembly JAEIGA01 (sample SAMN17057246, study PRJNA624740) | gut metagenome | biome: biome; isolation source: fecal sample | host: Bos grunniens | place: China: Xizang | collected 2019
ACCGAGCAGAATTGGCAAACAAAGCCCCTCCTGTCTTGACTGCACAGCTGCCTTAATCATTGTAGGATGAAGTCCTTCTGCAAACACTACTCGCTGCGGATGCTTACGCGCGGTTTCATAAAGCGATTGGGTCACGCTGGTCTCATGTCCCATTCTGAGACGAAGATTCTTCTTATACTCATTCCAGTCTGTTATGGTGCGACGTGCTACGCCCGACTCTATCGCTGCCTTGGCAACAGCTGCAGAAACTTCTGTGATAAGACGTGGGTCGACTGGTTTCGGAATAAAGTATGCTGGACCGAAAGTGAGGTTGTTTACCTTATAAACATCATTCACCACGTCTGGCACTGGCTGCTTAGCCAAATCTGCTATGGCATGCACTGCTGCGAGCTTCATCTCCTCATTGATGGCCTTTGCATGCACATCAAGCGCTCCACGGAAAATATACGGGAAACCTATTACGTTGTTAATCTGATTAGGATAGTCAGAACGGCCCGTCGACATCAATACATCAGGACGGCTTGCCATTGCATCTTCGTAAGTAATTTCTGGGGCAGGGTTGGCAAGAGCGAAAACAATAGGCTGGTCAGCCATAGAGCGGATCATATCCTGGCTTACAACATTTCCTTTTGAAAGACCAAGGAAGACATCTGCACCACGCATAGCTTCTTCAAGCGTATGTACATCGCGGCGGTCGGTAGCAAAGAGTTGTTTCTCTGGAGTGAGATTTTCACGATCAGATGTGATAACACCCTTTGAATCGAGCATAACAATATTCTCCTTGCGTGCACCAAGAGCCATATAAAGCTTCGTGCATGATATGGCTGCGGCTCCCGCTCCATTGACAACAATCTTGACATCCTCTACCTTCTTGCCGTTAACTTCCAAAGCATTGATAAGTCCGGCAGACGAAATGATTGCTGTGCCATGCTGGTCATCGTGCATTACAGGAATGTCGAGTGTACGCTTCAGGCGTTCTTCTATATAGAAGCATTGCGGTGCCTTGATGTCCTCAAGATTGATTCCACCAAATGTCGGAGCAATCTTCTCTACTGCTTCGCAGAACTTCTCTGGATCTTTCTCTGCTACCTCAATATCGAAAACATCAATCCCACCATATATTTTAAATAGGAGTCCCTTGCCTTCCATTACTGGCTTGCCCGACATGGCGCCAATATCGCCAAGACCGAGAACTGCCGTTCCGTTAGAGATGACAGCAACAAGATTACCCTTGTCTGTATACTTATAAGCTGCGTCTGGGTTATCCTGAATTTCCAGACAAGGATAAGCCACTCCTGGAGAGTAAGCAAGTGAAAGGTCAGTTTGTGTTCGATAAGCCTTGGTAGGTACTACTTCAATCTTACCAGGGCGGCCTGCTTCATGATATTCAAGAGCGGCCTCTTTAGAAATGTGTACCATAATGTTTGTGTGTTTGATTTTACAATCTTCTTGTTTTCCTTAAAAATTGGTTGCAAAATAACTAAAAAAAACCGAAATAACCAAACGTAAAACATTTTTTAATGCAATTTTGTGAAATTTCTCTTTAACTATTTGGCACAACAGAGAAAAATTTATAATTTTGCGATGCAATTAGAATAACATCATATAACTTAATAACTTACTAAAATGGTAAATTACAAAGAATTGGGCCTTGTAAACACACGCGACATGTTTAAGAAGGCTGTTGACGGCGGATACGCTATACCTGCATTCAACTTCAACACAATGGAACAGATGCAGGCTATCGTACAGGCTGCAGTAGAGACAAAATCACCTGTCATCATGCAGGTTTCAAAGGGTGCACGCAAGTATGCTAGCGCAACTATCCTCCGCTACATGGCTGAGGGCGCAGTAGCATATGCTAAGGAACTCGGATGCGAGAATCCTCAGATTGTGCTTCACCTCGACCACGGAGATAGCTTCGAGACATGTAAGGATTGCATCGACAGCGGCTTCTCTTCTGTTATGATTGACGGCTCACACCTGCCATACGAAGAGAACATCGCCCTCACAAAGAAGGTTGTAGAATATGCTCACCAGTACGATGTTACTGTAGAGGCTGAGCTTGGCGTGCTCGCTGGCGTTGAAGATGACGTTGTAGCAGAGGAGTCACACTACACAAAACCAGAAGAGGTTGTTGATTTCGCTACACGTACAGGATGCGACTCACTAGCTATCTCTATCGGCACATCACATGGTGCATACAAGTTCACACCTGCACAGTGCACACGCAATGCTGAGGGTAAGCTCGTTCCTCCTCCTCTCGCTTTCAACGTACTGAAGGCTATCGAAGAGCAGCTGCCAGGATTCCCTATCGTTCTCCACGGTTCTTCTTCTGTACCACAGGACGAGGTAGACACAATCAATCAGTACGGTGGCAAATTGCCTGACGCTATCGGTATACCAGAGGAGCAGCTCCGTGAGGCTTCTAAGTCTGCTGTATGCAAAATCAATATCGATTCTGACTCTCGTCTCGCAATGACTGCAGCAGTTCGCAAGTACCTCGCTGAAAACCCTGGCCACTTCGACCCTCGCCAGTATCTCACTCCAGCACGCGAGAGCATGAAGAAAATGTACATGCACAAAATTCTCAACGTGCTTGGATCAAACGACAAACTCTAAGATAATGAGAATAATAACAGTTGTGGCAGTCTTCTTTATGATGGCTGCCACTTCTTTTTCACAAAGTGTGGAAAAGAACAATAACGAACGCTTCCTCAACCGTTTTGAAAGCCTCATAAACCGAATGTCAATAATCGACAAAATGGAAGAGGTGCCAGAAGATAGCATAAAAACATGGCGCAAAGAACGTAAAAAGCTAAGAAAGGAGTACAGAAAACTGTATAGCGACACATTTACTGACGAACAAGCTAAACGATACTACAAACTAAAAGGGCAATTCAACAAGCATATTACCACACTTCAGCTAGAGGATATGGGCGAAACGCTGAATGAAGCAGGGAAAAAGGCGAAGAAAAGCATGAAACGCACTGGAAAAAAAATACAGGGGTGGATTGAAGGCTTTAGCAAATAGTCTTAAATGTCAACGCTGAACAACATTCCACACACATACGTCCAAAAACTCACAACATACGTATACACAAACAGCAGAAGGGAACTGCATGGCACTTAGCGTCATGCAGCTCCCTTCTGCTATTTACAACATCCTCCTACGACCCAAAATTTTACTGTTACAATACGCCATCACTTCTTCGGCACCACCTTCCACCTACGCAGACAGACTTGACTTTGGTTAAAAAAAATAAGTTTTTCTTATATATATGTATGAATCTCGAAAAATATATGTAACTTTGCATCGTAATATGCGCCATACCGAACGGTTAATTTGATGAAGTGGAATGAAGTCATAGGACAAGAGGAGGTGGCTGACCGTCTGAAAGCCATGGTCTGCAGCGGACGTATGCCTCATGCACTCATGTTATGCGGTAATACCGGACATGGGGCGCTTGCTCTTGCTATGGCATTAGCATCGACTCTTCTTTGCCAGAACTCTAACGGAAGAAAGAAGGCTGCAACAACCACTTCACTTGGGATGTTTGGTGAAGAAGAAGACAGCAACTCTGCCGCATCGCAATGCGGCGACCCATGCGGAGTGTGTCCACAGTGTGCAATGCTCAAGCAATGGCATCATCCTGACTTACATTTCTCCTTTCCAACGGTTAAGCTGCCATCGATGTCTACTGAGCACAAACCTGTCAGCGATGATTTCATAAGCAACTGGAACGAACTCATCAACCGTGAGGGACCGTACATTAGCTTAGAGCAATGGATGGAACAGATGGGTGCGACAACACAGCAGGCTATCATCACGGCTGGCGAGAGTGACGCACTGACACGAAAAACTGCAATAAAATCAAGCCAGGGTGGATACAAGGTGGGCATAATTTGGCTGGCGGAGCTGATGAACGAGAGTAGCGCCAACAAATTCCTAAAGACATTAGAGGAGCCCAGTGATGACACTATATTCATTCTGGTAGTGGAACGTCCTGAACTTCTGCTTGAGACAATACGAAGCAGGGTACAACGCATAGACATACCAAGAATATCACAAGAGGCATTACAGGCCGCTCTCACAGAACAGCAGGGAATAGACAGCAGCATGGCTCTCAAAATAGCACGCGCAGCAGAAGGCAACTGGAATAACGCAGTGGAGATGTTGAAGCCTGAGTCTGAGCAGAAAATGTTTCTCGACCTCTTCATCATGATAATGAGACAGGCATACACCAGCGATGTCAGAGGCATGAAGAAATGGAGCGACACTGTTGCGGCATTTGGCAGAGAGCAGCAGAAAAGAATGCTGCAATATTTCATGAGAATGGTCAGAGAGGCTTTCATTTCAAACTTCAAAGAGCCTGCTCTATCATATATGACTGTCGAGGAAGAGGAGTTCATAAAGAAGTTTGGGCAGTTTGTCAACGAGATTAATATCATAGAGATAAATGAGCTGCTGGAACTAGCACTGAGAGACATCTCGCAGAACACATATCAGAAAGTGGTATTTTTTGATACGGCCTTACGCCTTACAGTACTTATCCAAAGAAACAAGCGAGCTATAAAAAAATAGCATTCCGCTGAGAATAGAACAAATAGCGACTCTATACACACAATATAAAATCCAACACATTGAAATACGACAATCTAAAATATATTTCTGGAGCTGACTCACGCGGACTCTGCCACAAAGGATGCGGCAGACAGGACCATCAGCTCAATACATATGACTGGTTGGCCGACATACCTGGAAACGACAGTTCTACAGACCTTGTAGAGGTGCAATTCAAGAACACCAGAAAGGGCTACTACCATAACGTAAACGGACTTGACTTAAAGAAAGGTGATATCGTAGCAGTAGAATCCACTCCAGGACACGATATCGGCGTCGTGACACTAACGGGACAGCTCGTCAACCTGCAAGTCAAAAAAGCTAACCTTAAATCGCTCGACGACATAAAGCGTATATATCGCATAGCAAAAGAGCAGGACATCGCAACATGGGAGGAGGCAAAGGCTCGAGAACATGCCACCATGATACAGAGCAGGCAGATAGCTAAAGACCTCGGACTGCAAATGAAAATTGGTGATGTGGAATATCAAGGCGATGGAAACAAAGCAATTTTCTATTACATAGCTGATGAGCGTGTAGACTTCAGACAACTCATAAAAGTCCTGGCTGATGTCTTCCATGTAAGAATCGAAATGAAACAAATCGGTGCAAGACAGGAAGCAGGACGAATAGGAGGAACCGGACCATGCGGAAGAGAGCTATGCTGCGCTACATGGATGAAAGCTTTCTCAAGCGTTTCAACCAATGCTGCAAGATTCCAGGACATATCACTCAATCCACAGAAACTGGCAGGAATGTGCGCTAAACTGAAATGCTGTCTGAACTACGAAGTTGATACATATCTTGAGGCTGGAAAGAAATTTCCACCGCACGACATCGTCTTGCAGACTCAGGACAGCGATTACTACTTCTTCAAGCAGGATATACTCGCAGGCATCATAACATATTCTACAGACAAACGCCTCGCATCAAACCTTGAGACAATTTCGCCTGAACGTGCGAACGAAATAATCGAAATGAACAAACGAGGAGAAAAACCTGCAGAACTGAACAACGAAGAAACAGAGCCAAAAGACAAGCAGCCGCAAGACCTCATAGAAAGCGAAGACATTACACGATTCGACAAGGCGAAAAAGAAAAAGAAAAAGAAACCACGCAGAAATGAGAAAGGCATTCGCAACAATAGCGCTGCTGACAGCAATAATGGCAAACAGTAGTTGCGACGACAACATCATATACGACAAATACTTACATACCGACATACGTGGATGGGGCAAAAATGAGGTAATGGAATACACTGTAGATTCTATTAATGAAACAGCGACATACCAAATGGCGCTCGGACTAAGAATCAACGACACATATCCATTCCAAAACCTTAACATATTCGTCTCGCAGACAATCTATCCTGGCAATATCACATATACAGACACTGTGACATGCCGAGTGACTGACAGGCAAGGGAAAATGAAGGGACGCGGGGTTTCACTATACCAGTATCTCCTGCCTATAACTACTCACACATACGAAAAAGGTGACAGCATAAGGGTCAGAGTGATACATAACATGAAACGAGAGGTCCTGCCAGGAATTGCTGACGTCGGAATAAAAATAACAAAACAACAGAAAGATAACAAATAACAAAACAAAAATAATAATTGATATGGCTGAGAACAAGAAAATCAAAACAGCGCTTGTATCCGTATTCCACAAGGACGGACTTGACCAATTGCTTGCAAAACTTAATGAAGAGGGCGTAAAATTCCTGTCAACAGGCGGCACACAGACATTCATCGAATCACTCGGATATGAATGTCAGAAAGTAGAGGACGTAACAACTTACCCATCAATACTCGGAGGACGAGTGAAAACTCTGCATCCAAAAGTGTTCGGTGGCATACTGGGACGCCGTGATAACGAAAGCGACCAGCAACAGATGGCACAGTACGAGATTCCTGAAATCGACCTCGTAATTGTTGACCTCTATCCTTTCGAGCAGACCGTAGCAAGCGGAGCATCACATGCTGACATTATCGAGAAGATTGACATAGGCGGAATATCACTTATACGTGCCGGAGCAAAAAACTTCAACGACGTTGTGATTATACCTTCAAAAGCTGAATACTCTGTTCTTCTTGACATTATAAACGAACAGGGAGCAGAAACAACGCTCGCACAAAGAAGAATGTTTGCAACACGTGCATTCGGTGTAAGCAGCCATTACGATACCGCTATTAACGCTTGGTTCGAAGAGACAAAATAAGTTAGCGGACAAACTGAAAGCTAAAATGGCACATACTGCGCCAAACATCTAAACACCACCAATACAAAAAAAGACAAACAATATGGGATTTTTCTCTTTTGTACAAGAAATAGCGATGGACCTTGGAACAGCCAACACTATCATCATAAGCGATGACAAGATTGTTGTTGACGAGCCATCGGTAGTTGCCATAGACCGACGTACTGACAAAATGATTGCTGTCGGAAAGGAAGCAAAAATGATGCACGAGAAAACGCACAACAATATCAAGACTGTGCGTCCACTGCGCGACGGTGTTATTGCTGACTTTTCTGCCTGCGAACAAATGATGCGCGGACTCATCAAGATGGTACACTCAAGAAGCCGTCTATTCTCACCATCACTTCGTATGGTAATCGGCGTACCATCAGGCTCTACTGAAGTAGAGTTGCGAGCTGTAAGAGATTCTGCAGAGCATGCTGACGGACGCGATGTCTATCTTATATTTGAGCCGATGGCATCAGCTATCGGAATCGGTATTGACGTAGAAGCACCTGAAGGCAATATGATTGTTGATATAGGCGGCGGTTCTACCGAAATTGCTGTAATATCACTCGGAGGCATCGTTTCAAACAATTCTATCAGAACTGCGGGCGACGACCTTACACGCGACATTCAGGAGTACATGTATCGTCAGCATAACGTAAAAGTGTCTGAAAGAATGGCTGAACGTATCAAGATACACGTTGGCTCTGCTCTTACGGATCTTGGCGATGAAGCTCCAGAAGACTATGTAATACACGGTCCAAACCGCATAACATCACTTCCTATGGAAGTTCCTGTATGCTACCAGGAAATTGCGCACTGCATAGACAAAACTATTGCGAAGATAGAAAATGCTGTACTTAACGCGCTTGAGAACACGCCACCAGAGCTCTATGCTGACATTGTAAAGAATGGCATATACCTTTCAGGCGGCGGTGCACTCCTTCGCGGTCTTGACAGACGTCTGCAGGCGAAGATTAACATACCATTCCACATTGCAGACGATCCTCTGCACTCTGTAGCGAAAGGCGCAGGTATCGCGCTTAAAAATGTAGAGCGTTTCTCATTCCTTATGAGATAATAAAATTCTCAAATAATGAGGCTGGGCCAGAAAAGAGACTTTTCTGGTACAGCCTCTATGACTGTAAGTTAAAAACAAGCGTCCTGTCTGCATAGCACTGCCGACATTGCAATCACACGCAATCCTTCTATCAATATCTGGGGGATTTTTAGAACACACCGTAAAACAATAATGCACAATCTCGTTGAATTCATAAAGAAAAATTTCCATTGGTTTTTATTCTTGATACTCGAAATAATATCAATGGTGCTGCTATTCCGATTCAACGGATATCATGGCAGCGTGTGGTTCACATCTGCAAATGTCATATCTGGCAAGATATACGAAATAACATCTAACGTCAATCAGTTCTTTTCGCTCACCGACCTTAACAAGCAGCTGACACAACGCAATGTCGTTCTCGAGAAACAGGTACAGGCATTAAGTCACAAAATAAACCTTCTGACAGCTGACACCACAATTGCAGACAAAGAAATACGACATGCTCTTTCAACCTCAAGGCTCATTCATGCTCGAGTCATCAGCAACAGCATCAACAAGCAAGATAACTTCATAACACTTGACAAGGGTGCTGCTGATGGTGTTCAGCCAGACATGGGTGTTGTCTGCGGCACAGGCATTGTGGGAATTGTATACCAGGTGACACAACATTACAGTATTGTCATACCGGTTCTTTCTTCACATTCGAAAATCAGCTGTCAGATAGAAGGTAGCGGATACTTTGGCTATCTCACTTGGGATGGCAAGATGTCTCGCTATGCATACGTTGACGACATACCTCGACATGCTCGGTTCCATCTATACGATAAAGTTGTCACCTCTGGCTATAGCTCTGTTTTCCCTCAGGGATTAATGGTGGGTAAAATTCTGCATGTATACAATTCTCCAGATGGTTTGTCTTACCGTCTGATGATAGAACTCTCTACTGACTTTGGCAAGCTGCGCGATGTATGTATTATCGATGACAGCACGATACGCGAACGGCTACAAGTGCTACGCACAGCCGAAGACTCCATTAAAGTAAGAAAAGGCAATAACTGATGAATACAAATTTCTTTCTGCGACTCGGCTCAATGGTCGTATTTGTCTTACTACAGGCACTTGTACTTAACAATATTCATATATTTAATATAGCTACGCCCCTGCTCTACATCGCACTTCCTCTGAAGTTCGATTCTGAGCAGTCGCGATGGAGTTCTTTACTGTGGTGTTTCACAACAGGTTTACTAATTGATATCTTTGCCAACACTCCAGGACTGGCGGCTGGCTCAATGACATTGTTTGGTGCAATGCAGCCAAGCATACTAAGATTATTCATCCAAAATAGCGAAGATGAATACATCAAGCCATCTGCCAAAACAATAGGATGGATGAAATATTCCACCTATACGATATTAGCCAGCATCATTTACTGCTTTATATTCTTCACACTTGAAGCCTTTACGTTCTTCAATCCATTGTTATGGTTGCTGAAAATAGCAGGTAGCGCACTTCTTACTATCATCATACTTATAGCAATAGAAAGAATAAAGAAATAAGGAATACTAACATTAATAACCAGGATAGACAGAGTAACACTATATATAATAGGTATAGCATACATTATAGGTCATCAATATACACAGAAACACTCTGCATTTTTTAGATAAATTATTTAGAAGCGATACTTCAATCACTCATTTATTTTGGATTACGGACTTGAAAATAGAAAATATGTCATTGGTGGCGTAGCGACAGCTATAGTCATCATATACATCATACGCCTATTTGTACTCCAAATTATGAGCGATGACTATCGCAAGAGTGCTGACTCAAACGCTTTCTTCCGTAAGATTGAATATCCATCACGTGGTATCATTAAAGACCGCAACGGCAAACTTCTTGTCTATAATGAGCCATCATACGACCTGATGGTTATCATGAACGAACAGAAAGACCATATAGACACACTTGCGTTCTGCAAAGCCCTCGACATTACCCCAGAATATTATCGACAGCGAATGTCTGAGATAAAAGACCGTTCAAAGAATCCAGGCTACTCGCGATTCACTCAGCAGCTGTTCATGTCACAGCTCTCAGAGAAGGAATTCTCAATTTTTCAAGAGAAACTATTCCGATTCCCTGGTTTCTATGTGCAGAAAAGAGCCATTCGCCAATATCAATATCCTCATGCAGCCCACGTTCTTGGCGATGTCGGCGAAGTGTCGCCAGCAAATATCGAAGAAGACGATTACTATCAGTCTGGCGACTATATAGGCAAGTTAGGAATAGAACGTTCTTATGAAAAATATCTTCGTGGCGACAAAGGTGTGCAAGTATTGCTGCGTGACGCACGAGGCAGAATACAAGGCAAATACAAAGATGGTGCATACGACCATGTTCCTGTTGCTGGAAAAGACCTGACACTATCTCTTGATATTGAACTTCAAGCACTTGGCGAACGTCTGATGGAAGGCAAGATTGGCTCCATCGTAGCGTTAGAGCCATCTACGGGCGAAGTATTATGCATGGTATCATCGCCAACATATGACCCTCGCCAAATGACAGGACGTGACAGAGGAAAGAATCACCGCATACTCTCACAAGACTCGTGGCGTCCGCTGCTTAATCGTTCTATAATGGGACAGTATCCGCCAGGTTCTACATTCAAGACATCACAAGCGCTGACATTTCTCACCGAAGGCATTGTTACTCCCCACACTTCATACCCTTGCTATCATGGCTTCCAATATAAAGGCCTTCGCGTAGGATGCCACGCCCACCCTTCACCGATAGCATCGGTTAATGCGCTCAGCACATCATGTAATGCCTATTTCTGCTGGGGACTGTATCACATGATAGGAGCAAAGAAAAAATATGGCACAGTACAGAATGCCATGAATACCTGGCGTGACTATATGGTTTCCATGGGATTCGGATATAAGCTCGGAATTGATTTGCCTGGAGAGAAGCGCGGACTTATTCCTAATGCAGCCTTCTACGACAAAGCCTATAAAGAACGATGGAACGGACTGACCATTATATCTATTTCCATTGGACAGGGAGAGGTTAACCTTACGCCTCTGCAGATAGCAAATCTCGGAGCAACTATTGCCAACCGAGGATACTACATAACACCGCACGTCGTAAAGGACATAAAGGGAGAATGCATTGACACAGCATATACTACCAAGCACTACACGATGGCATCCCGGTCAGCATACGACTATGTAGTAGCAGGCATGCGTTCTGCTGTAACAAGCGGTACATGTCGTGCCGCCAACCGTTCTGACTATACTGTCTGTGGTAAGACAGGTACAGCACAAAACCGCGGACAAGACCACTCCATCTTCATGGGCTTTGCTCCTATGGACAACCCAAAGATAGCTATTGCCGTATACGTTGAGAACGGAGGATTCGGTGCAGAATATGGTGTTCCTATCGGTGCACTGATGATGGAAAAATACATCAATGGCGAACTCTCTGAAGCAAGCGAAAAGCAAGCAGCTGACTTCCAGCGGCGTCGCATAGCCTACGGAACAAGGGAGAGGTAATGATAGCAAGGCTAAGGGAGTAACGGTTAAGGGGTAATGAGTATTGCTAACAGACAAGGCAAACAAGGACATTAACGAAAAACGAGAACAGTAACAAAATATGGCATACACAAAGAATAACGGCATCGGCATCCTGCGGTCACTCGACTGGTGGACCATTATCATCTATCTCTTGCTTCTGGCATTCGGATGGATGAGCGTCTGCGGTGCGAGTTATTCATACGAAGACACCGACCTGCTTAGCCTCAGCAGCCGCTCTGGCATGCAGATTGTCTGGATAGGAACATCCATCTGTCTTGGCTTTATAATCCTGATGATGGACGACCGATTCTTCGACACGTTCGGATTTGTTATATATATTGCACTATTATTGCTGCTCTTTGCCACGATATTTAATCCGCACGAGATCAAAGGCTCGCGCTCGTGGCTTGTTCTCGGTCCGCTACGCCTGCAGCCTGCAGAGTTTGCAAAATTCGCCACAGCTCTTGCCGCAGCGAAATTAATGTCGGCCTATGGCTTTACCCTCAGCCGCACTCGCGACTTCTTGCTAGCGTGCATGATTGTCATCACTCCTATGCTGCTCATTATCGGTCAGAAAGAAACTGGCTCGGCACTCGTTTATCTCAGTTTCTTCCTGATGTTCTATCGTGAAGGAATGCCAGGCGCCATACTCTTTACCGGAGTAGCCATGATAGCCTATTTTGTTGTAGGCACACGTTACGAGGCCACAATGCTATGGTCACTACCTACATCACTTGGCACATTCCTCGTAATGCTCATGATACAGCTGTTCACGATAGGCATGGCACATCTCGGCAGCAAAAAGCGCCTGCCAGTTCGCCAGATGCTTCTTGTGACATTCGTTGCCACTACAGTTTCGCTACTAGTGTCAAAGTTCATCTATGCCTTTGACATCATTTGGGTACAGCTGGCAGTAACCATATATATCATAGCTACCCTACTCTATCAGGCCCTACGCGAACGTATGCGTAAATATCTGCTCTTTGCGGTATTCTCCATTGGTTCTCTCGCATTTTTCTATTCGTCATCATACGTTCTCAACAATATCCTGCAGCATCACCAGCGCGAACGCATCAACGTGCTGCTCGGACTGAAGGAAGACCTCTCCGGTGCGGGATATAATGTCCATCAGAGCCAGATAGCCATCGGCTCAGGCGGTCTGCGCGGAAAAGGTTTCCTCAACGGAACCCAGACAAAGCTTAAGTACGTTCCTGAGCAAGACACCGACTTCATCTTCTGCACTGTAGGCGAAGAAGAAGGATTCCTCGGTTCGGCAGGCGTACTATTGTTGTTCCTTGCTCTCCTCCTGCGACTTATCCATGTAGCAGAACGCCAACCATTCAAGTTCGGCCGAATCTACGGCTACTGCGTTCTGAGCATCTTTATGTTCCATTTGTTCATAAATGTCGGCATGGTGCTCGGACTCACCCCTGTTATCGGCATACCTTTGCCGTTCTTCAGTTACGGTGGTTCGTCGTTATGGGGATTCACCATACTGCTATTCATCTTCCTGCGTATCGATGCCGGCAGAAATCTCGTAAGACAATAAACACATCAAACTACATCCATAACTCTGTCCGTTGCTGTTAATCCTATTGCAGCAACGGACAGAGTTTTTTTATATGTAGGTATGCCCCCCTCGCAAGTTCAAATATCCTTAAAGGCAAAGGAAAATAGTGGAACTGAAAACGGGAAAGATGAAAACTAAGTTCCTTTTCACTCGTTCTCAATCTTCGCAATGACAAACGCATATCTTCATTTAATTTCCTTTATCTTCTTTACATGCTAAACTTAAAATATATGGTCTATTTCACAGAACAACTCAAACTATGATTACTTCATTTTCAAAGAGATAGCAGAACGAGCGAATAGTTTTGTGCCAAATTACCGAAAAATATCAAGCCAAACTATCTAATATAATATTTTTTTCGTATCTTTGCGTTTGGTTATATAC
>JAEIGA010011466.1_pt1 | contig 13461 bp, 5 predicted proteins | sample 9270691 | NCBI WGS metagenome assembly JAEIGA01 (sample SAMN17057246, study PRJNA624740) | gut metagenome | biome: biome; isolation source: fecal sample | host: Bos grunniens | place: China: Xizang | collected 2019
TCTCCGTATATGTGTAAACGTTCTATTTGATATTCGCCAGAACCACGGTCTGCGTATATCCATGCTGGTTTGTATATATCGTTTAATTCTATTACAGTATTAACAGCATTGTCATATGAATACTCTGCTCTTGGCATTTCAAATCTTTTAAGTACCATGAACTGTTGCATTCTTACATTGTATTCCAATATAACTATAGATGAACTGGAACTGTATTTATCCCAGTCTATACCCATAGTTCTAAATCTATTAAATGGCGCCGGGTTGTACTCATCGTACAATAACATTTCTGGTTGTTGTCTTTTACCATTTTTGATATCTTGCTCTTGATAATAATCCAAAGGATTATATGCATAATTATAAAGTGTTCTTGCTCTATCTAATTGTGCTTTATCAAATACCCCAGTATCTTGAACCCCAAACTCTGCTTCAACTTCATGCACATAACCAGATGCGGTCAATGAAGCTCTGAATTCTGCTTCCATTTGCTCACACCAGTTAGGATTGTGCATAGATGGATGGAAGTGATGATTAAAACCTAAATCAGGATTCGTACATGCTTCATAGAACTTAGCACGACGACCTGTAGGAGTAGAACTCATTATAGTACGTATATCAGGACGTTCCCCTGCTATTATCATAACAGAGTCGAAGTCTGCATCGTTCATATAGTCAACCTCATCCAGTATAAGTAAGTCCGCTCTTTGTCCCCTGATAGATGCTCCTCCACTTCCTGAAGATGCACCTGTGGTGAATCCTAATATAGAGCTATGATTACTGAACTCCATTTGGTATGGGTTCTTAGTATTACGAGTCACTCTTGCTTTTATAGCTGGTGACGCATCTACTAATTCATTTATACGTTTAAATGCTAGGTCAACTTGGTTCTGATATGGTGTAATTATTAGAACCCTGTAGTTAGGGTTTTTGTACGTTTGGTACAAAGATTCTATAACCATAGTTTCAGTCTTTCCTGTACGTCTTCCGCATCTATAAACTTTCTTCAGTGAGTTGTCTCTTAACATTTCCGCTTGGTACCATCTTGCAGTCCAAGGTGAATAGCATTTCTTATCACCATTCCAAGTAATAAGAAATGCCTGTGCCCATTTTACTGGGTCATTAATTATTTCTTGTAGTTTAGCTTTTTGGCTTGGTGTAAATTCAGCCATTACTATCACCTCATTAGTTATTATATCTATCTATGTAAGTAAGTTGCTTCTTGTCCCATTAACGTTTGTTGTAAATTATACTGAGCCATTTTAGCCATCTCCATACCAGATTGTCTCATAGTTGCAAGCTGTTGTGTATCTTGGAATTGAACACCACCAAACAGCTGATTGTTTGCTGCACTATTCATTCTTCTGTTTTCTTTATATAAAGCTTCTGTCCCTTTGATTATTCCGCCAGGAACATGCTTCATTATTTCATAAGGGATAACCCACCAACCTAAAGCTTCACCTAATACAAATTGAGCACCTGCTCTTAATGCAGATGATGCTACTCCATGTCCTTCACGTCTTGCGTTCTTATAATCGCTTACAGCGCCTATGATATTTCCCATGGTTCCCAATTTATCCATGAAACTCATATTTTTAAGTTGGTCTAATTTGCTTACTACTTTTGAAGAACTAGACGAAGTCGAGAAATTCCCTGAGCCAGGAGTAGGATTTACAGGCACTGGTAAATTATTGCCTGGAGGAATATTCCCATTACCTCCTCCACCACCAGCTACTTGTCTAATTTGATATCCTCCGCTATTAGGAGTAACAGTTCCGTCAGGATTAACTTGATTTATTCCTTGCGTTAAATAACCATTTCCTAATGTTTTATTTGTATTATTTACATTATTGGAAATATTGGTTCCATTAGCTGGATTTACAATTGCGTTACCATTTTGATCAATAATGAAATTTGTATTTCCAAATCTATTTGCATTTCTTTGCTGATTTAAAGCTTCATCAAGAATATCATTTGCGGCTTGTTGTTGTTCTGGTGTAAACATATTAGTTTCAGGAGCTTTTGTGTTATCGCCAGGTGTACTTGTGTTGCCTTCGGGCATATTTGTATTATCATTAGGTATATTTTGTTGACTAGTTTGTTTCTGTTCGAAGTGCCCATTCTTTACTTTCTCAGCATATTCTTTTGCGTAGTTTCTAGCATCTACTTCTAATTCATTATTAAGATAATCATCAAAATTTTTAAAGTTACTTTGATGTTTCCCACTCATTTTTTCATGCGCTTCTTTATTAGTGTTTTGCCAAAAATGTCTAGTTTCATGAGCAGTCGTTTCTTGTAATGCTTCTTTAAAATCATCAGCTGTAACGTCTAATAAATCAGAATGATCAAACATCCAATCGGTAAATTCATCGTCTGTCATGTCCATATGTTGTTTTCTTAATTCATCTCTTTTTTTCGTTCTTACTTTTCGTTTTGTATTTGCCCATATATTGTCTGCATAAATGTTTGCTGCATAAGCAGTAGCTTCTCCATTAAGAGCGTCATCGTCTATTTTCCCAAAAACAGTATTTACTATAAAATCTTCTTCTATGCCTAAGTCATCCATTACATTACGTACTGTATCATTAACTGTTTTCGTAACTTCGTCTTCAGATAATGGCATTTCTAATCCTTCTGCTTTTACTCCTGTATGCTCTGAACTTACAAATAAATTTTTACGATTTGGATCCTGTACAAGGGTAGGGTCATTAAATGCGTCTGCTCTTTCTTTTAATAATTGTTGTGCTCTTTCTCTCTGGTCTCTTATTGCTGTACCTATAAACTCTACAGATTCTGGTTTGTATTCGCCTGATAGACTTTTTACATATTCATCGATACCTTCATCTGTTGCATTTGCCCATTTCTTAATAGTTTCTATATGGTCATGATTTGTAACTATTGGTCCTACATTACTTGGGAAACTTTCTATCCAGTCAGCATACATTTTTTGAGGTTCGCCTTTTAAAACATCATCGGCTTTATTCTTAACTGTTTCAGATGTATTTTTAATATTCTCTTCAACAGTAGTATGATTTGTTTCAGGTTGTGCTGTAGCATCTTTTTGTTCGGCAGCTGTATCTTTGACCTTCTCATTCATCTTGTTAGCTTCTTCTACTTTTTTTCTTTCTTCATGCTTCTTCTCTAAATTTTTAAGATCTTTATCTGTCTGTCTGTTTATTTTTTTTACTTCTTTGTCTGCTTTCTTTTTTTGTTTCTCAAGTTGTTTTCTTTGTGCCTTTGGATTATCTTGATAGTATCTATCAGTTTGACTTTGAAGATACTTCATCATTTTATGATCCCCAGTATCCATTCTATGATTTTTAATTTTCTTTTTTACTTCTCTTTCGTATCTTCTTATATCTTTTAGATTTTTATCTAACTCTTCGAAATAGTTCTCTGGATCTTTAAATTGTCTTCTACTACGATCAGCAGAAAGTACACTCATTTCTGTTAAAGCATCATTATAACCTTTTAAAGTATCGTAATCTAAAGGGCTTCTTCCTGGTCCTGGTCCAGATTCTAATTCGTCCATATATGAAAGCCAAACATGACCTTGATCAGATATTAAATTATGTCCGCCTTTAACTATATCATCAGGACCATCATATACAAATTGTCTTTTTGTTTTAGGATTATAAAATTGATCTCCACGTTTTGGGCCTGTCGGTTCAGATTCTCTTATAGGTCTAGATGTTCTATGTTTACCTTTCCCTTGTTGAAGACGAACCATCTTTTGAGATTTACCTAACACTTCTTCTGCATTATCTGACCATTCAAAAGTCTTACCGTCTTTTAAAGAATTACGTACATCTGCCCATCTTTGTTTACGTTCATCTCTAGTCATATCACTAATAGAGATGTTGGGGTTGTTTATGATTTTATTTAAATTCGATGAATAAGCAATTCCTACGCCAGGAGTTTCAATATTGTATTTACTAGAACCTATCCAATTATCTAAATTATAATTACGAACAGTATCCCCTTCTGGTATATCTAAAGGATGAAGAGACACTTTAGATGAATATAATTTAGTATCAGGATCCCATATATAGTTCATATCTCCTGATAGCATATAGCTTTTTCCATTTATATCTAAAGGAGTTCTATTTCTATTTAATTGTTTAAAAAAATCTTCTTGATAATGTATTTGCCCCTGCACAGAATTTAAATCATTATAAAAAGATTTTTTAATTCCGTTTTCTATCCAATCATCAAGATCTGCTTGAGTGACTCCTTCTTTAATAATGTTTCCTGCTTCGTCCGTTCTGCTAGATAAGAAATCTTGTATTCGTTTATTTAATTGCCCATCTAAAAATTCTTGGTAAGCTTCACTCAATAACTTTTTGGCCATTTAACTCACCTCCTTATTTGTTTAATCTATCCAGTGCAAATACTAAATCTCCTGTTGCTCCTGCATTATTTGCAAATGATTGACCCATTTGTGTACTAGCCATTTGACTAGATATTTCATATGGATTAGCCATAGTTGGAGTAAGTCTATGCAATTGACCATCATTTCTTCCCGTTCTTCCTTCGGTAAGATAGTCTTTACTTGCACTTAATCCATTTGCCAGGAAAGCTCCACCAAATACTAACGCTTTACCTCTACCTGTTAATTGCCATCCTATAAGAGATTTATCAAGAGGCACTTCTTTTACTAGACCCAATTTGGGCAACATTTTAACTGCGTTAACTCCTGCTTGTGCAAGTGTTATTCCTTCAGAAGCTACTCCTTTAGTTACTTCTCCTACGGCTCTTAAAGTCCCATTACCAACAGCCTTCCCTACTTTTTTAATAGTCTGTTGATTATTTCTTACTCCTTGAACTACATTGGCTGTAGTATTCATAGTAGAAGCTGTACCTTTTAATCCTACATTAAAAATTCCTTTACCTATCTTCGATGCTGTTTTATAAGCTCCAGCTGCCATGTTAGGTATAATTTTACTATTTACTATAGCAGATGTAGCTTTACCTATTGCATTAGATATTCCACTTGCAATTCCACTTATTGACATCTTATCACCTCTTTTATAAAAAGTTATCTAAGAGGAATGAACCTCTTAGATAATAATGTTAACTTGGTTGTCCATAATAGAAACCGAATATAGTTATTAGCATGTTTTGAATAGTAGTATCTTCTAATGAAATTAATAAACCATCATGGTTATGCTCTTTTAATGCAAATAGAGTAGCCCAAGTTTGTAAGTCTTCTAGTGTTGCATAGTTACCTATACCGATACCAGCTATCTTAGCATCTACTTGGTATTTTAAATAATATCTAGAATCATGGTGATGATTTGAATCTGATTTATTTGCTAATAATGTATCTACTTCATCTTCGCTATATACATTGTCAAATAAATCTGTTACATCAGAAACTGTATGATCATGTTCTTTACTTGCGAAATCATTTGCGTGACTATGATTAGAATCAGCTTTGTTTGCCAATAGATTGTCTATTTCTTCTTTGTTGTAAAGATCGCCAGACACACCTACTATTTCTGAAAGATTATGTTTATGGTCTATTGAAGAATATTTATCATCATGGTTATGATTTGAATCTGCTTTACCAGCTAAATCTGTTTTAGTTGCAAATGAAGAGAAGTCTATGTCTCCTATATTATCTGATATTAAATCTTCTACTTGTTCTTTTGTATAATAAATATTATTATGAGTATGACTTACATCAGATTTACTAGCTAAAGCAGTAGACACAGTTTCTACATAAGCTTCATACACACTTTGATGTGATTGAATAGCTTGAGCTAATTCATTAAGAGTATTCATAGCATCTGGTGCTCCATTTACTAACTCTGCTATTTTTTCATTAGTATAATTTTGAGCACTAGTTTCTACTAATGTTATTGCGTCATTTATCGCGTCACTTAAATTAGCATTCATATTGTTTACGTCTGAAACATTTGCTTTAGATTCTAAAGCGTTTTCCAAACCTGTAACGTCGGACATATCATGTATATGTACAGAATCTGCTTTGCCAGCTAAATCTGTTTCTACTTCTGACTTATAAGTTTCAAATTCTTGTTTATGAAGATTTAATGCTGCATTTAATCCAGCTAAAGTTGTAGGCCCTGCACCTTCGCCTTCTCCGCCTAATAACTCTGATATTTTTTCGTTAATATAGATTTGTGCCAATGTTTCTGCTTCAGTAACAGCAGCACTTTTTGCAACATCTATTTTTGAATCTATTTCAGACTCTATTAAATATAAGCCTGCATGATCGTGTTCTAATTTTGAATATGTATCATCATGTTCATGAACAAGTTCAGCCTTGCCATTTAAACCAGCTTGTAATTCTGCTTTTGTTGCAGCTATAGATACATCTATTTTAGAATCCAATTCGTTTTGTAATTCTGTTATCTCAGATATAGAATGTATATGTCCTAATGGTGAATATTCTGCAAGAGCATCATCTATTTCATCTTTGTTATATACATTATCAAATAAATCTGTTATATCTTTCACTGCATGTATGTGCTCTAATCTAGAATATAAATCATCGTGAATGTGATCACTATTGGACTTTGATGCTAAACCTTCTTCTAATTCTTTTTTTGTTGCTGTAGTAGCGATATCAGCTTTTAAGTCTAATTCTTCTCGTAAACCTTTTATTTCTTCGACTCCATGCACATGATCTATTCCTGATTTTTCAGCAAGAGCATTATCTATCTCGTCTTTGTCATATACCTTTTCAAATAAATCTGTTATATTATCTATCGTATGTTCATGATCTATTTTTGCATAATCATGTTCATGTACTAGTTCAGCTTTTTTATCTAAACCTTCTTTTAATTCTGCTTTAGTTGCTAGCCCTGATAAGTCTACACTATCTACACCTGCTTGTATTTTTTGGTCTACAGTTTCTTGAGTATAGTATCTATCATCATGAGCGTGATTGCTATCTGATTTTCCACCAAGAGCTTCTTCTACTTCTGTTTTGACAGCATATTGACTATGGTCAACTGCAGCAATCTTTTCATCTACTTGCTCAGGAGTGCAGTATTTATCGTCATGATTATGATCTATTGGAGAGTAGCTACCTAAGTCTTCCTTCATAGCAACATCTGATTTATTAGCTTTTAAGTCCAATTCGTCTTGTAAATTTTCTATATCAGACACTGTATGAGTGTGAACCAAATCTGCTTTCTCTTGCATTCTATTGTCTACATAATTTACAGTAGCATATTGACTAAGATTTGCATCAGTTATTCCTGCTTCTATTTTGTTATCTACTTCATTTTTTGTATAGTAATTATCATTATGATTGTGTCCAGCTTCTGACTTAGCAGATAATAAAACATCCATTTCGTCTTTGTTATAATAAGATTCTGATAAGTCAGTTATCTCTTCGGCTGTATGTGTATGTTCTAAACCGGCATAATCATGACTATGATTAGAATCTGCTTTGCCGCTTAATGCTTCTTCTAATGCTGATAAGTCTTCTTTAGATGCTGCATCTTCTATATTTATTTTAACATCAAGCTCTTCTTGAAGATTCTTTATTTCACTAATTTCATGTCCATGACCAAGATCTGACTTCCCGTCTAAACCTTCTTTTAATTCTGATTTCAATGCTAAGTTAGATAAATCAACGCCACCGATACCTGTATCAATTAATTCTTGAACTTGATCTTTTGTGTAATATATATCATTATGTGCATGGTCTACGTCTGATTTACTACTTAATCTTTCAGACACTGTATTAACATAAGCTTCATATACGCTTTGGTGAGTACTTATTGCTTGTGCTAATTCATTAAGAGTGTTCATAGCGTCAGGAGCACTATCTACTAAATTAGCAATAGATGCATCTGCATGAGCCATAGCTTCTGTTCTGGCTACGATTATAGCTTGGTCCACTTCTTCTTTTGAATAAGAATTTTCAAATAGGTCGTCTAGTCCTTCTATATCAGAAGGTGTATGACCATGACCTACATCTGATTTAGCGGATAACCCATCAGTTAAATCTTTTTTTGTAGCATAACTTTCTAGACTTAATTGTCCATCAGTTAAGACTTTAGATAATTTATCATCTACTTGAGCTTGAGTATAGTAATTATCATCATGGTTATGACCTACTTCTGATTTAGCAGATAATAAATTGTCTACTTCTTTTTCACTATATACATTATCAAATAAATCAGATATGTTTTCTGTAGAGTGTTCATGGTCTAATTTTGCATATACATCACTATGTTCATGACTAGCTTCTGCTCTTGAATTTATATCTTCTTTTAATTCACTTATTGCATTATTTATTTCGTCTTTTGTATAGATGTTTTCATCTAATCCTTCTATATCTGAAAATGTATGAATATGATAAGCATCAGCTTTTTCAGCCAAATCACTTATTCTAGCATAATCCGATAAGTCAACTTGGCCGTCTGTAACAGCTTGTATTATTCTATCATCGACTTCAGATTGAGTGTAATACACATCATCGTGATTGTGAACAGTGTCAGCTTTAGATTTAATATCTTCATTTATTGTGCTAATTTTATCATCTATTTCTTCTTTGCTATAAAGGCTATCAGTTAATCCTTCTACTTCAGTAATTGTATGGGTATGACTTGCATCAGCCTTTTCAGCTAAATCGCTTATTTTAGCATAGCCAGATAAATCAACTTGTCCATTTGTAACTGCATCCACTACTATATTATCAACTTGATCTTTAGTGTAATAATTGTCATCATGGTTATGAACTGCATCTGCTTTACTTTGTACCTCTTCTTTAGTTGCCATTTTTGCTACGTCAGAAACATTAGCTTTTTCTGCAAGAGCGTCAACTAATCCTTCTATATCAGATGTAGAATGGCCATGTCCTACTTCAGACTTAGTAGCCATAGCTATTTCAACGTCTGCTTTTTTTGCATAGCTTTCTAAATCAATAACTCCGCCTGCTACTATCTCTAATAGCTTTTGATCTATATCATCCATTGAATAATATTTATCATCGTGATTATGACTTGCATCAGATTTAGAATCTACCATTTCTTTTGTAGGTAGAGCATTTATTTTATCAAGTATTTTTTTAAATTCTTCATCTATAACTTCTTTAGAAGCATGTTCACTCATACTGTGAGCGTAAGCAACAACTAATTGAGCTACTTGTTCATCAGTCATACCTCCAGCTTCTACCCATCCAGTACCATCATATAAGTATTCTTTTTTCTCTGAAGTAACGAAAACTCTTAATCCTAAATATGCTCTATTGTTTGTTATGTGTGCGTCTCTTTCTGATAAAGTATCAACTACTGTTCTATTATCTAGAGGAGCCTGAGCACTTAAATCAAAACCCGAAGTTACTTTGATTCCTTTTCCAAAATTATTAGCCATCTTTTCACCGCCTTAATAACTAAATTTCATAGTAAAGTCTTCTACTGAAGATGCACTATTTATATATACATAATAAGCTTGAGTTGTTCCATCTAAACAAGTAAGTTTAACTTCTATTCTTTCAAATGTTGAAGTAACATCGAAACTGTTAGGGTCTAATATTTTTGTAATTAAACCATATGATTTAGGATAAGCTATAATCATTCTTTGGTTATTAGTAGTATAACTTATATTTTTAGCTCCTTTTGCTTCTATTCGTTTAGTTAATCCTTTTATTAGATTGCCGTCTACTGTAGCATTAGCAGCACATACTCCTACATAATAAGGATATACAAAAGAGAATGAACCAGTAGTAGCTGTTCTAGTTGCTCCTGTAGCATCTGTAACTCTTGCTGTTAATTGTACATTTGTAGAGTTGACAGGTATAGAAACTGGATAGTTGAAAGTACCACCATTAGCTACTGCGTCACCTTCTTGTACAGCTAGTACAGTACTTCCTTGTAACACTTCTACTTTTGTTATTTTCTCAGATTTTTTAGTTACAACAACTTTAACATTGGTGATAGTTTTGTTATCACCTTTTTCAAATGTTCCTCCATTAGGAGTTCCTGAAACAGATATTGTTGGAGCAACATAAGGGAATAATAATTTACTTAAAATCTCTTTAACTGTTAAACCATTTAAGTCTGTCCCTGATGTAATACCTCCAACTGCATTTACTGTTAGTTGATCAGTTTCAAATACTTCTTTTTCATCTACATAACCTGTAGTTGCATATTCAGAATGTTCATGTACTGCGTCAGCTTTTGCTACTATTGCAGTATCCATAGTTTTTAAACTAGAATTAACTTCTTCCATTTTTGTATTTATAACTTCAGCTACACCGCTAAATGTATTCATACCTTCTGGAGCATTTTGAGTTAATCCTGCTACAGTCACATCAGTATAAGCATTAGCTTGAGCTAATAACTCAGCAGCATTTCCGCTATCTTTTAATTTTGTATCTACTTCTTCTTTAGAATAATATAAATCTTCATGAGCATGATCTTTTAATGCATATTCATCGTGTTCATGATTTACATCGGATTTGCTATCTACTTTTTCTTCTAATAACGAGAAATCCTCTTCTTTTATAAAGCCGTCTAGTACTTCTTGCAAATCAAATATATCTTCTGCTTTATGAGTATGAACAAGCTCTGCTTTATTAGCCATTGATATAGCAAAGTCTTCGTTAGTAGGAACATCTGTAATATTAGCTTTATTATCTAATGCATTTTGTAGTCCTTCTAAGTCTCCTACAGTATGCATATGGTTTTTGTTTGCGTAACCATCATGTATATGAACTGCGTCTGCTTTTGTAGCCATAGCTTCATCTAATTGACTTTGTTTTATATAACCTTCTAAATCAATTACTATGTCGCCTTCACTCTCTAATATTTCAAGTATTTTATCGTCTACTTCTTCTTTGCTGTAGACATGGTCTTTTTCTATTTTATTATTAAGAGCTGTTTGTAATCCAGTTACAGAATCTATGAATAAAGTATGTTCATGTACTTTATCTGCATATTCATCATGTGAATGGTCTTGTAATGCATATTCGTCATGTTTATGATTGTCAGCAGCGAAACCTTTATGATCGTGATCTTTGTCTGCAAAACTTAAAAACTCTTCATGAGTGTGATCTGCTTTTGCTAAATCTTCATGAACATGGTCTTTATCAGCTTTGTTATCAAGCTCTTCTAATTTAATTGCATTGTTTAATACATCGTCTACACTAGCTTTGTTGTCTAATATTTCTTTTAAATCACCTATTGTACCTATATCATGAGTATGATCAGAACCAGCGTATTCTTCATGTTCATGATTTACGTCAGCTTTTTCCTCTAACATGTCTTTAATATCTTGTAACATTTCAGAATCAGCTGTGTCTGATTTTTCGTCTAAAGCGTCTCTTAATCCTTCTACATCATCTATGCCGAAAACGTGACTATGTTCTTTATCAGCGTATTCATCGTGTTCATGATCTTTATCTGCTTTAACATTTAAAGCTTCTTCTAATTCACTTTTCTTAACATACCCTTCTAAATTTATAGATATGTCTCCGTTTCCGCCTTCACCTTGTTGTAGTATATCAAGTATTTTGTCATCTACTTCTTCTTTAGAATAATAGTTTTCGAATTGTTTAAATTCATCATGTGTATGATCTTTATCAGCTTTTGCTTCTATATCTTTTGCTATAGCATTTTGAAGATTAGTTAAATCTTCTGTGCCTACCATATCGTCTATCATTTCTAATAATTCATCTACTTTGACGAAGTTATTGTCAGTTTCTTCTTTTGTATAGAATTCATCATGTGTATGATTATCGTCTACACTATTTTTTAGCATTTCATTTATTTCTGATTTTGTATAGACATCTTCTTTTTTATGTACTAAATCTTTATCTATTTTCTTATCTAATTCATCTTCTAAGCCATTGATATTATTCATATCATGTAAATGGTTTTTCTCTGCTTTAAGCAGTAGTGCTTCGTTTACTGCACTTAAATCTTCTACAGTTGCATACTTAGAACTATCAAAACCATCAGCTTGTATTTGTTCTATTTTTTTATCTATCGCTGCTTTAGTGTAATATTGTTCATCATGAGTATGATCTATACCTGCTTTCAAACTAAGGATAGTATTTAAAGAATCTATTTCAGCAAGAGTATGATTGTGTGTTTTATCAGCTTTGTTTTCTAATTGTTTTCTTATATAATCAATTAACTCTGCTTTTGCAAGCTCTACTATTCCATTCATATCTTGATTAGTTGGTAACTTTAATGAAGACAATACTTCACGAATCATATTATCTAAATCAGGTAGATTATCTAAATCATTATAGTTTCCAGTGAAAACAGATATATTATCTAAACCTATTTCCTTGATAAGTTTGTTATAGTCTTTTTCAGATAAGACTTGACCTTTGTCTATTTTGTTAAGTAAGTATCTAAGCTCATCATGGGAATAACCAATATCTTTAAATTCATGACCGTTTAATCCAGACATTTCTTTCCTCCTTTTTTATTCAATAATAGTTTCTATACTATATTACTAATTAATAAATATAACAATAAAAAAATAGAGGACATTTCTGCCCCCTACTTTATTATTTCTTGTTTATTAAGGCTTGTAATTCAGCAAGCTGTTTTGCTAAATTTGATATAGCAGCGTTTTGTTGTTTTATAGTTTCTTCTAATTCCTGAACTCTATTCTTTTCATTTTTATCTTGTAATAGCGCTTTAGCTATTTCTCTATAATTATCTATAGAATCATTTTTTCCAAGAAATACTTTTTCAGAATAAGAATTGTTACGCACACTGTATAGAATAAAATCAGGAGATTCAGGTGTTAGAACTTGTAATCCGTTTCTATCTTCTATTTTCATTATGCCACACTCCATCCTTTGTCAGTAGCCATTTTGATTTGATCATCGCTTAACTTAGCTTGGTTGATTTCACCAAGAGTTAATGTTTTAGGCTCACTAACATTATTTAAATTATTTATAATACTCATTATAGATTCTACTGTTATTTCAGGACAGTCTTTAACAGATATGTCTGTTTGTATATTTTTCATAGCTTTTAAAACTTTTAAGCTTGAACATCCTTGGAATATGTAATCTAAGTTAGTTGTTATGATAGCATCAAAACTACTTAGATCTAATGATTCTATTTCAGAACATTTAGCAAACATACTGTTTAATAATTTAACTTGGTCAGTAATGAATCCTTCTAATCCTTTGATTTCTTTTAATGCATAACATCCACTAAATATTCCATTCATAACTTGAGCTTTAGGAGTTGTCCATCCAGTTAAATCTAAAGAAGTTAATAATTCACAACCATTGAATATGTTTTGCATATTAACAGCGTTTCTAGTATCGAAGTGTTTAACATCTAGAGAAAGTAAATTTTTACATCCATAGAATAATTGGAAGAAACTACTACAGTTAGATGTATTGAAACTGCTTAGATTTACTTGAGTTAATGATGAACATCCAGAGAATGTACTACCCATATCTGAAACAGCTTCAGTATTCCAAGTATCCATACCTATTATATCTGTTAA
>JAEIGA010011467.1_pt1 | contig 13460 bp, 10 predicted proteins | sample 9270691 | NCBI WGS metagenome assembly JAEIGA01 (sample SAMN17057246, study PRJNA624740) | gut metagenome | biome: biome; isolation source: fecal sample | host: Bos grunniens | place: China: Xizang | collected 2019
GTGGTGCGTGGTAGGGTAGAAGAAGCCTACAAAGCAAACATTGAGTTCGCTTACACGCCTGATGGCAAAAACATCGTGAACGAAATGAATTTAGCGTCGCTGTAAAGGTAGAATCACTAAACCCCAAAAATCCACTTTGTTAAAGTACAGAGTGGATTTTTTTGTTAGTCTTTTAAATATTTTTTTAGTGATGCTATTACTGCGTATGCAACGGGTGTTCCGAACACAATTTCAATAGCAATTTTCATTACATATTGAAACCCAATCATGAGTAAAAGGTCGCGTGTGGTCAATGTCCCATAAAAAGCAATAAGTACGAAAGGTAAGGTGTCAAATACATAACCGATAAGCGAGCTTCCAATAGTTCGAACCCAAAGCCGACGACCTTTTGTTTTTTGTTTGATGCGTTCCATAAACCATGCGTTAGAAAGTTCACCTAGCAAAAAACCAACCAACGACCCTATTACAATTCGTGGAACATACGTAAAAATAGTATTATAGGCAGTGGCGTTGCTTTCGAGGTAATCGGGCGAAGGCAACCAAACACCTATTTGTGTACAAACAATCAGTAGAATGTTGCACAAAAAGGTTAAGAAAATAACTTTTCGTGCAGTGCGATATCCCCAAATTTCTGTCAAAACATCGCCTAGCATGTAGGCAAAAGGAAAAACAATGGTGCCTGCATCGAAATAAAAAAGCCCAAAAAATCCAATGATTTTTACAGCCATTAGGTTCGATACGAGATAGCAAGTTACAAATAGAGCCGTTACAACTACGAGTGCATCGTTGTTTTTTCGGTTTTTGAAAGGGTTTTCCGATACCTTATCCATAATTTTATTTTTTTTGCAAAGATAGTATTTTTGTTATTTCGTGCCACCTACACCAAAGTCGGTGTTGTGGAGAAGAATGTCGATGCGTGGGTTGTCTTTGTAGATGGGATAAATTTCTTTCATAAATATTTCACGAACTTCGTTTGATGGTTGAAGTGGAGCAGTGTTTTCAACCATTATGTTTACACAAACTCGCTCAAAATATTTTAACCCGATTTCGATGTCGTTTTTCATCGATTCGGAAGTTTGGTTTGGAAGTCCAAAAAGCAAACAACATTCGTCGAAATATTCAGATATTTTCGTTGGGTCGGTTTCTTTAATGCCTTTAAGCATTGTTTGTTCGCGATATGCAGAATCAAAAGTTTCTACACCGATTTTCATTTTTACTTCTACGCCTACTTTCGCAAATTTTTCGCGTAAAGCAGTTATTTGTTTGCGATACAAATAGTGGCATTCAAAATGAACGGTAGTTATTTTTTTTTCGATGCAAGTTTGTAGTATGGCCTCTATTGTTTCGCTATCTAATTCGCAAAACGACCCTGAATTAACAACTTCGAGCCTTTTGTATGTGCCTTTTACTTGGTTTAAAGCATTTTTGTTGATAGCTAAATTTTCTTGTGTGTTGCACGACGAATCTTCGTGATAGTCGCAAAAAGCACATCGACGGTATCTACAACCTTTGCCTCGCAAGAGAAGTATCTCGCGAGGATTTTTTTCTGTTATGACTGAATAGCGTTCCATAAAACTTTGCAAAGGTAATTTTTTTGTTTTTTTGACAAAATTAAAGTCTTATATTTGCACCATAAAGAAACCTATAAAATCAAATGCCTATTGAAAATTTTTACTTTGTATAACTAATTTAATAAAAACAAGGTAATGAAAAAAGATTTGACTTCTTTGTCGGACGAGAAGTTGGTAGGTCTTTATAAATCGGGACTCAATGAAGCATTTGCAGTTTTGCTCAATCGTCATAAAGATCGTATTTATAATTATATTTCTTTCGTTACAAAAAACGAAAGTTTGACGGACGATATATTCCAAGAAACATTCATAAAAGCAGTTGTTTGTTTGCAAAAAGGGACATACAGCGAAAATGGAAAGTTTGGGGCGTGGTTGAGTAGGATTGCTCATAATTTGTTGATAGACCACTATCGCCGCACGAATTATGAAAACACGCTTTCGAACGATGAGGCAGAGTACGACATATTTAACGATATGAAATTGTGCGAAGAAAGTATCGAAGACGATTTGATTCGTGAGCAGCAACTAAAAGATGTAGTGGCGTTACTCGATTTTTTACCCGACAATCAGCGAGAGGTGGTTTATTTGCGTTTTTATGAGAATTTGAGTTTTAACGAAATTGCCGAACAAACGGGTGTAAGTATAAATACGGCTTTGGGAAGAATGCGTTATGCGTTGATAAACCTTAAATCGATGGTAAAGGAGCGAGTATTGGTTTAAGTTAACGAATTTTTAAGATATACTTTTGTGGGTTTGACTCTTGCTGTTTAAGGTTTAGAGTCAAACTTTTTTTTACGAAAGCCTCGATTTGTTTTTGTTGTTCGTGGTCGAGCAACTGCAATGTGTTAAAATTAGCTTTAATGGTGTTTTTGTTTGTAAATGTGTATTCTATAAATTGTGGCATATCCCAACTTTCAAAAAGGAGAAATTCTTGTGTAGGAGTATTCCCGAAAAAGTCTTTTGATGTGAGTGTTTTAATGGCAAATTTTTCCCATTTTGTATTGAAAAACTGAATGATAGAGGTACAATTAGATGTGCAAACAGTATTGATGTAAGCAATGATGGTGTCGTTAGGAGTAGGAGTGAAAATTTTTAATTCGATTTTCCCAACTTTAGAGGTTTGGATTTTTATTAGTTCGTTTTCAGTATCAAGTAAGGTTATTTTCGATATTCCAAAGTAAGCGTTTTCTATCGAGTCGTTTCTGTTTATGTAACTGTTGATTAATTCCGATTTTAATATCGCATTTAATGTAGGTGTAAAATGTTCTGGTAGAGCTTTAAAGGCATCTAAAATGTTGTAAGCAAATGTGTTTGTGTTTGCTATGATGAATATAACGAATAAAAGTTTTTTCATTTTTTCTCTTCTGTTGATGATGTTTTTTTAGCTTCTTTTTCTTGCTTTTTCTTTTCTTTCTTTGCTTTTTTCTCTTGTTTTTTTTGAGCTCGTTCTTCTTTGTTTCTTTGAATAGTTTTTTGCCATTCTCTTTTGAGGGCTTTACCCGAGCTGAAGCTTTCTCTATATACTAAGCCTACGCCTTGTGTAGTTAGTGCTGTTTTGAATTCTTTGTAGTCGTTTGTATGATTGTATGCTTTAAGCCAAATTTTCCCGTTCGATGTTATTTTATATTCTGCGTCAACATCGCCAATAAACTTCGATGCCGAGAGGTTGTCGTCTCTATAACCTACATTACCATTGATTACAAGGCGTTCGTTAGGGGAGTATAAGAATGCAAATTCGTATTCGTTTGATTTATCGCTTCCTTCGCCTGAAGTTCTAAAGTTGACTCCAAAGTTCCAATTATCAAAAAGTTGCGATGCCCAATTGTTGAGTTGAGAAGAAAGTGTAGAAGATGCAATAGCAAGAAGTTCGCCTTGCGTATTGCTACGAAGGTATTCGGGTGTGAAAAATTTCCCTAAAGCCAAAAGATAAACCACTTGTCTATTCATCATCTCTTCAGTGTTTATTACCGCTTTTAATGCTCTGTTTAGTTCTTCGTCGGAGTTAGGTAAGTTTATGTCGAACGCAATGTTTGGTCGCATTAAATTGCCTGTTAAATTTAGCATACATTGTACAGGTACGCTTGTGCGGTTTGAATTAGAAAGCACAGCCTTGTCGAGTATGTCGGCAAGCGATGCGGTGAGTTGATAGGAAGCATTGATGTTTACGTCGGCATTGTAAGCAAGCCCAGACCAACGTATCGTACTACCTTTTTGAATTTTAAACTCTTTACGTATAGCATTTTGCAATGAGAAATAGTAATGCCCAGTTTCAAGCGTGTAATCTCCGTAAAGTTTGAAATCTCCTGTTTTAACATCAAAATCAACTTTTAAATTACCTTCGCCAGTAGCTTTTATCATATCGCCTGAACTTGGGTCTATAATTATTTGAGCTTCGGCATCGGGTGTGATATCTACCATAAACAGAAGTTTTAAATTGGCGTTAGATGGAGTTGATTGATATTGCTTTGTGTCTGCTTCTTGCGTTTGCTCGTTGTTGACAAAAACCACAAAGGAGTTGTCCATAGCGGTAGATGAGTTCGACATTGGAATAAAAACCTTTGTTTTGGGTTCTGTTGTAGCTTTTGCTGATATGGTTGTGCCTAATACGTCGTTGCCTGAAATATTTACGCTTCCTGTGGTAAAAATAAGTCCATAGAAATAAGGGTTATCTTTTTCGTTAGTATTCATTGCTTGCATATTGTCGCAATCAATATCGATGTTATAATTGAATTTTTTGAAAAATTTATGTGCTACAAAACCATTTACTAAACCTTTGTTTTTATGAGGATCGTATATGTCAATGTTGCGGAACAAAATGCTATCTGGTGTCAAAATAATGCTGTCGGAAAATGTGAAAGTGGTTTTTAGATAATCGACTGTTATTTCAGCATCATCGGCTTTTGCTTTTGCAGTGACAGTAATTTCTTTTTTCTTACCAAAAATGTGAACATTGCCAGAAGCCCAACCTTTTGCAGCAAGAGTAATGTCCTTTAAATAATAATTGATAAAGTTGATATCCAATTTGTTTGCTTGACCAATCAAGTCGAGAGAGTCGTTCTCGAAAAAGTAATTACCCTTAACTTGTGCAATTGGTTGGTCGGTGTTTTTTACTATCCCCTCCAAATCAATAGCGTTTTTTTCGTTGTTCCATTTCGCTGTAGCTGTAACAGTTCCCCAATGAGAATTGTTGAACGAAAATTCAGGAACGTGAATATCAGCATTGAAAATTGGTTTAGAAAAAACGTTTGAAACGTAAGCATCGCCTGTGGCTTCTCCACTAAAAATAATCGAAGCCTTTGGTATAAAACCACTTATGTAGCTTAAATCAATATTTTTTAGCTGAATATCGATTGTGTCGTTTGGAGATTTCGAGGCCTTCCCATCTAAAGCTAAAAACTGATTTCTTCGATAAATAGAAAAATCTTTTATAAGAATATTATTTGAATGGGTGGTTATTTTTGATGGTGCAATATCCCACACAGAATCTCGTAATACAAATTGTGTCGGTAAAATGTTTGTTATAGAAACGAGGCTGTCTTTCTCGGTTTTGAACAATGAACGTGCAAAAAATTCTCCTTCAAATAATGATTCTTTATCGCTATTCCATTTTACAGAAGAAAGCAAAGAGTCATTTCTCAATAGAAATTCAGAATAAATATCTGTAGCATATTTAGGTGCAGTTATATTGGCATTTGCAGTTAACGATAGGTGGTTTTCATTGTTTAAGATTTGTACATTCAAATTGTGGAATGACGTTTTCCCCCCTTTTTTGATAATAGAAGGAATATCAAGGTTAAAAGCAATGTTGTTGTCAAAATCGTTATAAAATCCAGAAATATTGATGGAATCATTTGTGGTCCAACGAATGTCTAAAAAGTCGGACAACAGATTTAAATTTGCAATGTTTAAGGCATAAATAAAGTTGTTTTTTGGTGTGTGTGTGTTAGCATCGTTTAATGTAGATGGCAGGTATTTTTTTGTTAAATTAAGAATACTGTTTTTGAGCGATTTAAAAATAAATCGTCCTGTTATATAGCCATTTATGATGTTTGATTGTATGGAAGTTTGATGTGTATCGACAGAAATATCATCAGATGATAATCTGATTTTTTCAAGAGAATATGTTTTTTCTGCATTTGTAAGATTGACATCAAATATTTCAAAAAAGCCATTCATATTGTCGATGTCGTTACCTGTGAAATCCGAATCAACTTTGAAGTTAAATGTTAGGTTAGGATAGCTTTTAGTAAGATTCATATTGTAGGGTTGGAAGTCGGCTACTTCGGCAATAAATTTAAATTTTGAAGAAAGTTTGTTCCAATCAAAAGACCCTTGAGCGTCTAGTTTACAATTTTGGTCGTTGAAATTGATTTTACCTAAAAAGAAGTTTTTTTTAAGTTCACCATCTAAATGTAAATCTTGATAATTGTAATTTTGAAATACCAACGACGATATTTCAGCTTTAATTTTGCTATAAAATGGTGTTGAATGACCAAATTCAGCTGACGTAGAGATATTAAAGCTGATATCTCCTAATTTAGATTTTTGTAAAATTTTCTTTAAATGTAAATTTCTAGATGTTATAGTACCATTGACTTTTGCATCGTGAAATTTGTTGAAAACGTTTAGGTAAACATCAGTTTTTATATTGCCTGCTTTTGTTTGAAGTAATCCGTGTAGTTGCAAATTTTTGAATAGCCCTTGTATAGATCCTGAATAGTTGCAACGCCCAAGGTTGTGTAGTTCCTGTGGCAAAACTAATGGTCTTTTTTGAGCAGATGCAATAATGTCTTGAATACTAGAAATGGAAAAATTTAAACTTTTAATATTTGCTGAAATATAAGTATCGCTCAAAGATTCCTGAAGATTTTTAAGTTGTAAATTCCCATCTAAAGTCAATTCGTTAGCATATTTGAATTGTAGTTTATTAAATGATAAAGAGTCTAAAGTCCCCGTTAAATTCCCTTCAAAACGTATCTCTTTTTTGAAGTTTGATAGGGCAGGGTGTAGTCGGTTTATATCAGTTAAAAGTATGTGCGAAGGTTTTAAGTTCGCATTGATAGATACTAATTCTTTATGCTCAAAAATATCGCTTAATTTGTTGAAACATAGTTGTATGGTATCTGTTTTTATTTTTGAGTCGTTAAGATTAAGTTCAAAGCTAGGGATTGTTAGAGTTTGTTCGTTAACTTCGATTTCTGTTTGTAAATCAATAAGTTTTAGTCCAGAGGATTCTTCTAAATTTAGTTTTTTGATGGCAGCATTAAATACATTTTCCCTTTGTTTATTTAATGAAATAGTGGTGTTGATGTGCTTGATAGATAGATGATTTGGGTCTAAAAATTGATTGTTGTTTTTTGTTTTTTTGTCATTGTCAAATACAAGTGAACAGTCTTCTAATTCTATCGTTTTTATTTGAATTTTACTTAATCCATTGCCAGAAAATTGTATGTTTTTTATGAAATCGATATTTGATGTTCCATCTTCTAAAATATGAATTTTAAATTCTAATCCTTTAATTTTTATATGGTCTGAAACAATTTTTCTTTTGAAAAATTGCCAAAGAGAAAAATTTATTTTTAATTCTTCTGCGTGTAGAAGTTGGTGATAGTTTGGAATGGTTATTTCAGTCTCTTGTAAACAGATATTGTTTGGGAAGTCGAAATTGAAATTTTTAATATTGATAGCAATTCCTGATTGTTCTTTTATCTGATTTGTAATTTCTTGAACAATAAAGTTTTGAACCTTTTTGGTAGAAAGCAATAGTATTGTAGTTGCAAAAAAAAGAAATATTATTGCAACGCATATTCCTACTATTTTAGTTGTTTTTTTAATACCTTTGAACTTTTATTTGCAAAAATAATAAAATTCTTCATCAATGTGCTTTGTACAAGAGCTTTTCGCTGATGATAATTTAGATTTTTTAAGGAAATGGAGAAAGATAAAAAAGTTGTTATTTTAGGTATAGAATCATCGTGCGACGATACTTCTGCAGCTGTAGTTTGTGATGGGGTTTTGTTATCAAACGTTACAGCAACGCAATATGTTCACGAAAAATATGGAGGTGTGGTTCCCGAGATAGCATCGCGGGCTCATGAGCAAAATATAATTCCTGTTGTACATGAGGCGATTGCGATGTCTGGTTTAGATAAAAAAGATTTAAATGCAGTTGCATTTACACGAGGCCCAGGTTTGATGGGGTCGCTTTTGGTTGGTACTTCTTTTGCTAAAGGTTTGGCCTTGTCGCTGAATGTCCCTTTGGTTGATGTTAATCATTTACAAGGACATATATTGGCTCATTTTATCGATGAACCGAATGTGGAAACTCCTCATCCTAAATTCCCATTTCTTTGTTTGTTGGTTTCTGGTGGAAATTCACAAATTGTGTTAGTAAAGGCCTATAATGATATGGAAATTATTGGGCAAACTATTGATGATGCTGCAGGAGAAGCTATTGATAAGTGTGCAAAAGTGATGGGTTTGGGATATCCGGGCGGACCTATCATTGATAAACTCGCTCGGCAAGGAAATCCTAAAGCATTTGTATTTAGTAAACCAAATATTGCAGGTTATAACTATAGTTTTAGTGGGTTGAAAACTTCGTTTTTGTACACGTTGCGTGATTTTGTAAAAGAAAATCCAAATTTCATAGAAGAAAACAAGATAGATTTAGCTGCATCTATAGAGTTTTCTGTAGTAGATATTTTGATGAATAAACTAAAAAAAGCAGCTAAGGATTTGGGTGTAAAAGAAATTGCTATTGCAGGAGGTGTTTCGGCAAACAATGGTTTACGAAATGCATGTCGTGAGGCAGCAGAAAAATACAATTGGAATTTGTATATCCCAAAATTCTCTTATACAACCGATAATGCTGCAATGATAGCAATGGCAGGATATTACAAATTTTTAGATAATGTTTTTTGTGATATTTCTTTGCCTCCTTATTCAAAAGTGATATTTGATTGATATGGATAAAATATTTAAACATTCTTTGCCTATTCAGTTACGATTTAATGATGCAGATACATTAGGGCATATAAACAATGCTGTGTATTTAAACTTCTACGATTTAGGAAAAACGTCGTATTTTCAAACTATCTATGGAGGTCAATTATTGCCGTCTGATATAGATGTGGTGGTAGCACATATAGATGTGGATTTTATTTCACCTGTTTTTCTTACAGATTCGGTTGAAGTACAAACTATGGTTGAAAAAATAGGAAATAAAAGTTTTACATTGTTACAACGCATTGTATGTAGCGATACAAAACAAGTGAAATGCGAGTGTCGTACAATTATGGTTGGATTTGATTTTAAAAAGAATGAATCTAAACCAATATCAGATAAATGGAGAGAGGCAATAGCTCGTTATGAAAATCAAAATGATTTGGTGTAAATTATGAAAAAGTTTTTTACATATAAAAATATTGTATCTGCGTTATCGATATTGATTTTTGCTGTAGCCTTTTTGTTTCTTACGATAGCTTATGAGGGGCATTTCTTGTTTTGGGAAGGGAATAATTATTGGGAATATTCGTGGGCTTATTTTTTGCAAAGTTTGCAGCCTGCAACTTTAGCTACTTATTTGTCAAATTTCTTACAGTTGTTTTATCGGTGGCATTATGTAGGATGTGGGGTGTTTTTGTTGCCATCACTGATTGTATATTTTTCGTTACGTACCCTTTTTGAAAAAATACAAGTGGCTGAAGAATATCTGTCTTTAGCCCTACTTCCTGTTGTGGCTTTGCTTCAATTTCTTATGGATAAATTATGTTTTTTGTCGATAGGTTTTTGGGTGGCGTTTTTTTATTTGTTTTTAGCACTTTATGTTGTTTTAGTAAAAGGTAGAGAATTACGTCGTTCTTTTCTTGTATCGTTTTTGCTATATCCGTTTTTGTTTTTCTTTCTGCCATCGGGCGTTGTGCTTGTTTTTGCACTGACTTTGTTTGTGCTTGATACATTGTTGTTTAGTCAAGAAAAAAAGTCTCGATTGGTAGTAAAAAATCTTGTCTTTTTCTTGTTTGCATTGTTGGTGCCAATGTTGTGGAGTTTCATGGTTAACCATAAATTATCCGACGATGTTTATTCGTTGAATATCACACTTTTTGCTAATCAAAATCGTTGGAAAGTTTTATTCTTATTTTTCTTACCAATATTATTTTTTGTGTGGTTTAACTTTTTGAAGAAACGAAAAATAAAAATCAAAAAGTGGTTTTCGTTTTGCTTGGTGTTGATTGCTGTTTGTGCAGTTGGGGTAGCATTTTCGGTATATAAAAAAGAGAAGGGTTGGGAGCGATTTTTTCGTATAGAGTCGGCTTGTTTTAATAACGATTGGGATAAAATTGTGCAACTCTCTGAAAGCCAAAAAGCAACAACCGACGATTTGTTTCCTTACACTGTAGTAGCACATGCTGCAAAAGGTGATTTGCCTTTCAAAATGTTCGAATATCCGCTTACGGCAAAAGGTGTTTTTTTGCCAGAATCAAATCTGAAAAATATTAATATACAAGCAAATGTGGCTTGTTACGAAGCATGCGGAATGTTGAATGCAGCTTTGGTTTATGCCTTTCAAAATACTTCGATACGTGCTAATGAGCACGATATTCTTACATTAAAGCAATTGGCTCGATTGAATGCTTTGCTTGGTGATAAAAATATATCGGAAAAATATTTGAATAAGCTAAAGAAAACATTGTTTTATAATGATTTTGTAGAGGAATGGAATGCATTTGAGTTTGTAGGCAGTGGGATTGCGACCTCCGATTCTGCCTTGTTTTTTACATCAGGCGATAAACATATCGAATTGATAGCGTTGCTCGATAGACAGTATAATCCTGTTGCTGCAGATTTGCTACTTTGCTCTTTGCTGAAAATGCGAGATTGTGACAATTTTGTAAAATACTTCTTTAAATATTATCCGTATCGAGAATGTGATGTGCTTCCAAAAGCGTATGAAGAATTTTTGGTAATGGCTCCAAAAGCAAATATTGCGTTGCCAAATACCGATTTTAAAATTTCGGAAGCTACAAGAAAACGTTTCGAGCAATTCTTGTCTATTTACACATCGAACTCTGACGGCAGAATAAAACGACTTCAACTTAAATCCTTTTCCGATACGTGGTTTTATTACGCAGTTTATGGGAAATAGTTTTGAATATTAGATTTTTTTTAACATTGTGGCAACTTAAAAAATAAATGTGCTATGAAAGCAAAATCTTTTTTCTCACTTATATTTTGTTTGTTGCTTGTTTCTTGTAATAAGAATGAAATGTTAGAAAATGAACTTGATACATTATCTTATTTAGAAGGAGTATGGGAACGGGTTGATTACTCGATTGTTACGCTTAAAAATGGAAAGGAACGCGTAGATAATTCTACTTTGTATGGTTATATAGGTCCTAAATATTTTCTCTTTGAAAAAGATGTGTTAGTGTGTTACTCTTATGCTCCTGATATGATTCCTGAATCTCATTATTTCTATCAAGAATATGTGTATGAATACGATACTGAAAATCAAACCATAACTTCGAAAAATGATGAAGGGATCAATTATGTTATCAAAAAAATACAGGGAAATATTTGGTATTAGATAAAAAAGTAAAAAAAAGGAGAGGAGGCATCTTGGCTTCGTTTCAAATTGAAGAAAATTACAAGAGATGAGTTTGAGCAAACTAATTATTACAAAGAATCCTTCTCAAAAGATTGAAAATATGGCATTAAGTAAAGAAGAACTTGCGAGTTCTTCTTTTTTTGTGTCGCCGAAAAACATTAAATTTGCATCTTATTTAAAGTTTAGAAGAAAATGAAAAATAAATTACGCAGTTCAGCTTGTACCGAAGGTCGTCGCATGGCAGGTGCTCGTGCGTTGTGGGTAGCCAATGGAATGAAACGTGAGCAATTCGGTAAACCAATTATTGCTATCGTCAATTCGTTTACGCAATTTGTGCCTGGTCATACGCATTTGCACGAAATAGGTCAGATAGTTAAAGCAGAAATCGAAAAACTTGGTTGCTATGCAGCTGAGTTTAATACTATAGCTATCGACGATGGTATTGCAATGGGACACGACGGAATGCTATATTCCTTGCCAAGTAGAGATATTATAGCCGATTCTGTGGAATATATGGTAAATGCTCACAAGGCAGACGCAATGATTTGCATCTCAAATTGCGACAAAATTACTCCAGGAATGCTTATGGCAAGTATGCGATTGAATATCCCAACAGTTTTTGTTTCTGGTGGGCCAATGGAGTCACACAAGATAAACGGTGAAAATGCCGATTTGATTACAGCAATGATAAAAGCTGCAGACACTTCAGTGAGCGATAAACAAATGGAAGATATCGAAGCTTGTGCTTGTCCGGGTTGTGGAAGTTGTTCGGGAATGTTCACCGCAAATTCGATGAATAGTTTGACGGAGGCAATTGGGTTTTCATTGCCGGGCAATGGAACGATTTTGGCAACGCACGTCAATCGCATACAGCTTTTCAAAGATGCGGCTGCGTTGATTGTGAAAAATGCATTGAAATATTACGAAGAAGGCGATGAGAGCGTATTGCCAAAAAGCATCGCAACGAGAAGTGCTTTCTTGAATGCGATGACTTTGGATATTGCTATGGGAGGTTCTTCAAATACGATTTTACACCTTTTAGCTGTTGCAAATGAGGCAGAAGTCGATTTCAAAATGACGGACATCGATGCGTTGAGTCGCCGTGTACCTTGTTTGTGTAAATTGTCGCCAAATACGCAAAAGTATTCGATGCAAGAGTGTAATCGAGCAGGTGGAATTTTGAATATTATGGTCGAATTGGCAAAGGCAGATTTGCTTGATCTTTCGTGCAAACGTGTGAATGGCGCCACTTTGAAAGAAGATTTGGAAAAATATGACATTACTGCTAATTTGACTGAAGAAGCAAAACGTATTTATTCGAGTGCTCCTGCAGGAGTGTTTAGCAATAAAATGGGATCTCAAAACAAAACCTATTCGTCGCTCGATGTAGATAGAGTGTCGGGTTGCATACGTAATGTGGAAAATGCTTATAGCAAAGATGGTGGTTTGGCTGTGTTATTTGGAAACATTGCGCAAGATGGTTGCGTGGTGAAAACAGCTGGTGTTGATGAAAGCATTTGGCATTTTAAAGGTACTGCAAAGGTTTTCGATTCGCAAGAGTCGGCTTGTGAAGCTATTCTGGACGGAACGGTTCAGAGTGGTGATGTGGTAGTGATTACTCACGAAGGACCGAAAGGTGGTCCGGGCATGCAAGAAATGCTTTATCCAACTTCGTATTTGAAAAGTCGTCATTTAGGTAAAGAATGTGCTTTGATTACAGATGGACGTTTTTCGGGCGGAACTTCGGGATTGAGTATCGGACACATTTCGCCAGAGGCTGCTGCGGGTGGAAATATTGGAAAAATCGTTGATGGCGATGTTATAGAAATCGACATTCCAAATCGTAGCATTAACGTGTTGCTTTCAGATGAAGAACTGGCTGCACGTCCTTATCGCCCTGTGATGCGTCAGCGTGAAGTTTCAAAAGCTTTGCGGGCGTATGCTTCTATGGTGAGCTCGGCCGACAAAGGTGGCGTGCGTATAGTAGAATAAAATGCTGAAAAACATTTCATTAAATAGAAATATTGTTATTCAAACAGCAATTTTGTTGTTGGGTGCAGTGTTGTTTTTGCCGGGGTTGGGTAGCGTTCATTTATTCGATTGGGACGAGATAAATTTTGCAGAATCGGCTCGCGAAATGATTGTTACTGGCGATTATATGACCGTTCAAATCAACTTCGAACCGTTTTGGGAGAAGCCTCCGCTTTTCATTTGGATGCAAGTGCTTTCGATGAAAATTTTTGGTATTAACGAGTTCGCTGCACGATTTCCTAATGCGA
>JAEIGA010011468.1_pt1 | contig 13460 bp, 9 predicted proteins | sample 9270691 | NCBI WGS metagenome assembly JAEIGA01 (sample SAMN17057246, study PRJNA624740) | gut metagenome | biome: biome; isolation source: fecal sample | host: Bos grunniens | place: China: Xizang | collected 2019
ATGATTGGATCACCATCTGAGAATAAAAAACCAGATTTTATGAACGCTTCAAAAGAAATAAATATTGTTTATGAGGATTCCAATTTAGCTATTGTATATAAGCCGGAAGGATTATACTCTCATCCTGTTAAAGGAGAATACTCTGATACAATCATCTCCCGATACCTAAGATATTTATATGAAAAAGATGAATATTCTGTTGAATCATCTTTCTCCCCTGCTCTTTGTAACAGGCTGGACAGAAATACTAAAGGTCTTATAATCATCGGTAAAACATTGGAAGCGACTAAAGAGATTAACAGATTAATATCTGAACATCAATTAACTAAAACATATCATGCATTAGTTTTGGGCAAATGCGAGTTAGATGGTATTTACAAAGCTTATTGGGAAAAAGATGAAAAGAATAATATAGTTAAAATATCAAATAAAAATGATAAAAATACATATGAAATAGTTACTGAATTTCATACTATCGGTTTCAAAAATGATTTATCTCACGTAGAAGCTATTCTCCATACTGGCAGAACTCATCAAATCAGAGCGCATCTATCATTTTTAGGCTATCCTATACTAGGAGATCCAAAGTATGGAAATAATAAAGCAAATAAGAAATATAACAAACATCATCAACAGCTAATATCATATTCGATCACATTTAACGATCAGTGCAGTGATTTACTAGCATATCTAAATAACAAAACCTTTTCTATTCCCGATGATCCTTTTCCCGATAACATAACATACTAAAAAAAGCCTGCATGGAGCATTGTTCCATGCAGGCTTTTTTCAATTAATTCTCTTTTAGAAAAAAGAAATCTGTCTGGTTTTAGGAATTCCACCTAATGCACCATAAGAGTCCAACAGATCTAACAGTGATTGGGTTACTCCAGGCTCAGAAAGAAGATCTTCAGCAGTTAAGTAATTGCCCTTCCTAATTGCTGATACCAATGATTTGGCAGCATTTTCACCAACACCTTTTAAAACGGAAAATGGAACTCTTAACTTACCATCTTCAATTTCAAATCTTTTCCAGTGTGATTTTTGCAGGTCCACACTCAAGAATTCAAATCCTCTTGATTTCATTTCCTGAAGCATCTGCAAAGACACAAGCTCGTCTTCGGTTTTAGCAGTTCTTTGTGTAAAATCTGACAGAATCCTGTCAACTTCTTTTATTCTTTTCTGAACGTCCTTAACAGAGCCCAAAATGTATTCAATATCCGTATCACAACCTCTAACAGTAACATACGCAGCATAAAAGTCTAAAGGTCTATATAACTTGAACCATGCCACCTTAACTGCTGATGTTATATATGCAGCAGCATGCGCTTTAGGGAACATGTATTGAATCTTTCTGCAAGAATCAATATACCATTCAGGAACACCATGTTCTCGCATTTCAACAACCATATCTTCTGGTAATGGTTTATTATTTTTGTTTTTACGCACAAATTCCATAATGCGGAATGCTTTGTCATTGCTAAGCCCATAAGATATCAAAGTAAGCATAATACCATCACGGGTCCCAATAACATCAGAAATTGTACAAGTTCCGTTACGGATAAGATCTTGCGCGTTTCCTGCCCAAACTCCAGTTCCATGAGACAAACCCGATATCTGAATCAAGTCGGCAATACCTTTTGGTTGAGCTTCGACAAGAAGTCTTCTTGATCCGACAGTCCCCATCTCCGGAATGCCAAAAGTTCCTGTTTCGCTACCTATCTGCTCAGCAGTAACCCCTAGCGGCTCAGTAGAAGTAAATAGTTTCATTACTTTTTCATCACTGTTTGGAATCTCAGATATCTTCAAGCCTGAGAAGTATTCCAAGTAATGATAAACAGTGGGTATTTCATGACCAAGCTCGTCAAGCTTAAGTAAAGTATCGTGTAAAGAGTTGAAATCGAAGTGAGTAGTAACAAAATCACTTTCAGTTTTATCAGCAGGTCGCTGAACTGGAGTGAAATCATTTATATTGCGGTCAGATGGAATAACTACCATCCCCCCTGGATGCTGACCGGTAGACCTTTTTACACCTGTGCAGCCGAGCGCTAAACGAAGTAATTCAGCCTTAGAAAAATCACTATTAGTTTCTTCAGAATATTTTCTTACATATCCAAGAGCGTTTTTCTCCTGCAAAGCCATTATCGTTCCGGCTTTAAACACAAAATCCTTACCAAATAATTCTTCAGTATATTTAAATATCTGAGACTGATATTCAGAAGAAAAATTCAAGTCAATATCAGGTACTTTCTCTCCATGGAATCCAAGAAATGTTTCAAATGGAATATCATGGCCATCACCTTCCATTTTTTTGCCGCATACGGGACAATCTTTATTTGGCAGGTCAAAACCGTCTTTAGCAGCATCTGAGAATTCAAAATGCTTGCAATTGGGACAACGATAATGCACAGGCAATGGATTTACTTCTGATATTCCAAGCAGATATGCAACAAATGAGGAACCTACAGATCCCCTGGAACCGACATGATATCCGTCGCTTTCTGATTTATCCACCAGTTTCTGAGCAATAAGATAAAGAACAGCATATCCATTTCCGCAGATTGAATCTAATTCTCTTTTAGCCCTTGCAGCAACCAGCGGATCTACCTCGTCTCCGTATAACTCATGAAGTTTATTTGAAGCTCTCTCGGTAATCTGCTCCTCAGATCCTGGAATACTCGGGTTAAAAGAACCATCCGGAATAGGTTGAATATCACTTTCAATCATATCCGCTATCAAATTTGGATTTTTTACGACTACTTCATATGCTTTTTCTGCTCCCAAATATGAGAACTCTTTAAGCATTTCATCTGTAGTCTTAAATGTAAGCATAGCTTGTGAATCTGAGTCACTGAAACCTATTCCGTGCTGTAATATCTTCCTATAAATAGCATCTTTATCATCAAGAAAGTGAACATCACATGTTGCAACACATGGTTTATTTAGTTTTTCAGCTAATGCTACTATCTTCTTATTTATATTGATCAGCTCTTCTTTTGATTTTACAGTCTCATTTCGTAGCATGAATTCATTGTTTCCCAGAGGCTGAATCTCAAAATAATCGTATTTTTCTGCAATTCTAAGTAAATCTTCTTCCGCAGCATGCTCCAAAATAGCTCTATATATTTCTCCGGCTTCACAAGCAGAACCAATAATAAGACCTTCCCTGTGCAAAAGAAGATCGGATAATGGCACACGGGGTTTACCATGGAAATACTTAATATTGCTGTCAGAAACAAGCGTATATAAATTCTTTAATCCAGTTTTTTCTTTAACAAGCACAATCATATGAAACAACTTAGAATGTTTAACATTCTTTCCGCCCATTTGCTCATTAAGATTACTGAAAGAAACAAATTGTTTATCTTTAAGAATATCTATTAGTTTGTCATATATTCTTGCTAAAGCTATAGCGTCATCACTAGCTCTGTGATGAGAAAATGCAGGGAGCTTAAAATACTTAGTTAAAGAGTCGAGTCTATGTTTAGGAATATCAGTAAGTAATGACTGAGACAAAGATAAAGTATCTATATATGTAAATTCTCTGCTGCCGATTTCTATGTTTCTGGCACATGCAGCTTTTATAAAACTCATGTCAAACGCTGCATTATGCGCAACTAAAGGCAAGTTCTTGCAGAAATCCAAGAACATTTTTATCGCGACCGGCTCAGATGGTGCTCCAGTAACCATTTCATTTGTAATTCCTGTGATTTCCGTGATTTTCGCCGGAATGTCCATATGCGGATCCACAAATGTATTGAACACATCGGTTATCTGACCGTCTTCATATATACATGCTCCGATCTCAATAATACGATCATTTTCAGAATCCAATCCTGTTGTTTCGAGATCAAAACAAACAACACTTCCATCAATCGGATAATTGCTTTTCCCAAAGATTATGTTTGCACTATCGTCTACGTAATATAGTTCACAGCCATATAGTATTTTAAAATCAGGTATAACACTTCTTGCTTTTTTTAGAGCTGCTCTTGCATCAGGAAATGCTTGAACTGATCCATGATCAGTGATAGCAACCGCTTTGTGACCATATGATACAGCTCTCATAACTGCTTGTTCAGCAGAAGGTATTGCATCCATTTGCGACATATTCGTATGCAAATGAAGTTCTACTCGCTTTGTATCTGCAATATCACGCTTAACATGTCTTTTGACTTTAATAATATTTCTTGGAACAAAAACAGTACTTCTCTCTCTCTCATCGTAATGCATATCTCCTTCTGAGATAATCGTATCGCCTTTTCTGAGAGACTCAAGAATCTTAAATCGTCCATCCTCATCAAAAACCTTGATATATACTGAATCATCATAATCAGTTAACAGAATATTTCTAACAACAGCCTTATTCCTTAACTCCTTGTGTTCAGTTTCAATCACATCGCCAGAAATAACGACCTTACCGGATTTATTCACTGCTTCGTTAATAGGCAACAGATTTGATAATGGCGGCTTTTTTCCTAATACGATTTCAAATGAATTATTTTCCAGTTCAAAAGAGCATGACTTAATATCTGTTTCTGATAATGTATATTTCGTTTTTTCTTTGCTCGGCATTTTAACTTTATATCCAGTCATATCGAGCAATTCGTCAGAAACAGGAACAGTTTTAACATCTTCAGGTTCACTGAATGAAACACTTACAGTTTTATGGAAGTATTTCATAACAGTTTGAATAAACTTATCAGTAAAATTCATGCTTTCCAAAGCGTTAATTGTTTTGGAACCTAAAGTGATAAATACTTCGTCATTATCAACTCTGTATTTTGCCTGATGAAAGAATCCGTTTATAGGCATTCCTTGTTCTCTGATTCTATCAATTACAAAAGGAACTGCTTTCTCTGAAAAGCAATCCTCTCCGAAACTGTAATTGATACTCAGATCCAAGGTAGGATACTGATGATTGAAAACATAGTTAAGATTGTTAATCACATTTTCCTCAAAAGTAGGAAAATGCAAATACAACGAAACATGATTATCAGATTCAATCTTAATCTTCTGTACTCTGCAATCACTATCAGAGAACTGAGTAAATATAGATTTTAATAGTTGTTCGCCCATAATTACATTCTTTCGATCTCATGAATTAGTTCTTCAGCTATATCACCGGTTATTTTTCTTACAATTTCACCTTTTTTAAATAGAACAGCCTGACCTTTACCACCTGCAATACCAATGTCTGCTTCTTTGGCTTCACCAGGTCCGTTAACAACACAACCCATTACTGCTATTTTTATAGGCTTGTCCAAACCAGATACTGCCTGTTCAACTTTATGAGCAATCTCTATCAGGTTTATCTCTGTGCGACCGCACGTAGGACACGCAATAACAGTAGGTCCAAATATTCTTGTATCAGAGAGAGTCAATATCCTCTTTGCTGCTTCTACTTCTTTAACAACGTCAGCAGACAATGATACTCGGATCGTATCACCGATGTTATCAATCAAAAGAGAACCTAATCCAATAGCGGATTTAAGACTTCCAGTAACTTCCGTTCCGGCTTCTGTAACTCCAATATGTAAAGGATAATCACAGTTATCATGCGCAAGTCTGTATGCCGCAACCATATTTCGAACATTGGTTGACTTCATTGATATTACCGTATCATAAAACTCACAATCCTCTAATATATGGACATGTTTCATGGCACTGTAATATAACGCTTCAGCAGTAGGACCATGATATTTATCCAGAAACTCTTTCTCACATGATCCGCTATTAACCCCTACTCTTATTGGTACACCCGCATGCTTACAAGCAAAAGCCACCTCTTTAGCTTTATCTAAAGAACCGATATTACCTGGATTAATTCTGATCTTATCTATTCCTGCTTCAACAGAAGCCAAAGCCATCTTGTAATCAAAATGAATATCAGCAACAAGAGGACATTTAACTTTACTTTTTATAGCTTGAATTAATTTTATTGATTCTTCATTTGGTATAGAAACTCTAATTATCTCACAACCTGCATTTTCAAGAGCAATTGCTTGTTTTACGTTTTCTTCAACATCACTATAATGAGCATTCAGCATTGATTGTATTGCTATCGGATTTCCTCCACCTATAGTGACGTTTCCTATCTTTACTTCTCGTGTCATTTAATCAACCTCAAGATGTCATTATACGTTGCAAAAATCATAATGCTTATTAGAAGTATAAAGCCAGCCAAATTAATGATGATTTCCATCTTCTGAGAAGGTTTTTTACCTGTAATACCTTCAATGATCAATCCAACTATTTTTCCTCCATCCAATGCTGGCAGCGGCAGAATATTCATCAATCCAAGATTAATAGAAATGTATGCGAGAATTAACAGTAAGCTATCTAAACCTAATCCAGCAGCTTCCCCAATGGCAGATACAATACCTACAGGACCGGATAATTGATTTAGCGGGACAACTCCCGTAATTAGCTGATATAGTCCTCGCAATATCTGTCTTGTCAGAGACAGGGTCCATAAAACAACATGCTTAAGAATCGTTACCGGATTCTTTTGCTCAGCATAAACATAAAAATCCAACTGGATAGTATTTGTACCGTCTTCGTTTTCCTCAGTATTAAATGTAACATCGTTCAATACTGTTTTTTGGCCATCTCTTATGACAGTCATGTCGCATTTGCCGTCTTTTACCCATAGCATTTCATAAAAAAGATCATTTGCTATAAATAAACGGCTCCCATTCACGCTAACGATACGGTCATTTTCCATTAATCCCGTTTCATGGGTAAGAGAATTGTCATAAAATCCTGCAACAACCGTAGAAGCAATATTACCTCCAAAAATAGTAAGTATGCACAACACTGCTACGCCTAAAATGATATTATTCCTTGCACCTGCGGCGACAACAGCCAATCTGGCAGAAACTGATGCTGTAGAGAAAGAGCCAGGTTTATCACTTTCTTCATCTTCGCCCTCCATAGCACAGAATCCTCCTATGGGAAGCAATCTAATTGAATATAGTGTTTCCTTTCCTTTCTTAGACCATAACAAGGGCCCCATACCTATAGAAAATTCATTTACTGAAATTCCGTTTTTCTTTGCAGTAGTAAAATGACCAAACTCGTGAATAAATATTACTAATCCAAACACGAATACTGCTGAAAGTGTTGTTATAATATAACTCATTTCGTTACTTCCTAACTTATGCATACTTGGACAGAACATTTTGTCTGGCAACCAAGTCTGCAGCAAAAATATCATCCAAATTATATTCTAATTTATTGTCTATATTATGAATAGATTCCATAGCAATATCCCCGATTTCCAAAAACTTAATTCTATCCTGCAAAAACAGTGACACTGCTATCTCATTTGCGGCATTCAAATATGTTGGAGCTAAACCTCCCATACTTGCAGCCTCTTTCGCAGCTTTTAAGCATTTGAATGTCTCATAATCAGGTCGATCAAAAGTTAGATTGCTCATTCTTTCTATTGTCAATGGCTCTGAATGAGCAGCACGGCGATATGGATAAGTTAATGCATATTGAATAGGAAGTTTCATATCAGGCACACCTAACTGTGCAAGTAAAGCACCATCAGTAAAATAAACTCCTGAATGAACAATACTTTGACGGTGAACTGCTATTTCTATCCTCTCGGGAGGAAGATTAAATAGCCACATAGCCTCTATAAGTTCAAGTCCTTTATTCATCAAAGTAGCACTATCAATTGTTATCTTATTGCCCATGCTCCAGTTTGGATGATTCAAAGCATCAGAAACAGTGACCGTTTGTAATTGTTCCCTTTTAAGGCCATAAAAAGGGCCTCCTGAAGCAGTTAAGAATATCTTATCCAGGCTCTTAGCTGAATTAGTATCCTGTAAACATTGAAAAATGGCAGAATGTTCACTGTCTACAGGTAAAAGCAGTACATTGTTCTCTTTTACAAGTTCAGTAATTATTTTGCCACCAGTTACTAGGGTTTCCTTATTCGCTAGCGCTATGTTTTTATGTAGTTTTATAGCTTCTACTGTTGGTTTAAGCCCTGCTATACCTACTATGGACGTCAACACCGTATCTGCCTGACTTTCGTGAATCAGATTGATCAATCCTTCTTCACCTTCAAACACTTTGGTTCCGGTATCTCTTATACGATCTCTTAAGTCAGATGCTGCATATTCATCTTTCATACAGACCACTGGAGGATTAAACCGTCTTATCTGATCCTCCATTTTCTTAACATTGGAATTAGCAGATAATGCCGTAACTTCAATTCCTAAATCATTAATCAGCTCCAAAGTCTGCGTCCCGATAGAACCAGTAGACCCGAGTATACATAACTTTTCAGTAGCCATTATTTTTCCTTTAATATAAAAGGGCTATCGCTGGGACAGCCCATAATAAAATATTTTATCTTCCGCCAAATCTTCTGTTTCGTTCCGAAAACTCCAGAATAGCTTTATCTAATAATTCGGGAGTAAAATCTGGCCAAAGCACATCCATGAATACAAACTCAGCATATGCTGCCTGCCATAACAAAAAGTTAGACAAACGCTTTTCTCCGGAAGGTCTTAAAATAAAATCCACTTTCGGACTGTCATGAGTATAAAGATATTGTTCTACTAATGCCTCATTAATATCATCAACAGATATCTTTCCCTCAGAAACTTTTTTAGCAATTTCTTTAGCTGCGTGAGTTATTTCTTCCTGCCCGCCATAATCAACTGCAATATTCAGGATCAATCCCTGATTGCCGGAACTGGACTCCTCAATCTCATTCATCAAGCTAAGTAACTTGCCTGATAGTCTGTCCTTTCTTCCGATAAAATGAATTCTGATAGTCTCGTCCTTCTGATTAAAAGCGTCATTAAGATATCTATAGAAAAGATCCATCAGAGCATCTACTTCTTCTTTAGATCTTGACCAATTTTCAGTAGAAAAAGCATAGACAGTCAGTGCTTTAAGTCCAATTTTCTCACAATATCGTACGATTGTCTGAAAGACCTCAGCCCCACGTTTATGTCCTGCTGCTCTAGGCAGATTATTCTTCTTAGCCCATCTGCCATTACCATCCATAATAATGGCAATATGATTTGGAACAGTATTCATCAGATCTCCATGATCTCATTCTCTTTATTCTTAACTGCTTCATCAACAGCCTTGATTTTGGTATCAGTAGCTTTCTGAATTTCATCAGTAAGGTCTTTCAGATCATCCTCTGTGATCTCACTCTTTTTCTGCATCGCTTTGAATTTTTCTATAGCATCACGCCTAATATTACGAATCGCTACTTTGCTTTCTTCCCCCATTTTCTTAATCTCTTTTACAAGATCTTTTCTTCTTTCCTCAGTTAGTTGCGGGAATACAAGCCTTAAATTTCTGCCATCATCAGTAGGATTTATACCGATATCAGATGCCATAATTGCTTTTGAAATCTTGCTTATAGTAGAAGGATCCCAAGGCGATATAACAAGTATTCTGGCTTCTGCAACAGAAATAGCTGCCATCTGATTGATCTTTGTAGGAGTACCATAATAATCTACAGTGATCTTATCTAAAACAGCTGGATTAGCTCTTCCGGCTCTTACAGTTGCTAACTCACCTGTAAGATAATCTATAGTTTTTTGCATATTCTCTTCATAAGGCTTTACATATTCACTCATTTATCTATCCTCCTTGATAAGAGTACCTATGTTTTCTCCCTGAACCGCCCGAACTAAATTCATTGGATCAGTCTGTAAATCAAAAACATAAACTGGTATATGGTTATCTCTACATAGACTAGCAGCTGTAGAGTCAATTACTGCTAAATTATCTGCTAACACTTTTGTAAAAGAAATAGAATCATATCTTACTGCATCCGGATATATATGAGGATCTTTATCATATACACCGTCTACCAAGGTGGCTTTCAAAACAACATCAGCACCTATCTCTGCAGCTCTTAACGCAGAAGCAGAATCTGTTGAGAAAAACGGATTGCCTGTACCGCAAGCAAGAATAACTATTCTTCCTTTCTCCAAATGCCTTATAGCACGATTTCTAATATAAGGTTCAGCAACATTCTGAATCGGGAAAGCTGTCATTACACGAACCTCAGCGCCAAGCTTTTCTAATGTCTCAGCAACTGCTAAAGCATTCATTACCGTAGCCAGCATCCCTATATGATCAGCACGTGTACGTTCCATCTCACCGGCATCCCTTCCTCTCCAGAAGTTCCCGCCTCCAACAACGATAGCTATTTCTACTCCGAGGTCATAAGTTTTTTTGATTGCTAATGAAATAGATTGTAAGGCATCATAATCGATACCAAATCTCTTATCTCCTGCTAAAGCTTCTCCGGACAATTTCAATAATACTCGATTGTATTGATTCATTGTCTAAACCTCCTCTAATTCCAGGTACAATTCTATAATATAAAGAAAAAGAACGCAACGATAAATCAATCGTGCGTTCTTTATCAATAAATTTTAGTGTTTGATCTGAGCTGCAACTTCAGCTGCGAAATCCTCGTTGCGTTTTTCCAAACCTTCACCTTTTTCATAACGGATGAAAGATTTAACTGCGATAGGAGCTCCTAACTTCTTGGATACAGAAGCTACATACTCCTTAACAGACATTTTGTCATCCTTGACGAAGGGTTGCTCTAATAAGCATACTTCCTTATAAAATTTGTTCATGCCGCCAATAATGATCTTCTCAAGAATATTCTCTGGCTTATTAGCATTCTTCGGATCTTCTTTAAGCTGAGCAAGTCTGATCTCTTTTTCTTTAGCAACAACAGACTCCGGAACAAACTCTGAAGAAAGATAGCTTGGATTAATAGCAGCAACCTGCATAGCAATATCTTTTCCAAAAGTTACGAATTCTGGAAGTTTGGCAGTTTCAGGATCTGCCTCAAACTGAATTAATGTTGCATAAACGCCACCCATATGAATGTATGGGATTGTGACGCCTTCTACTCTTTCAAAACGGCGGATCTTAATATTCTCACCAATAGTAAGAATACGATCGCGAAGAGCTTCCTCTACAGTACCTTCAGGTGTTTCACATGTTAACAGTTCTTCAACAGAAGAAGGATTGTATTTAATGATAGCATCAGCTGTTTCTTCGACGAAACTCATGAACTTTTCGTTTTTAGCAACGAAGTCAGTTTCTGAGTTAACTTCAAGAATAACACCGACATTATCAGTTGACTTAGCATAAACAACACCTTCTGCGGCAATTCTGCTGGCTTTTTTAGCCTGAGCAGCTAAACCACGCTCACGGAGTATCTCAATTGCACGATCAAAATCGCCATCAGCTTCAGTCAGGGCTTTTTTGCAGTCCATCATTCCGCATCCAGTTCTTTCACGAAGGGTCTGAACATCTTTTGCAGTAAAACTCATAGTATTCTCTCCTATAATTCCTTACTCTTCTACAGCTGCCACTGTCTCTTCTTCTGCTGCTTCTTCCGGCTCATCCATCTGAACGCCCTGGCGAGCTTCGATAATTGCATCAGCCATAGTTGATGTGATAAGTTTAACTGCTCTGATAGCATCATCATTACCAGGGATAATAATATCTATCTCATCTGGATCACAGTTAGTATCAACAATAGCAAAAATCGGAATTCCGAGCCTCTGAGCCTCTTTAACTGCGATATGTTCTTTTCTGGTATCTACTACGAACAGCGCAGCAGGAAGGCGCTCCATATCCTTAATTCCGCCAAGGAATTTCTCAAACTTTGCAATTTCACCCTCATACTTGCTAACTTCTTTTTTAGTAAGCATGTCGAATGTTCCGTCTTCACGCATCTGCATCAACTGATTAAGTCTTGCTATTCTGCGGCGAATAGTACGGAAGTTTGTAAGTGTACCACCGAGCCAACGGCTGTTAACATAAGGCATACCACAACGCTCTGCTTCACTCTTAATTGATTCCTGAGCCTGTTTCTTTGTGCCTACAAAGAGGATATCACCTTCTGCAGCTGCATCACGCATCTCATTATAAGCCTTATCAAGATACTTTACGGTCTGCTGAAGATCGATAATGTGAATACCGTTACGATCGGTATAAATATATGGAGCCATCTTAGGGTTCCAGCGCTTGGTTTGATGTCCAAAATGAACACCGGCTTCAAGCAAAGCCTTCATTGGGACTACTGCCATTTTTTTCTCCTTAATAAATTTTGTTCTATTCCTCTGTGTGAATAATATTTCAGCAGCAATTTGCCACACGCCAAAACAATTTCACACATGCGAAATCCAGAATATTTTATCACTACTATTTATATTAATGCAATAGGATTTTGTTATAAATTGAATAATCTAATGCCATTCAACTGGTCTGATCTTATAGATAATTACATCGTCATTCCTAAACACCTCGTCAACATATGTATCAGATAGTTCCCAGTCACCAGTTATTACACGTTCAAAAATGAGATATTCAACACCTTCCTGAGCCAACAAAAGTGAAAAACTCTCTTGTTTGGTGTCATTGAAGAATCGCACTATCGTATCTCTGCGTATTTTCTCATCAGTATTATTATTGCTATCTTCCATCGTGAGATATCCCCATCCCTCCAGATAACAACTTCTTTGTGAGAATATAGATGCGCAGAAATATTTATTATTAGTTGAATATCTATAGTCTGAGAATACGGCATCTTCAGGAGTATTATTCATTAACCAAAAATAAGACTCATACTGAAGCGGTGTAACAATTGCGCCGTTGACATTATTGGGTTCAGGTGTTAGACCTCTTTTATAATTCTCAATAGAGTATGATTGTGCTGCTTTGAATCCGGTTGCATGAGATTCTTTTGTAGCATCGTCACCGATAAACATCTTAACAGATGATCTTATATCTTGGGAAAGACCAAGTAAAAATAAAGCAACGATACTTACTACAGCTATAATTCGTTTTTTGGGTAAATCTTTCTGTTTGATCAACTCACAGATAACATATCCGGCAGAAATATAACATATGACGTATACACCTGTGAGAAAATATACTTCACTGCTTCCTGCTTGTTTAAAAATATTCATCAACACCATTCCGCACAAAACCGATGAAGCGGAAAAAATCAAAAAAGGATTAGCTTTTTTCAATAGAATCATACCTACAATTACTATGATAAAAGCTATAGTAACTGTAACAGACATGCTTAATGAATAGTACAATACGCTTAAAGTTTTGAATAACCAATCCGGACACTTTTGATAGATAGAATAAGAAAAAGGAGTTCTTATAGCTGAATAAAAGAATGATAGAGACATACTGTCCCCCGCTCCATTTCCATAAACAAGTAGATATAAGCCAAGACATGGAACTGCATAGAGCAATCCTTTAGGAAAGACCCACATGTTTTTCTCTTTTAACAATTCAATTAACAGAACGAAACATATTCCGAAAAGGTAAGTAACCGCAATCGGTCCTTTAGCTATCATTGCAGCGGATAATAATAAAGAAGAAAACAAATGATAACTGTTTATTTTTTTCTCATTATTGGCAATACA
>JAEIGA010011469.1_pt1 | contig 13458 bp, 15 predicted proteins | sample 9270691 | NCBI WGS metagenome assembly JAEIGA01 (sample SAMN17057246, study PRJNA624740) | gut metagenome | biome: biome; isolation source: fecal sample | host: Bos grunniens | place: China: Xizang | collected 2019
GGTGTTCCTTTGTAATCAAAGATACTAAAATTATCAATTTTCATTAGTATCACTCCTTTCATTATAACAAATGTTCTAACCGCGAGGAGACATAATCCTCTATTATCTCCCACTCCCATGGTTGCATACCGCCTCTGTCATACTTCTCCTCAAGATTGAAATAATTCTGGAGTAAATATCGGTCGTTATGCCAATGGGGATAGATTAATGCGTTTTCTGGTATAGGGTTCGTAACGTCAGGATATAAGTCAAACAGACCTGATTTATCTCGTATAGTCTCAATATTACGATTAAGTCTCTCAATGCTTATGTCTCTTACTTCATATCCTCGATTGGTCATCTCCTCAATAACTTTATGACAATACCAAATATAATGATTAAGCGGATACTTAGTTACTACATTGACTAAGACATGATTTGGACTACCATAATCAGCCCAGTCTTTAGCAATACAACAACACTCCCGCCATTGTGAGACAAGCTGTTTACATGGCAAATATGGTATCAAATCCACATGCCATAGTCTCATAAATATCACCTCCAGAAAGACGCAGGAGCCACGTTTGTGACCCTGCTGCATATTAACGGTAAAGTTTTATTATAGCGTCTCTTATCATATCTGCATTTTCCCAAGTCTCATAAACGGTTCCATCTTTTAATCTTACACCTCCATAAACGTTGTCGCGATCATAATATGATGCGATTTCATTTACGTCAATGTAAATCCTTTCGATTCCGCCTTTGAGCTTAAGTTTTACAAATTTTGGTCTTTCAGCCATAATATCAGCTCCTTTCTATTATAGAAAATGTTACTAACGCGGAAAGAAAGGGCCAGGAGGCCCGTTTGTTATTCGGTTTCCTCCTTTTCCTCATTCTGATTGTCTTCAACCTTTACGTCAGAAGCTTCGATATGCTCAGCCTCATCGTTAATGTCGGGCATCTGTACATTGGAATTTGTTGTCTCCTCTTCATCATCAGCTTTTCCCAGCTTTCCGAATACTGACTTATCATCAGCAATTCTATCAGCAGCGAATGTGCCAAATCCTGCAAGAGCAACAGCTCCAATAATTTTTACGCCTTTCTTAATAAAGTTGATGTTCATATAAAATTCCTCCTGTAAAATATAATTAGACATTCAGTCCATTATAGCACGTGTTTTGTTCACGGTTTTGAGAAAGAAAAGAGGAGGGGCTTAGCCCTCGTCCTCATATGGTTCGAATATTGGTTCGTTATCTCTTTCTAATTCAGAAAGTTTTACTACCTTTTTGTTATCAAACTTTTCCATTAGATCGAAACCTTTACAAAATATGAAGAATCCTACAGGTATCAGAGCTAATGCTCCAATACTTGCTATTCCCATATCGATTATGTTCCAATCTTTTAATGGCTTTTTGATAACGTTTTTCATATAAATTCCTCCTGTAAAATATAATTTTGATAGAACCAAATCTACCTATTATATACTATGTTCCCTTAGCGAAAAAAGAGAAGGAACGCCCAATCAGTGCCTCCTATGATTGGTAGGGTAGTCCAGCTATCCGACCACATGCATTACCTTTCGGTCCACGCGTCGCCTAAAGCCAATAGCCTCTTGTCCCCTGTGAGCTTTTTCACATATTGTTCCTCCGGTCTCCTTGTCCGATCCCTTCTCATTATGGAATTTGTTTATAACGCGAAAAAGAAGACGCAGAGTTTAATCCACGTCTATCTTGTTTTCTTCTTGTCTCTTTTTGATGACAATACTTGTTAAATAATCAATATATTTTATCCTTTTATTACGGGTTTTTCTGTCGTTATTCTCTTTTTCTCTCAATTTCTTTTCGTTAAGTATTTCATTAACAAACATTCCAAGAAAGAACATTGGAATACCAACAATTGAAAAGTCCATAATAACCTCACATATTGTTAATAACATAATATCATCTCCTTTCATTATAAGGTTTGTTAGAAAAGCGAAGACGACAAGTTTCTGCCGCCTTCAGCTTCTCTTAGTCGTCTTTCTTGGATTTCTTATCCATAATAATTAAAACTATTCCTATGATTATTAATACATATCCTAACTGCATTTTTCAGCCTCCTTTAATTCTTGAAGAGGAAGTTAAATATCTTCTTGATGCCGTTGATGACTATCATGCCACCCACGACAATTCCGATGATAAATATCACCCCTACTCCAAATATTGCCAGCACATTAGTTACTGCATCCATAATACAGTCCTCCTTTAATAAATTTTTATGGATCTAAGTCCATTATAGTGTGTGTTTTGGTCACGAAAAGAGAAGGGCGTATGCCCAACTCACTGGTTTTGTACCATAATTTCTATATCGTCCTTATTGATGAAATGTTTTTCGAGAATCATTCCAATTCTAAAAGATACCCACAGACTTCTTAAGAATGTCATCTCGCCAAGTGTAATATAACTTGGACCCCCACACCAATTTATTACGTGTTTGGCTTGTCCTTTCGTTATCTTCTTGACGTCCTCTGACAGACTCGCTGTCTGATGAGGGTATTTTGTTACCAGAAAATAATTCTTCTTTTTCATAATAAAAACCTCCTTAAAATATAAATGGTTTATACCTATAAGGAGACCAGTTTCTCACGCGTAATCACCATACCCTATAATAGAAAGGAGATGTTAATATGTTATATGTTATTATCAAATTTGTATTAATTGCGATAAAATGGTATCTAATTTATAAGATATTAAACAAGATTTTTAAGCGGGGCTGAAACACAGCCTCTTGCTTTTTGTAAACGAATGAAATATAAAAAGAATAGGAGCTCAGTTGAGCTCGCTATCCTCTGTTTCCTCCTTATAAATTAATCCTTCGGTTCTTTTAGTTTCTCTGTAAATACTCAAACAGCTGACAATTGTAGCACATAAGCATGTGATAACTCCCAATATTGATCCGTTCTGGGCATAACCCATTGCGGCCATTATTGAAAAGCCTAACATGAATATTGCGGTACAGATTGTACCAGCTTCAATAAATGATTTTACAATTTCTTTCATAATAAAACCTCCATAATATAATTTATTTGGATTTACTCCATTAAGGGAGGTGTTTATTGAGCGAAAAACGAAGGAGACATGTTTAAAACACGCTCCAACGTTTTTGTGTTTACTTACGTCTGAATATTGACGAAATGAAATTCTGAGCAGTCTTACCTGTGATAGGTACTGATTTCTCAACCCCCATCAACGATATAGTTGCCAGTAATGTAGCTCCACTTGTGATAAGCGTCTTTCCGATGTGCTCTCTCTTAGAGTTCTTATCGGAATTATTAGTCTTATCCTTTTCTCTCTGGATAGACTCAAATTCTTTTAACTCTTTGAGTACTGCATCGTACTCGTCACTGTTTGGTTCACAGCTCTTCAGCTTATTTACCAGCCTTTCATGCTCGTTGAGGACCTTGGAATTGATTTCTTCCAGTCTTTCCTCAGTAGTACGCTCTTTTACTTCTGTTTCATCTTTTGTTTTCTTCAGTTTCATTTGAAACACCTCCATCAGAATCCATGTTTGCTTCACGATGGTCGACTCTTACCACGAAATCCTTACTCTTAGCAAGAATCTCAGGCTCTGTTTCAAATATAAGTTTGAATTTGACATCTGTTGGGTCTGATTCATCAATGAGGAAGGTGCCGTCGTATGAGTCATCAAATATAATTTCAGTGACGACATACGGTATGATTATACTCGTCAGAATACAACCAACGATAAACCATACGAATGTTCCCTTGTCTTCATATAAGCACATGCCAAATATAACAGCACCTATAAGCCTTAAGAACGTTGCGATTGCGTTTTTCCTTTTCATAGATTTTGCTCCTTTCCGCCTTACGGCAACCCACTCACTTACGTTCGTTGGGTAAATTCCTCAATTGAGGTTTGGTTAGGCGAGTGGGATTCGAACCCACGCATGATAGAGTCAAAGTCTATTGTCTTTTCCGCTTGACTATCGCCTAAAAATAAGGAGAGGCGTGAATATCACTAACCTCTCCATTAAGGGATGTGTTTTGATCGCGGTTAATCTACTGAATAACCTCTGAAGTATTCACCGATTCGTCCGCTATAGTATTGACCTAATGTTTTATAGAAGTCGTTAGTCGGATGTAATGTATCAATGAAGATACTACCGTTTGCTGTATTTTGGCGATTTACGATACTACCCTTTGCGTTATCAATACACGGTATGCCGTAATATTCAGCGACCTGAACCTCGGCAGCGCATATCTCTTCCAGAGTTATACCTTGAGTGTTTGGCGTGTTGTAACGATAGTTGCCCTGATTCGTCTTAGCACCATCGACAGCGTTCAGATTTTTAGCATTAATTGGTGTTATGATTATAAGACAGATTGAAGGATTGTCTGCGAGTATTTTCTCAATACAGTGTTTCATAGCGCCGATTATAGTTGTGGTTCCTGTATCAGACAGTGTACCCATTGGTATATTACCATACCAGTCGTTTGTACCGAATGCGAGAGTGGCAAGATTGTAACCCGAGCAGTCAGTGCTATCAACGATTGTAACAGCGGTTGTTGTACCGCTCGGATGAACCCAGCCACTTCCGGTTCTTGCCCCATATGTGACGTCAAGACCTAAACTCCTTCCAACGACGGTTGGGTATGGGTCAGTAGCTCTTCCCGAACCGGTTCCGTTACCACTGAGATGTCCCCATGTTATGGAGTCGCCAAATGCGATGTATTTGTTTCTGGTTAAAGTTGTTTCGAGGGATATTGGAACCTTAATCGACGGTGTATATGTGTAATAGGTAAGACCTGCGTCATCCATATCAACATCGACGGGAGTATCCTTATAATAGTAAACGAGCCTGAAATAAGGAGCAGTTATAACACGCTCTCTATTATCAGCAGCTTCATTACCAATATAATTTTTATCCTCATCATAATAATATATTGTAAGCGCTGGTCTCTGTGTTGTATTTACAACCGGATCTGGTACTGTGAAATATATCGCCTTACCGATTGCTGGAGTTTTAAAATATCCAACTGTTTTTGCAAACTTTGGCTGGATGTTTGGGTTATCCTGACCGGTTGTCATATTGATTAGGCCTGGTTTCCATATAATATCATCGAACTTATAATTGCCCGAAACAAAAAGACAATCTTCGAGATCCTCACGGTCATTGTCTTTGATTGTTGATCTGTATATAATCTCCGTGTTCTTAGCGTCTTCGATATCAACGTCAACGGGAGTGTTCTGATAGTAATACACTAAGCGATAATATGGGTAAAGAATCTGGATACGCTCATGTTCTACAGCTTCAGCCTTAATAAAGTTTCTGGACGCATCATAATAATAAATTGTGAGTTTTCCAACCTGAGAAACATTATTAAGAGCAGAATAGTCAAAGAGCACATATTCCGAATCGAGGGCGTCATAATACCCAATCGTACGAGCGTACTTTCTGCTTTTATTTGCGTTATCCTGGCCGGTTGTCATATTGATCAGACCATGTTCCCAAACGAACTGCTCATGACGTAAACCACTATCGAATATCGTCGATACGGAGTCTTCAAGGTATTCGTTTTTGCTGTTCTGTGTATTTGCGATGACAATTTTGGCCATTCTTGCATCCCTCAGATCAACATCTATAGGAGTATCTGTATAATAATAAACAAAGCGCGCATATGGACCGTCAGCCTTAAATGTCGCACCCGTTATAGAAGTTGTTGAAATATAATTGTGGGATGCATCGTAGAAATAGGCGCTGACTTCTGGGTTATTTGGAACACCGTATTTTGTATAAGGGTAACATCTATATACTTTATCAGTGTCCATTTTTAAATATCCAGAAGTTCTCGCAAATTTTGGATTAACGGTCTCAGAGTCTTCTCCGGTAGTGCCATCTATTGTACCCGACTCCCAGTCTGGTAGTTGTATCGGTATCTCGCCATCTGCGATATGAAGACCGTTATTAACGTTCGATAATGTTTCCAAATCAAGACGTTCTTTGAGAGTATCGTGACTGTTACCATCGTTGTCGACCCTTGCCTGAGCAACTTCAGCGGCAACGTCTCCGCCACTTTCGGGCGCTCTTACAATCTGGTCTATTTGCTCCTGTAAGGTGTGGGTTTCGGTATCCAATCTACTTCTTAAGTCCTCGTAAGCGGTACCACTACTGGTACTCTTAGCATTTTCGATCTCATACATTGCCTGAACGCCATAGTCAAGCGCCTGGTCGACAGCTCTACCAGTTTCATATTTGGATATATATTTTTCATCCATAAATATAACCTCCTTTATTCATACACACAATATGCTGTGTTGTCGTTTGTGAAGAATGCGATACCATCCCTTGTTGTAAATATCGGTGCAAATTGTGTGTTGAAGAATGCTATGATTTCAGCGGGGGATGGAAGTCTTGGTAATGTCATCTCACGAGTATAGAACGTGTTTGGTGCGCCCCAGTTTGATGGCGGGTCATCCGATTTGATTACCTGATAATATGAGAAGCCGCCGAGTGTATACTTTACATAGTATCTATAAGGGTAATATTTGACATCGTCGTCGAAGACAACCGGAATATAATTCTCAGCATCATCACACCGACCATAAACAATCTCCTCAAACTTCTTAAGGACTTCTTTGTCATCAGGTGTAATGAAATCAGTTGATCTGACAATAACATGAGATGTGGGTTTGAATCCTTTACCAATCTCAACCTCTTCTGAAGCGCACTCCCAACTGAATTCAACAGCGTCTGGGGAATCGTTGATTGTTCCTCTATCTTTGTCTGAAGGAGAGCATGATGCGCCATACACAAAGTGAAGAGCATAACCGTAATCGTTGTTCTGAATATCATTACCGATAAGCGTACGATATGAGAAACCAAACTTTGCTCTATTCTGCTGAGTTACATGAACACCTTTAGTTGGGGAATACATACCATCACAAATATCAAATTCTTCAGGGGACTGATAAGCATTAATTGTGAAGTTAAATTCTTCACGAGAACGTATTGTGACGTATTTTATGTTATCAGCCCAGAGTGTTGTCGGTTCTGCACCTGAAGGGGATTCATCGACAGATATGAGACCATTCCAGTTTACGCCTGGTTTGTAGATACGTTTCTCATTGTCGTAAACGTACAGTACGCCACGGTCTATGCCAGTCTCGTAAAGTCGTTCTCCTTCTTTATCCCAGTTGAGGAAATATCCCATTATCCAATCGCCCCCTTCTTTATTACGCAGTATTTGTTCTGGTCTGCTGTGTAGAATATATTACCATCTTGTGTTACGAAGTCCGAACCAACGTCTTCGGCCCCAAGTTTTATCAGAATATCATACAAAGGTTCTCGCATATCGGAACCATAGTGAGCATAACGAACCTGTGTTATCTGAATCATCGCTATGATTCCGATTGAGTTGAGAAGTTTCTTTACGGCGCTGTATATGGCTTCACGAATGGTAATACCCAATTTAGCCGTCTGAATTGTTTGTATCTCAGTTGAAATATCAACGTCTGGGTATTTATTGAACATGAGGGTTTGGAGGACCGTAACTATCGCATCCCTTACGTCGTTGTAGTTATATGCGTTTTCGTCATAAAATTTATACTCTTCACCAGCTGAGTTTATCATGATTTTGTAACCCCGTATGGTGTTGAGTGCAGATGTAAGATAAGCCATAATTAGTCACCTCCTTGGTTGATATCGTCAATGCCCCATAATATGCCTTTTACGAATTTAAGACGTTTATTTCCTATTTCAACCCAAGCACTATGACCAACGTATGCAGGACCATCAAGACCGTCGGAAACATAGATACTATCGCTGTTTATACCAAACGCTCTTGTACGAATATCAAGTCCTGGGGTACCGTCAAACCAGTTATTAAGGTTGATTATACCGCTACAGTTTTCACCATCATAGTTTATTGGAGTGTAACCTTGTGGTGAACCATAGCCAGAACCATATAAATGTCCGTTTTTAATTCGCATCCAAGCGTCGGTACCGTTAGTTGTTAAGCCCCATTCTTTATCGACTGTAAGCATATTGTTGCCGTTATTGTCCTTAAGTTCAATAGTACCACTAACATACGTGCCAGTGCCTGTACCATCAGGATTTAAGAGTTCGACATGTCCGAGTCTAAGTGTTCCGCCACGAATTCTATCGGCATAAAGACTGCCTGTAGTGATTCTGTTTGCTACAAAGGAACCGTCCATAGTCATTGCAATAGGCGTCTGCCATACGCCATTTACACGTTCCTGATAACCAATACCGCCCATATTCAATACCCAACGTTTTGTCGAGTGTTCTGGGTCTACGCCTGAATACATAAGTATTTCAGTTATTTCATTTGAATTATTCGGATTCTTCACAAAGACAATTCTACCATCATTAGCGAATGCGTTAAGTAATTGAGTGGCGTTCTCCTTAGCCGAAGCCAAAGTTGCCGATACTGCTGGCATTTGTTCCATGAGATGTGAAATATCAGAGGAGACGTTTGTCTGAGTATCGCTTATCTGATTTGGTGAAGAATATCCAAGCGTGTATTCGTTGTCTTCTGGGCTGTCAAGCTTAATCGTCATCTTTGTGCATGGCAATGCGAATTCACCATAAGCGATACCATGCGGAGGTGAGTAAAACGGGATATTCATGTTAATCCAGATTTGCTCGTAGTTCATGTTATACGTCGATAAGTCGAAAGCTGTAAGGTCAAGCTTCATCTGCTCGAACTGAGTCTTTGTGAGATACTCGACAGCCATGTCATTCAGTTTCTGACTATTGTCAAGGTCGCCGAATGTTAGCTTCTTCTCGTGCCAGCCATATTTCTCAAAGAGAGCTTTGTTGATAATGTAAATATCGCCTTCACGATGTTTTACGGTGTCTGTATCATAAGAAGGCACAGACTCTATTGTATAACATTCGTCAACACGTTCTTTTGCTTTCTGACGGTAGACTTTTAACTCCGGTTGATAATGCCAATTACCACCGACTCGAAATCTATGCGCTCCTGCCGGTATTGTGAGTTCATATTTTTCATACGTTTCAACGGACATACTACCAGGCGTTCCAGACCAGACCTTTACATCTCCTATTGGCGAACCGTCTTCGGCAGCAAAACACCAAATACCATCTTTTGATACCGGTTGCATTGTATCTTCCGTCTGCGCAATTGACACATATATCTTGTCGCCAGTTTTAAACTCACCAGTATTAAGATAACACACTCTTGCATAACGATATCCGTCGTTTGGGTCATATCCGAATTGTCCATTTGAACCAAGATAGTTAATCTGCTGATTATTCTCCGTATCATAAAGTGTTATCTCATCCCCAGCCTTATCCTCCATTTTAGCACCAATCGGCATAGCAACGGTGCAGAGGTCTTCCATTGTGAATGATTTACTGTAATCAAGCAAATTCTCACCGAAGTTGATAGACTGTGAACAGGTGTCTACGAAATCCTTAACGAAGTCAAGATATCTGACCACAACGCCATACTCAACGACCTTCCTGATGACGAAGTAAGCCTTATAAGTGCTTGCGACGGACTTAAGGCATTGCAGAGTTGTGTCATAATCCGTCTTTCTGAACATCTCATTAACACTTGCGCTGCCCACATCTTCCACATAAACAGCACCTATTTTGAATCTTTTATCGATTGGTCCAACAGGATTGCCGTTTGCATCACTTACTTTCTGGTTGTGGATACTGATGACACCTTCAAGGAACTGTCTTAGTGTTGTGTCGTCGTATTCTTTCTGCGGTTGGTACGTATCATTAAGGTATGCGAGCTCTCCCTCACACTCAACTTTCATCTGATTGTAAAAATCGGTGTCAGTATTGAGAACTCGTCCTCTCCACATTTCTTTGTTATTCTGTTTGAAGATGACTTCAGTCCTCATCTTATCGACAAGGTTATAGCCTATGTGGTTTGGCGGCATTGTGAAGTCAAGAGAACCCGCGTTGCCACTTTCAACTTCCAGACTCGGAGAGATAAGCGCTAAATCCTTATCTGGGACTCTTGCGTCGTATATGAGAGTTTCTTCAACGCCGTTTTCTGTCTTATTACTTAAATAAAGAGAATACACTTATCTCACTTCCTTCCTGGTATAGCATTTACTTTTATCGTGCCATGGCCCTTAGCTTCGAGAATCATTGAAGTTGCGCCGTAACCCATGTCATGGTAATATATTGGAGTCGGCTTGCCGTCATTAACCGCTGTTATACCATACTGATAACGAAGTTTACCAACGTTTTTATTTTGTGTAAATATAATCTGAGGTAATTTGTACGTTCCTCTTGTTAAAGTCTTCACGAAATCAATACCCATTTCCGCATTTACAAAATGAATTGTAATATCATCAGTAATCTCATTTGTGTTTATTGTTATAGTTGGCATAATTGGGAGTTCCGTATAGTTACCCCAATCATAGCCGCTACAGATAGTAACATATTCCTCAGAATCTATTTCAACAGTGTCAAATTTATCAGTATACTTAACACCATCGATAACATCAGTGTTGAAATCAAAAATATCCCAGTAACCTCCGTCGATGTTGCCTGTAAGATACTCGTATTTGAAAGGTTCAAGTTCGTATGATATGGTTATGTTTGAGTTATTATCACCAGATTCATACTGCTCTACTGTGAATGTGCCGTAATAGTAGTATGCTGGGTCTTCCTCAAATGCCATATAGAGTCTTTTACCATGAAGATAACTACACATGTTCTGATAAATATCATGCCAGTGCTCGTAATCGTTCATAACTAAGAACTCAATCGAACCCTTACGATTAGAATATAACGGATACCCAGTGAGGGACTCAGATAAATCCAAGTCCCCGTTCATACCAGGTATTTCAACGATTTTGGTTTTTCGTTCGGGAGTATTTATTGACGGTCTTTTTGTTGGTACGAGATGCCAGTCAATCCATGTATTCTTCTTTGTACTATAACTGGTACCGTAAGTTCTGTTATCCTTACCGAAGAATAATGGTGATGTTGGCCTCTCGTACGAGAATGTTAAAGAGTAATACATAGTTTACCCCCTTGATTTTCTTACAGATCTACGACCCAGTTTATCGTCAAGTGGTCCTACAAGTTGACCGACGAGTGCACCAGTGTCGAGACGTAACTGCATAGAGCGTATAGCAGACTCAAGCAGATCGACTCTGCTTATGAGATTGTTTGTACGATTCAGCTGATTTGTGTCGAATGCACCAACCTTAGTCTCGATTGCTGTGAGTTTGTTTTCGAGCTTTGTAGTCTGAGCGTTGATGGCGTTTGAAATATCACCAGATACAGCATCCATGTTGGTTTTGACGGAGGAGTTATCGTAGTCGAGATTGAGTGTGGAACTGCTGTTGTTTAGGAATGGTAATACATTACCTTCATCGTCTTCAGCTTTAACCTTAACTACAACAGGAACATCCGCAGTCTTAATATTTCTAACAACGTCTGCTATATCTTTCGGTGCCGATGTCCAGTTACCATGAGTTATTTCGTAAAGATGCTTATCGTTAAGGTATTTATCTATCGATTCCTTATATGATCTACTATACTGCAATACTTCGTTGTCGAGTTTTGCTTTATCCATATACACTTTTGCAAGATATGCTTCGAGACCTTCCTTATCTTCAGCAGTACCGCTATTCAGGATCTCAGTATAAGCATTAGCCATATCTTCTTCGAAATAATCCTTGAGGTTCTGTTTGAAAGTCTCGAATGTTGGAACTTTTGCTAAGAAGTCTTCATGTTCCTTCATCGCATCATATGCGGCAACAACTCCCGTATCACCGAAAGCAGCTTTAAGTGTATTGTATAAGTCTGCATTATTAACAAGATCTTCTATAGCGTAATGAAGAGTCGTCGGATCTATAGATTGTATACCTTCTACTGCTGTTTCGTTGATTGCTTCACCCATATTGGTACTGAACTGTGAGAAGTCCATATCGGAAGATAAATCGCCCATGTTGAAATTCTCAAGTTTGCTTGTTAATCCGCCAAGGAAATTATCACCAAGACCCTCTCCAAGATTGGTAAAGTCAGGTAGTTCACCTGTAACTTTATCTTTTATAAGAGATAATACAGGTGATGCTGAGAATTTATTCTTGATGGTATCACCGAAGCCGTTTATAAGACCCTGACTTAAGAATTCACCAATCTTCATAAATGCTACGGATGGCGAATGTATACCAAAGAAGTCACAAACAGGTGTTATGATGTAATCCTGAAGTAATTGTACGAGTTTTCTTATACCGCCAACGAGAGCATCTCTAATACCTATAAAGAGACCTTCCATACAATACTGACCTATTTTGATAAATTCAGTCGATGGTGAATTAACGCCTAATTGTTCCTTAGTCTTACCGAGAAGTGAACCTACAATAATCTTTGGAAGTTGTCCTAATGTATAAGCGAATTCCTTTATGTTCTCGTTAAACTCTGGGAAACGTTCCATGAGATGGGAAATAACGAGACCAAGAAGCGTTACTGCCGCAGCAATGGCAATCACAGCACCAGTCAATACGCCGATGCCGATGATCGCTTGTGGGACCTTACCGATAGCAACACCAAGTAATGCAACAACTGTTGTTAAACCGAGTAATGCCGCAGTAACAGCAACAAGGCCTTCAATATCTACAGATTTACTTACAAGACCGAGCGATACACCGAGGAGTGATAATCCAGCAGCCATTATACCAAATGCCACACCAGTCATTAAAATGTTCGTAGATGGCATAGACGCACTAATAGCTTTCATAGTTAATCCGAACATGATAACAACAGCCGATAAACCACCTAAAGCGGCAAGATAAGCAGGCCAATCTTCACCTTTAAGTAACGCGAGAGGTAATAATATCGTAGCAAGACCAGCAAAAGCAACACCAAGAGATAATATATTGCTGAACTTTAAATCTTTATTAGATAATACGGCGATAAGTTTACTCATTGTATAAACAACAAGCGATAAACCAGCCATAGCAACAAATATATTTTCCCATGGTTGCTTTGTCAGAAATACCATAGATACTATCATAGCACCAAGAGATGCAAATATAACACCCATTGAAACAATATTTCGTGCTTTAAGGTTGTTATTGGATAACGCTCTCATTAATTCACTCATGGTGTAAACTATAGCCGTCAGACCTAACAAAGCGGCACCTATGTTTTCTACTGGTTGGTTGCTGAGTAAATATAACGATGCTATAACAACACCAAGAGACGCGAATACACCGGCAAGAGCTATTATGTTACGAGCTTTGAGCTTGTTACTGCCCATATTACGAACGAGATATCCCATAGCCGCAACTATTAAAGTTATTGCTGATAATGTTCCAACGAGAGCATAGAGCTGTCTATCATTTTTGATGTTTGTTGCGAAATATCCTACAACGGTCACCATAGCACCCAGAACAAGCATCAAACCACTAAGACTCGATATTATGTTCTTACCTTTATCCGTCATTTTGACTTTA
>JAEIGA010011470.1_pt1 | contig 13458 bp, 17 predicted proteins | sample 9270691 | NCBI WGS metagenome assembly JAEIGA01 (sample SAMN17057246, study PRJNA624740) | gut metagenome | biome: biome; isolation source: fecal sample | host: Bos grunniens | place: China: Xizang | collected 2019
TTGTGAAACACCTGTGAAACATTTAAACCGATCAGCAGCGAACCGAACCAACCAGGACCCATCCGCGCCGGATCCGGACCAGGCCGGCTGCCAAACATCTATATACGTAAGTAGATTTATGTATTGACAAATGTATATACAAACGTGTAACATAATTGCCAGGAGGTGATACACATTATGTTAGATTTGGAAAATAAGATGGACCAATTAAAACTATTAATGTCGGCCGGTTACAACCGGATCATGGCGGAACGATTTTTGCAACCATCCAATATCGCGTATAGTTGCGTGATATGGAAAGAAAAAGATTTTGACTTCCTTGTAACGATCCGCGGCGTATCAATTGAAGAAGTAAAGGCCGGCCACGTACCTGGGTTTGATTACGTGCAATACTAACCAGGCGAAGTGTATATATTGGAGGTGAGTTATTGATGAAAGTTGTATTTAATATGGTTGACGGTTCAGAAATATTTATGAATAATGTAAAATCTATTGTCGATGTTGGGCGCGATTTATGCGTAACAATTGATTTTGCAGTATTAGAATCTGGAACAATTGTAAATACTTATATTTCAAAGGTTGGCCAAGTGCGCAAGAATCATTTTATGAATTGCGTTACTTCGTATCAATCGGACGAAATGGGAGTGGTATTAATTGATTATCATTTTTATGATTTGATTAATAACAAGTTATACTCTAGAAAAGGTGTTAGCGATTATGTATCACAGATATTAGGAGGTAGAAAAAATGACGAAAAACGATAGCATAGAATTTAGTCAATTTATTGCCCGGGATTTCGGGATAATCATACTTTCCGAATTTTCCGAAGTGCATAATGGTCAACTAGCCGAACGTATGGAATTTTTAAGTGATAAGGATATGCACGACGTATACCCGCAATTGCTTCTATTTTGCGCCGATAGCGACGGCATAATTTTAAACACATCACTAAAAGCTAGATCAGTAACGTTATTATTGGAGGATAAAGAGTAAATGAACATTAATATTAACAATTCAGGTGAAGTAAAAAGGGTTCCACAGATGTTATCTAATATATTAGATTTTTTCCAGGAATACCCAAAACGGCGAAATGATTTTTATTTGTGGCGAAAGCGGTTCCAAGGATGGAAAACACCATGCTATCACCGGCGCATTTGGTAATAGAAGGGATATTGAACATTTACTTATGGGAATGTTCTCAACAACCATTTATGAAGCCTATGGAAAAAGCTATTTCGAAGTTTTCCAGCTTTTAAATAATTTAACTCATTATGTAATGGATCATTTTACGGAAGAAGATAAACAACGGTTAGTTTGTGAATTGGATGAAGAATTATCGAAAATTATGAAAGATGTAGACGGTGAATAATATGAATAAAACAAACGTTTTGATTGTACGCGTTAACGATTCGGATTTACAATTAATCCAGGAAGCCGCAAAACGGGAAGATATGACCGTATCTAGTTTTATCCGCAATGCGGCCAGGGATAGAGCAAATGCAAAGGGGAATATAAACTATGGCAAAGAGATCCAAATCGACGGACGTACAACGGACGAATAAAAGAAATGAAGTCCGGACGAAAAAATCATTAAACGAATTATACACACTCGACGTTTACCACACGAAAAAGGTATTACTACCGGATTTGGCCGAAATGCGCGCCCATCTTGCAAAAAACGCAAACCAGCGTTTGCGTGAATTGGAAGCAGCCGGCCTGGATTTTTACGCATATGATAAGGCCGCCGACTATTTGCGCACCCACCGCCCGGAAGCTGATAAAGTGCGATTTTCACAATCAAAAAACTATTTATCCGGGAAAGAATCGGAAACCGCCTTAAAAGCCGAAATAAGCGTGCTACAATCATTTTTAACGTCGGAATCCTCTACGGTATCCGGCCAAAAACGAATAGAGGCCCGAAGAATTGAAACATTTGGAAATTGGAAGCCAAAAGGTGCGCGGGGAAAATTTAAAGGGATTGATTTATCCCGGGAAGCTTCGACAAAACAATTTTACCGGTTTTTAAATTCGCAAACCTTTAAAAATCTTCGTAAAGTGTTTTCCAGCGAACAAATTTTTAGAGCATATAAAGAAGGTTCCGTGGATGGATCGCGGAACCAACGAAAGATTCAAAAAGCTATGCAAGACTATGTTGAATCGAGTGAAGTGAAAAGCATAAAAGGCCTATTCGAAAAAGTAAACGCAAACCCGATTCCGAATAGTAGCAATATAGGATAGATAAACTATGAGATATGCAACCTTAGAACGCTTTGACGGGGGAACGGATGCGATTTTGTGCAAATGCGCTTCCGAGTTCACCCCGGTTGTATTATCGGGTGATGATACGATAACCAAAGTAAAAAAAGACCGAAAAACAAAGGAACGCTATACGCAAGAATTGTTCCGGTATTTTATGACGTTTGACATAGAATCAACAACCATTACACCTGAAGAATATATCTTATACGAAAAAAAACGTCAAGAATTGAAAAAATCGATACCGATTCCGGCCCATGTAGAACGCCCCTATGCATTTATGTATCATTGGCAAGCAAAGATAGACGAAGAAGTTGTTTATGGCCACAAATGGGATGAAGTATTTGATTTTTTTGAATCCATCCGGGATTATCTTGGATTAAATAAACGCCGCCGGTTAATATGTTATATCCACAATCTAGGGTTTGAATCCTGGTGGATGATGCCGTTTCTAAAAAAGCGGTATAAGGATATAGAATTATTTGCAACGGCCCCAAAAAAGCCGTTGTATATTTTTGTTCCGGCGCTGGGAATAGAATTTCGATGTTCCATGCGACTTTCTAATATGTCACTAAAAAAGGCCATCGAGAATGAAAAAGGATGTATCCATCCGAAAGCTGCCGGCGATCTTGATTATAAAGCGATTCATTTACCATCCCAGGAACTTGACAATAAAGAATTTGGATACACCATCGCGGATGTTGTGGGCTTGTATGAATATATAGAAAACAAGCTAAAGAACGAAAATGATACGTTGTTTTCAATACCATTAACATCCACCGGTTACGTGCGGAGGATCGTCCGGAAAAACTGTTTAAAAAATAAAGATTATCGCCGGATTTTCTTAAATACCCGGCTGGATGCGGACGTTTTAATGATGTTATACGACGCGGCCCGGGGCGGCAACACCCACGCGAACCCGCGTATGTCCAACCGTATTTTGCACGACCTGGATTCCTTCGATGCGGTTTCCGAGTATCCTTATATTGACGTAACAAAGCAATTTCCAATGTCACAATTCCAATATTATGGCGATGTTGCTTCTATGTCGGAATTGAATTACTTGTTAAATACGTACGCTTGCTTGTTTAATTGCGTATTTGTCAATTTAAGGGTAAAGAAAAACCAACCCGTTGCATATGTTAGCTACGATAAACAAATTGGCGTTACGGGGCCAATACGCTTCGATAACGGGCGTGTTTTATCTTGCGGCGATAATAACCAGGATGGTGCCATCGCGTTAACGCTAACGGATGTTGATTTTAAACTAATGCGGGATATATACGAATGGGATCAAATTGCCATCGGTTCTATGCACATCGCCCAATATGGATATTTACCGAAAGAAATCCGGGAAGTTATCATGGATTTATTCCGGGAAAAATGCGAACTAAAAAGCGAAATTAAAAAGCTGGAAGAAATCACCCTGAATAATCCGGATCCAAATTTATTGGAAGAACTCGAAAACCTTAATTATCTTTACGCTAAGAAGAAAAATCTGATCAATGGTACGTTTGGAATGATGTATACACGACCGATTCATCCGGATATATATTTGGATGAAAACTTGGAATACAAGGAAAAAGAACTTGAAATCGGTGATATAAAAGAAAAATTGGATGAATACTATAATAGTTATAATTCATTTTTGAATTACGCTTGGGGAGTATGGACCACGGCCCACGCCCGCGCGCATTTGCAAAAGATAATAAACGCGACTAATGATGAATCCAAGGGAAATGTATTTGTTTACGGTGATACCGATTCCAGCAAATGTGTTATTAAAGATTACCAGGTGATTGAAGATCTAAACAAAACCATTATTGAAGAATGTGAAAAGCTGGGCGCATATTGTGACGTATACGGTAAACGCTATTATCTTGGTGTTTTCGAAATGGAAACCGACGAAAAACATGGAAAATATGAAGTATTCAAGACTTTGGGCGCGAAAAAATATGTTTATCAAGATAAAAAAGGTTTACATACCACTATTGCTGGCGTAAATAAAGACAAAGCTCCGGGCGAATTAAAGGATATAGAAAACTTTAAACCGGGATTTACATTTTATGAAGCCGGCGGAAAGACGTTGTTTTATAATCTTTGCAAACCTAAAGTTAAAGTTGTAGAAGGTGAAGAAATCACCATTACCAATAATATAGCAATGATAGATTCTACGTATAACGTACATTTGACCATGGATTATTCGCAATTATTAGTCCAATACCAAATAGAGGAAGAATTTGACGTATGAGAAATAAAGAAGTCCAAGAATTATTTATCGATGTATGGAAATATGCTGACCGGCGTTTTCCATGGCAATTATTTATTGGCGGCCGCGGCATAGGAAAAACGTTTAGTTTTACAAAGGGCTGGATCGACCGGCCGGAAGTTCATTGCGGTTTTATGCGCCGGACCCTGGATGAGTTGGAACTAATTGCGGACAATAGCGAAAGTGATGCTAACATATTTTATGAAATCCGGCAAAAATACGGGGAGGATTATAATTATGTATTTGAAAAGAACACCAAAAAAACATGGAACATTGTTCGAGTGGATCAGACGGTCGAAGGGGATGAAAACGGCAATGATGATAGAAGCATTAGCCGCGGGATTGCGCTTCCTCTCTCTGTTATCGCTTCTATGCGCGGTTTGTCTTATAGTCGTGTCACAGATATTGCGATAGATGAATTTATCACGGAATCCCATATAAAGAAAATCAAGAATGAAGGTTTGGCAATTATTAACGCGTACGAAACCATTAACCGCAACCGGGAGTTATTCGGCCAGGATCCGTGTAGATTTTGGGCATTTGCAAACGCTTTCGATATTTATAACCCGCTATTTGTGGAGTTAGGGATTGTGGATGATTGCGAAAAGATGATCGCCCGGGGCCAGCACGATAAATATTACCCGGATAGAGGGTTAGCGGTTCATTTGTTGGAAGCCACGGAAGCATTTAAGGAAAAGAAGCAGCAAACGCAAATCATGAAGCTAATGCGCGGTACCGAATATGAAAAATTCGCCCTGGGAAATCAATTTGCGTTTAACGATTTTTCCCTTATTGCCTACAAAAATTTAAAGGGTATGCGGCCGCTAGTTACTTTGAACGGATCTACCATCTTTTATAATAACGATCATTTCTATTATTCATACGCTTTAAATAAGACCGTAAAAGCCTACGATTCTAGGTTAGAACAGGAAAAAATGGCATTTAACCGGGAATATTTATATGTCCTGGAGGAAGCATATATGGACAACCGGTTAACCTTCGAGTCCTATGCGTTGAAAATTGGATTATTAGATGTTATATTGTAATTAGAAAAGCGCGATCCGGTGCATACGCAAACGGTTGGAAGCCGTTGCACAATCTTCCCGGCGGGGATTGTTCGGATTGCGTTTTTTTTGTTTTGGAGGTGGTTATTATGGCATGGATTTATAATCGAACGACGGATTATAACGCGTTAGATATAGCGGATTCACAAAATAACGCCCAAGAATTTCTAGATTATTTCGATGGTTATATGACGTTGGAAGCTATGGCCGGAATACTTGGGAACATATATTATGAGTGCGGTGGATCCATTAACCCTGGTCAAATGGAACATGGCCGCGGCGGATCCACATTATATGGATATGGTATGATCCAATGGACACCGGGAACCGTTATAATTAATTGGGCCACTTCCCACGGCGGAAATTGGTATGATGGCGCTATGCAAGTGTATCGTATTAAATGTGAAGGGGAAGGTACGGAAGGCGCCGGCGGCACTTGGTTACCAACCAGCGCATATCCATATACATGGGGTGAGTATTGCGCATTATTGGATGTGGATAGAGCAACAAATGCGTATTTTTATGAAAGAGAACGTGGAACATGGAACAATTTGCGGTTAACCTATGCAAATTATTGGTTCGAATGGTTAACCGGCCAACATCCGGAACCACCAACACCGCCAACACCCGGAACAAATCTTATTCGATATGGTGGCGCCCGGGATATGATCCGAAGATTTATTATACATGAGTAATAAAAAAAAAGAAGGTGTCCAAATAATCGGACACCTTCTTATTTTGACCCACAAGATTTCCGCCCGTTGGGGAGGGGCGTTTACATGGAAATCAAGTTCTCCAATAATCTAACATAATAGATCTTTCGTGTAAAGATTACTTTAATCCACTAACCATTCAATAGAACCGTACACGGGTTTATTGCCTACGCTTGCATCTGTTGTTCCGCTAAAATATCTACCCGTAACAAGTCCGTTGTTCTCATTAACGTTGAAATATGCAGAAAATGTAGTGGTACCCGACACCATAATGCCCATACCTTTAGTGACTTGGTGCGGTCTATCGCTTGCAGCTAATGTGGTTAACTCACCTTGTGCGTTGCCACTGTAATTTTCAAGCGTTAACTTACGATAATGACCGTATCGCTCGATAGTCAACCCACTTGCAATCACATCTCTATCGACAGTATCCAAATCGTTTAAATGTGTATTTAATGTATTGATACCGTCCACACAATCGTTTCCAACATCCAAAACGCCGGTTCCCACCTTGGAAGAAATGGCGCCAACCTGGTTATCTAATACGGAAAGATCTCCAGCGGTGGCGAAATAGGTTGAGTCGTGCCCGTCTAATTTATCGGCGTCCAATGCTTTCGCCGGGTTAACAATGACGGTTAATAATGTTCCGTCCAAAATACATAACACGCTGGAATTAATCACATATGCACCGGTGGATAAATTCTGACCATCCGGCGTTTTCGCGGTCACCTGGACGCCATCAACTTCGAATGTTTCGCCGGCTTCAAAATTAGCCGTTGCGGTAAAACGGAAAACGTCGCGGGCGGTGTCGGATCGGGTTAACGCGTGTACGGTACCGGTTAATAATTCGGTCGCGGTACCAACGGCCGCATTGGAAACACCCTTTACAATGGTATCCAAATCGGATGTATTCACATTTTCGACGGTCAAAGGGTTAAATAAATCGGTTCCTTCGTAGATTTTCAAACCATAATTTGTTGTAGTCTGCATAACAAAATCTCCTTTCTTATGCCGGAATAATATTCTTTCCGTTCATTGCTAATTGTGTCATTGTCATATACAAGGCAACCAATGTATCAACGTCTTTCTGCCTGGATACCAAGTCGGCAACGTCGATCGCATCCGTAGCGTGTAAACTACAAAGGTAGTCAAACATTTCTTGCACGGTTACATATTCGCCGGTGAAATAATTTAATACCTTAATTTGTGACAAGAATTGACCGACTTCGGATAAAATATATTCGTTGTTTTGTTCAATGGCCAAATCCGTTCGATGGTTGATTGCTACCACTTCGGCCGCGATCAGATCCTCCAGGGCTTTAATTTTCAAATCCATCTGCAATAACGATGTGTTAACATCATTACGAAGCTGGATAAAATTAGCGCCCAAATCGTTAACCAGCCCAGTAAATTCCGCACGGATTTCTTCCACCTGGGTTTGATAATTAGCCAATTGTTCGTCAGTGTATTCCTTGGATAGCTTTACGGCTTCTTCCACAAGACCGTCCAATTTGGCTTCTAACTCTTTTATTTTGTTTATAAGCCAATCCCGATTTGGTGATACACCGACATGGGGCCATTCATAAATATCTTCATGTTCGTAGCTCATAATAATAACCTCCCTTCTTATTAATCATAAACCCCTAATAAAAACTTGTCCATAAACCGGTTGCAAATATCCTCATAGATGTTATAACGGCGTAAATCGAGTTCCGCCTGGACCATCATTTGATTTGTTGTTACGCCGATATTGCCGTGCACCCTCAAATGTTCGCTTACATCCTCATTGGATTTACCGGTGGAACCGCTGGTATTGGTTCCGCCGCTGGTAGCGCTTCCGATCTGTTTATCCGTATTGCGAAATGTTTCGCTATTATCCGCCGCCCGTTGGCTAGTACTTTCGCTATTGCTGGAAGTAGTTCCCGTGCTGGTGGCGCTGGATTCGCTTGTATTTGCCGTTTTAAGGGTTCTATCTTCCATACGGTCATAATTCTCTATCGGATTATATTCGGCGCTAATAGCGGCCAAAATACGCGCGAAATTATCCTTGTTTTGGGTAAACCAATTATGAATAGCTATACCAAGTTGCGGCAACACCTGGTGATATGGGTACATCATTCCGGCGTTATCCAGGATGGTAAAACGCAATTGTTCTTCATCCAGCCCTTCCGGTAAATCCAAATCCGTTAAAATCGAAGGATCATAATTGTAAAACCCCCACAATGTAATATCGTTAAGCATCGCTTTCACCACCTTCCGAATCGGATCCGATTAACTCATAGTTATAATTTAACTTGGCAACCATATCGATTTCGCCATTGGTAACTTCTCTAACCCGTTCATAACAATCGTTTAGATTGTTCAAAATGACGCGCGCTTGTGCGCTGGTTTGATCGTTGTTCTCGGATACTTCCATGGAGTTTAAACGCTCTTTCTTTTCGTAATTGGCATTACGCACACCGATTTCGGTTAGAAAATCGTTTACAACTCCCCGGCGGGCCTGGTGCAATTCATTTGCGGCAAAGTTCTGTTTCGGATTATCGTTGAAATAAAACGGTTTGCCATTACGAAACAGATTTTTAATTACCGGCACAATTGGTGCGCCCATAGTTGCGCGGGAATACGCCCGCTTTACTTCCTGGGCTTGCTTGTCGTTTTCCACCGGTACGAAATTGGAAAATGATGTGTTCATCACGTTTACGTCAAACGCTTTATCCAGGTTGGAAAGCCGGGAAGCATATTCCATCACGGTTGCATCCAATCCAAACAGATCATCCAGGATATACACGATTTCGCAGTTAATTCCGCAAATTCCGACAACCTCCCGTTTTAAATGACTATTCATGCCGCTAATCTTGTGTGGATAAAAGAAATAGTCCGTGTTTTCAATTGCGTACGGCATGGGAACCCATCCATAATCCCGGGTGTACATAACCGCATACGATCCGGCGTGGAAGGTCCAAAACCGCACATATCCCAACTTCCATTGTTTTGGTATCCCAAGATCAAACACGGAATATAATATGTTATACAAATATCTCCTATTGTGAAACATAGCGGCATTTTCTACACCTTTTACTTCATACGGGATCATATTATGTGATTGTAAATATGCTTCATGTTGATAGTTTAAGGGCCTACTCATAATAAAAACCTCCATTTAACGCGTTGTTAACGGCTTCTTTATCACCGGCAAATCCCGGTATATCTACGGAAGCACCGGCGCATTTTGTGTATCCTCCCAGCGTTGATATTTTCGCATTACGATAAAGCGGGCGGCCATTTACTACGTTGGCAATATCACATGAATTATAAGCCGTTAAATATAAGATATAATACGGCATTTGTAATAAACTAGCCCGGTTTCCATTGGTTCCGTTGCCCTGGATTCCGGCCGCAACTTCCGCGTGGATTCCTTCTATAACATTAATGATTGTCTTAATTCCTCCGCCGACTAATGACATAGTAGCACCCGCTGCGCTTCTTGCCATGGCCGCCGCCTGGATAGATGTTCCACCGGTTATCAATGTATTCATTGCACTATCGAACAAATTGCTTTTAACCTGGGAAATCTGTATCGGTATAGCAAACGGGCTTTTGAACTCGCCGATCGGGTGTGTTCCATCGCTTCTTCTAACCAGCGTCATCATTTCACCGGTTGTAAAATCGATATTCATTCCAATTTGCAATCCTTCAAACTGTTGTGTGTCGGAATAAACAACGTCCACGGGTGATATATCAATGGTACCAACTCCGAAAATATACGCCTTAAATTGCGTATATTTGGACTCAAACCGGCGAAAATCGCCGTTACCATATTTGGAAGGTGGGCAAGCAAGCGAAAAACTTTTGTTCAACACTTGCGCTTTTAAAATATAAGTATTGAACACGCCGCCGCCGCCATGTTGTACGGTCCACCATCCAAACTTTACCGGGCCGGACACAACGGCGCCGGTTTGAGGGTTAAAAAATGATTTTGCAAGCGGTATCCATCGCAAATCAACGATATATTGAAATGGATTGAAAAATGATTTTACCGCCATATCCACCAATACATCCGAGAAATTACTTTCCGTAAACATGAAATCAAAAACCGTTGCCAAATCGCTATCATCCAGGATGTATGTTGTTATACCCGTGGAGCTAACATCTTGACCGGTTAATCCAACGGCACGAAGCAAAAAACATCCGGTTTGATTTAAAAACCCACTTGGATTATCCAAAGAATACATTAAATTAATTGTTTCATGGCTGGAATAAGCAATTTTCGCTTCGGTGGAAATCGATTCATCCACCACCAAAGGATCGTAGGTGTGCGCGCTACGCTCTACAAATGCGGTGTAGTCACCAATATAACTTTTGAATGTAGCCAAATAATCGGTGGTACACTCTAATTCGTATTGGTGCGAAATTCCCCTGCGTATATCATCTACAAAATAGAAACGGCCTTCCCACCAAGCATAATTCACGGATAAATCCACATTATCCAATAAGAATGTTGGTGTGTCCACGCTGGTATCTTCCTTTAAAACCACATCCATGGTTGCATCCGGGGCACGGTTGATAACTAGCGTGGAATTTCGTTTTTTATTTACATTTTTCCATAATCGAAGTTCCATAATAACCCCCTAATAACGATAAAGGGGACGGGATCGAACCCGCCCCCGTTCATCGGAGATATAAGAAGCAAAACCTTTATTTTTTCTTTTTGCCGGTTGTGATTTCTTCCATTGCCGCCGGGTCGTTAGGGTCCATAACATCATCCTTCGGATCGAAAGATTCAACCGGGATAGACGCGTCGGAAACGGCCTTGGAGTTTCCACCGTCGGACATTACGATTAATAAGTGATTTTCTGTGAAATCATTATTATATCGCTTTAACCAATGTAGATAATCATTGGTATAATCACCGCCAGGATTGAAGATGTTTCCGGAAGATCTACGTTTATTTGCAATGGTAAGCGCTCTTTCATCATAGATCAATCCGACAACATAAGGAATATTTTGCGCGGTTCCATCTACGGCGGCACCGGTAGCAACATCCAGGATCTTTGGTTTAATGTTAATTTCCGCCGGTGAAAGTGGATTCTGCCAAAAATTAACTTCTTCATATGTACCAATATCCAAATATTCCGGATTGAATACGCTGGACATAACATGAGCCTTGGCCTTTGTTACGAATGTGGTAAACATGAGAGCCTTCTGAAACTCTTTTGGAGTATGGCGGAGCAATGTTTGACCGGTAACATTCGCGTGATAAAGCGCGGTTCTATCCTTCATTGCCTTGGAAGCAACCTGAATTTTCTCGGCCGCAAACTTCATAAAGTCATCTACGTAAGTAGTAAGAAGCTGACTTCTAGTGTATGCGGTTCCATTCTCGGTGTTATAAGTGGCGGTAAGATCCAATACAGATGAATTCATTTCGTTAGCGCCTGCCATGAAATTCAAAACAATCAAGCGGCGTTCGGTTTCATCCTTGGTTTCAATATCGTTGAAATACTCTACCATCTTGGCATAATACCAATTATTAAAAGCCGCTTCGGATTCCAATGCGCTTTCCAATTCATCACGGAAGTGAGTAATGTGACTTTGCAAAGTCTTATTACCCTGGAAATAGAAGGAAACCGGCTTTGCTTTCCTGATCACAAACGGATTGATAGAATTGCCATCATCTAGCTGGGTAGTGTCAATATCAGTGTTCCAGTTGTTGGATTTCTCGAAATCCAGCGGCAAAAATGATACTTTACGCATAACGGCGCCCCAACGTTCTTCATCTACTTCTACGGAACGCATAACACCGGAAGTATATGCGCGTGCCGCCCAAATGGTCTTTGCCCATGTTCCGGCAATCGCACGGTAAATATTATCGGTGGAACCCACCAAAATCTGATTACCAACCGCGATAAATGTTGTGGTATCTACGGCGGTTAATGCGTTTTGACCGGTGATTTGTTTATTTACCGTATTAACGATTTGGTAAATATCGGTATAATCTGCCATAATCAAACCCTCCTCTTATTTCTTTTCTTCATCATCGACCGTAAAACCAGCCATTGCGCCCAATTTCCCAATGATTTTATTTTCGATATTTTTTTCAACGGCTGATCCTATATCGATTGTATCACCATCTTTCAGAATATTCAAACTTTGTAATGCTTTCGTTAATTGTTCGTCGGAATATTTGCGCGCCTTTTCTTCCGCGGTTTCTTCCTTTTTTTCTTCCGGTTCCGGTGCGGTCTTGGATTCCATCATTTTAAGCATCATTGCATTTTGATTTTCCATCATTTTCACCATCATGGAAAGCGCCGCGCTTGTAGCATCCGCCGGAACGTTTTCGCTACTTTCCGTCGTTTTCTTTTCTTCCGGTTTTTCATCTTCCCCGGGTTTTTCTTCACCAGGTGCGCCGGATCCAAATGCGCCGGTGTCGGCCAACTTCATAATATCATCCCTGGTAAATCCCTTTTCTAATAATTCTTCTAATGATAAAGCCATGTTTTTTTCCTCCTTTATACACGAAGCGCGGCCAATAACCGGCCGCACTCCATAACATGAAAAGTATATGTAATTATACTATGGTAAATCAACGAAACGCAATCCAAACGCGTATCCCTTGGTTGAATTCTTGGTGTCATACTTATAAGCAACCACGCCAAGTTTTCCGCCGTTCGCCTGGGCCGCAATTTCCGGATCCTTCATCCAATCTTTAATATCATCCGTCATATGGCTTGGACAATCCAGACACAATTCATCTTTACCCAGGTTTCCGGCTAATACACCGTGTTCACCAAATTGGCCGCCCTTGTTAATGTACATTAACCGAACAACAAACGGCGTTTTTCCTTCCGGATCCATGGTTGCCAATGCTTCCGCATTGATAAACTTCGGTTCATTACCTTCCGCAAATCGAAATGTAAATAAACCACCTTTATTCATTTTGTCAGCTACACCCATAATCTTTTCCTCCATTTCATCTGTTTCACGGGTTTAACTTGTTCCGTATTCGATTATAAATGACTGTATATACATTTGTCAATACATAAATCTACTTACGTATATAGATGTTTGGCAGCCGGCCTGGTCCGGATCCGGCGCGGATGGGTCCTGGTTGGTTCGGTTCGCTGCTGATCGGTTTAAATGTTTCACAGGTGTTTCACAA
>JAEIGA010011471.1_pt1 | contig 13458 bp, 11 predicted proteins | sample 9270691 | NCBI WGS metagenome assembly JAEIGA01 (sample SAMN17057246, study PRJNA624740) | gut metagenome | biome: biome; isolation source: fecal sample | host: Bos grunniens | place: China: Xizang | collected 2019
AGATTTACAGTCGGCCCCAGTTGGCCACTTTGGTATCTCCCCATTTTTCTTTAAAAATTCAAAAAACTTATGTAAAAAAAATAGAGCCGATGGAGGGATTCGAACCCCCGACCAGCTGATTACAAATCAGCTGCTCTGGCCAACTGAGCTACATCGGCAATATTTCAAAGTCCTGCTGAAAAGATTTCTTCAGAGATTTTCTTTTCGTTTGGGATTGCAAAGGTATGTATTTTGTTTTTATCTACCAAATATTTTTCAAAAAAAATTAAAACTTTTTTCAATCTTTTTTTGCAAATCATTCGCATTATATTGACACTCTGACATTAACTGATCTATAGTACCCTGTTCAACAAATCTGTCGGGAATACCAGATTTCAAAATTTTGCCTTTATACCCTCTCTCCGACAAATATTCTGAGACCGCACTATACAATCCTCCAACCACAGTGCCATCCTCAACTGTTATAATGACATCACACAACTCTGCAGCCCTCTCTATTGCCTCCGTATCAATAGGCTTGAGGAATCTCATATCATAATGGAGCGCCCTGCACCCGCAATTTGCCTCACATGCCTCAACAGCCTTTGCCACTCTGTTACCTATCGTACCAATCGATAATACAGCCACCTTGGCTCCATCGGAGAGCAAACGTGCCTTACCTATATTAATAGGTGTAAAATCACATCTCCAGTCAAGTCCTTCACATTCACCCCTCGGATACCTTATCGCAACAGGACCATACTCAGGCAAAGTCGCAGAATAGAGCATATTCCTCAACTCAACCTCATTCATCGGAGCCACTATAGTCATATTTGGCACAAGCCTGAAATATGCAAGATCAAATGCACCGTGATGAGTAGCGCCATCTTCACCGACAAGTCCTCCCCTGTCTATACAGAATATTACCTTAAGGTTCTGCAGTGCCACATCATGTATGATTCCATCATAAGCCCTCTGCATAAATGTAGAATATATATTACAGAATGGGATCATGCCACCGGCAGCAAGTCCTGCCGAAAATGTAACAGCGTGCTGCTCAGCTATGCCAACATCAAAAGTACGCTCAGGAAACTCCTTCATCATTATATCCAGAGAGCAACCCGATGCCATTGCCGGTGTTATCCCCACAATCTTTGGATTGCTTCTTGCCAGTTCAGTAACAGTCTCCCCAAAGATTTCCTGATACTTATATCTCTTCACCGACGGCTTTACACGTTCACCGGTACACACATCAAACTTTCCTGGAGCATGCCACACACTCTGCTGTGCCTCTGCAGGCTTGTAACCCTTACCTTTAACTGTACGCACATGAAGCAACTTTGGTCCCTTTATTCCCTTCATATTCTGTAGCGTAGCTACAAGCTCCCCCAAATCATTCCCGTCAATCATACCAAAGTATCTGAAACCCAACCCCTCAAATACAGAGCCGCTCTTTACAAAAGCCAACTTTGTACTCAAGGTTATTTTTTGGATAAATCTTCTAAGCCTATTGCTGCCAATAAAGTTCCATATCCTGTTCTTCAGCCTGTTATAGACAGGAGAAGTTGATATTTTAACCAGGTAGTTGTGAAGAGCCCCTACATTCTTGTCTATCGAGATCTGATTGTCATTCAATATAACAAGAATATCAGATTTCATTGCACCTGCATTATTTAATGCCTCAAATGCCAATCCGCCCGTCAAAGCGCCATCACCTATTACTGCAATACATTTTGTCTGCTCACCTCGTAGCCTTGCAGACTCTGCAAAACCCAAAGCCGCCGATATTGATGTGGATGTATGCCCGGCACCAAATGCATCATACTCGCTTTCGCTCATCCTTGGGAAACCACTGATGCCATTATACTTCCTATTGTTAAGGAAGGCCTCTCTCCTGCCTGTGATTATCTTATGTGCATAGGCCTGATGCCCTACATCCCAAACAAGTTTATCTTTTGGTGTGTCAAAGACGTAATGAATTGCAACTGCCAGTTCCACTGCACCCAAGCTGGAGCCCAAATGCCCCGGATTCTTTGAACAACAATCAATCATATACTCCCTTATCTGGGAGCATAACTCTCCCAACTCTTTAATATTTAAAGATTTAAGGTCTTCGGGGCTATTTATGTTATCCAATATCCTATTCATGATCAAAAGAAAATCTTTGCAATTTACAACTTATTTACAACTTAGAAAAAATTTAATTATTTTTTGAGGTTTTATTTAAAATTAGTAACTTGCTTGATTATTTACAGACACCTGAAAAAACTATTTAAATTTATTAATAATGAATCAAGTAAAAAAACTACTCAATGACAGTTTTGTTGCACGTTGGTCTGCACTAATCCTCATTGCTCTTATGATGTTCTTCGCGTACATGTTTGTAGACATGTTGTCTCCGTTGAAAGAACTTTTGGAAACTAATCTTAACTGGAACAGCAGTACATTCGGAACATACGCCGCGTCTGAATATTTCCTAAATGTTTTCTGCTTCTTCCTTATCTTTGCCGGTGTCATACTTGACAAGATGGGCATCAGATTTACAGGTCTTTTGTCAGCATCATTAATGGTTATCGGTGCGTGCATCAAGTTCTATGCCATGAGCGGATATTTCGCAGGTACTGCTCTTGAGGCGTGGCTCAACTCGTGGTGGGTATCGCTCCCAGGTTCTGCAAAACTTTCATGTCTCGGTTTCATGATCTTCGGATGCGGTTGCGAAATGGCCGGTACCACTGTATCAAAGGCCATTGCAAAATGGTTCAAAGGTAAGGAGATGGCTATGGCAATGGGTTTGGAGATGTCAATTGCACGTCTTGGAGTATTTGCAGCCATGTGGCTTTCACCAATTGTCTCTGAAAGTTTCAACAATTCAGTATCGGCTCCGGTAGCATTCGGTGCAGTGTTGCTGATGATCGGACTTATCTTCTACACTGTATTTGTAGTTATGGACAGCAAATTTGACAAGCAGCTTGAAGCTGCCGGTGAACTTACTCAGGAGTCATCAGAAGAGGAGTTCAAATTCAGCGACTTGGGTAAGATTTTTACAAGCAAGATGTTCTGGTTGGTAGCCCTATTGTGCGTTTTGTACTACTCTGCGATATTTCCGTTCCAGCGTTATGCCCCTGATTTCTTGAACAAGACTCTTGACATTGAAAGTGGAGCACAACTATTCAGTTGCTTCCCTATACTTGCAATGTTCCTTACACCATTCCTTGGAGCCTTCATAGACCGTAAAGGAAAGGCCGCATCAATGCTTATGATAGGCTCGCTTATCATGGTTGCATGCCACTTGAGTTTTGCATTCCTTCTACCGCTCTTCCCATCAAGAGTTTTGGCAATTGCAATCATAGTAATACTTGGAGTATCATTCTCATTGGTGCCTGCAGCATTGTGGCCATCGGTTCCAAAGATTATTGACGAACGCATTTTGGGATCTGCCTACTGTGTAATTTTCTGGATCCAGAACTGGGGCTTGCTATTGGTTCCAATCATCATAGGCAAGGTTCTTGACGCTACCGGCGGATACACTCTACCGATGGTAATCTTCTCATCATTCGGCGTAATTGCACTTGTTATAGGTATGTTGCTCAAACGCGAAGACAAGAAGAAAGGTTATGGTATGGAGCTTCCAAACATCAAATAGATACACTAATTATATTAACATAACAAAACACTTAAAATTTTATGACAAACGCAGTTAAATCCCTGAAAGAGAGCAAAAGCGCATGTTGGATTGCCTGGGCTTGCCTGGTAGTTCCAATGTTTGCATCGTACTTCTTTGACGACATGTTCTCTACCATTTCACACATTTTCCAGAATCCCGATATTTTGGATCTAGGTTGGAATTCACAAGATTATGGTTTCTATGCAGGCGGCTACTCATTCCTTTGTGTATGGGGCGGCCTTATTGTTTGCGGTATGCTTCTTGACAAATGGGGCGTACGCGTTACCGGTTCAATCTTTGTAGGCCTTATGGCTGTCGGTGCAGCATTGGTATATGTAACCATTTCATCAAAATCCATTGTAGATTCGGGTTATTCATTGACAATTGCATACGTAGGCTGTATGCTGTTTGGCCTTGGTAGCGAGATTGCAGGTGTTGCAGTTACTCGTTCCATTGCAAAATGGTTCAAGGGCAAATCAATGGCTTTGGCTATGGGTCTTCAGTTGGCTATTGCACGTTTGGGTACAGCAGCGGCCCTCCTTCTTTCACCAGTTTTGGTTGCAGAGTCAGAGGCAGGTTATCCGCTTAACGTAACAAACAGACCAGCATTCTTAGGTTTGTGCCTTTTGATGCTTGGAGCAGTTGTATGGGGTATCTTTGTTGCTATGGATGCAAAATTTGACAAGCAGGCTGGAACAACTGATAAAGTTGAGACTGCAGAGGAGGACAAATTCAAATTCTCTGACATCTTCAAGATTCTTGGCAACAAACACTACTTGTTGATCTCTCTTCTTTGCGTATTCTTCTACTGCTGTATCATCTCATTCAAGAAGTTCGCTACAGCAATCCTTATCCCAAGATTTGGTGCTGACGACGTTGAGAACTTTGCTCAGACCGCATCACTTATGGTATCCATGATTCCATTCTTCACTGTAGTGTTTACCCCATTGTTCGGTACATTGGTTGACAAAATAGGTAAAGCTACAACATGGATGATCACCGGTTCTGTTATGGTATTTGCAGCACACATTATTATAGCATTTGCGCCTGGCGATCCAATCTGGGGGTATGTAGGTATTGCAATCCTTGGTGTAGGTTACTCTCTTGTACCTGCAGCAATGTGGCCATCTGTACCTAAAATTGTTCCTGAAAAGAACCTTGGTACAGCATACTCACTTATCTACTGGATCCAGAACATGGGTATGATGACAGTTCCAATCTTTGTAGGTAAGATCCTTGCAAAAGTTGACGGCGTAACTGATGTTGCCCTTCTTGAGAATGCAGCAATCAATGCTGAGTACATTTTCATTGGTTTGGGTGTTGTTGCAATCACAGTTTCATTGTTGCTATTCTTCTCATCAAAGAAGAATCCTCAATTGAAACTTGATGTTCCTAACAATCAGAAATAGGAAATAGCAAGTGATAATATACCGAAGGAGATGACTAATAAGTGATTTAGTCATCTCCTTTTTCTTTATAGACTAAAAAGAGGATGCTTCAATAGCCATCTCTACCAATAGCAAACCCCTATTAGAAAAGACTCTAATAGGGGTTATCCCTTTGATAAGAGGGCATTCAAGTCAGCCTCCTGTATGTCGATTATATGGTTTTATAATCTATCTGATAATTGTCTGCTCCCTGTCTGGTCCCAATGAGATAATCTTGATTGGAACATTTAGTTCAGCCTCAATGAATTTGATATATTCAATGAACTCAGCTGGAAGTTCCTTCTCATCCTTGATTGATGTAAGATCCTTTTTCCAGCCTTTGAACTCTTTATATACCGGCTCAATTGTAGCATAGGTATCGTAAGGAACTCTATCAGACTCCTCGCCATTAACCTTATAACCTACAGCAACTTTGATTGTATCAAATGTATCAAGGACATCTGCCTTCATCATAATAAGCTCTGTAACGCCATTAAGCATAATTGTATATTTCAATGCTGGAAGGTCAAGCCAGCCGGTTCTTCTTGGACGTCCTGTTGTTGCGCCAAACTCAAAACCTCTCTTACGCAACTCCTCACCATCTGCATCAAACAACTCGGTTGGGAACGGACCGCTACCCACTCTTGTACAATATGCCTTGAAGATACCATAAACATTGCCAATCTTGCTTGGAGAGACACCCAATCCGATGCAAGAACCTGCACAAGTTGTAGAAGATGATGTTACAAATGGATATGAACCGAAGTCAACGTCAAGCATAGAGCCCTGGGCACCCTCAGCCAATACAGCCTTGCCCTGAGCGATATAGTTGTTCATCTCATACTCTCCGTCAACAATATTGAAGCTCTTGAGATACTCAATTGCGCTCATCCACTCCTTCTCCTGCTCAGTAATGTCGTACTCAAAACCTACATACTGCTCAAGGGTCTTCTGGTGCTTTGCCTTCAAAGCCTCATATCTCTCAACAAAATTTGATGTAAGGATGTCTCCTACTCTCAAACCTTTACGGCCTGTCTTATCCATATATGTAGGGCCGATGCCTTTAAGGGTAGAACCAATCTTGCCAGCACCCATAGAGGCCTCTGATGCCGCATCAAGTACACGGTGTGTAGGAAGAATAAGGTGAGCCTTCTTTGCAATTGCTACTCTCTCCCTTACAGGAATACCCATAGCCTCAATCTCCTCACACTCCGCTCTGAAGATGATAGGATCAATAACTACGCCATTACCTATAAAGTTTGTGGCATTGTCTCTGAACACTCCCGACGGAACTGTGTGCAAAACGAATTTTTTCCCTTCAAAATGGAGGGAGTGGCCAGCATTCGGACCACCTTGGAATCTTGCTATAACAGGATAGGTATTTGCAAGAACATCTACAATCTTGCCTTTACCCTCATCACCCCATTGTAAACCAAGAACTACATCTACTTTCATATATTGAATTATTAAGTTATTGCCAATTGATTAGAACGGAAGGTCATCTGATACCTCTTCAAGTGAAAAATCCGGAATCTGAGGCTGTGATACAGGACGTTGATCCTGATAAGGTGTTGCCTGGTTATAGCCGGATGTCTGGTAACCCTGACTTTGAGGCTGATAACCTTGGGGCTGTGACGATTGAGGATAGCCACCTTGCTGCGCACCATCAGCTCTTTTGCCCAACAACCGGATATTGTCTGCAACAATCTCTGTTGTGTATCTTTTCTGGCCACTCTGGTCTGACCAGCTTCTTGTTCTGATCTTTCCCTCTACAAAAATCTGACTTCCCTTGTTGATATACTTTTCAGAAAGCTCTGCCAGATTTCTCCAACATACGATATTATGCCACTCAGTCTGATCCTGCATGACACCATTCCTATCCTTGTACCTCTCTGTAGTAGCCAAAGTAAATGAGGCTACAGCAACGCCCGACTCAAGATGCCTGACCTCAGGCTCCCTTCCAACATTTCCTATTAATAAGACCTTATTGAATGACATATCAAAAACATTTTAACGGCCAAAATTACAATATTCTGATGATATTTTGAAGCAAAAAAGATATTTTTTACTCAATCCCCATTACTTTCCTCATTTCCAAAGTATTAGGCAAACACCCGGTAAAGAGTTCAAAAGCCGGTATTGCCTGATGATAGAGCCAGTACCTGCCATCGATATACAGACCGCTCTTTACACCCTTCTCAGGAGAGAGGGCCGCATTGGCGTAGTTTGCTTCAAAAACAATCTTTTTACTGAAATCAAATCCTTCAAGTTGAGGAACAAGAAATGAGAGTGAGTATATTACAATATCAGCATCGGCCAAACATTCCGCCACATCCGCAAGAGGAACATATACGGCACCAACCGCAGCCGCAAATTCAGCAACTCTTCCTGCTGAACGGTTAATCAGACTAACCTGATGACCAGCATCACACATTGCCAGTGTTGCCGCCTTTCCTGCGCCACCTGCACCCACCACAGCAACCTTTTTTATACCGTCAGAGTGCAAAGCATCAGGCAGAAGTTCACTTTTTGAAAGAAACTCCCCTATTGTATTCTTTACTCCGTAATAATCTGTATTGTATGAGCGGATCTGCAGTTTTCCATCTGCTCCCGAATAATCCTTAATAAGCACATTGGCACTTCCCAAAAGTGAGGATATTCTGTCGGGAAGCGTTACATGCTCCATAACTTTATCCTTAAAGGGGGAGGTAACATTGGCTCCAAGAATATCACTACTCCGGAAAAGTTCTATAGCCTCGTCCGCTGTTGCCGTTTCAAACAATGAATATGTGTGAAGAGAATCCCCATAACCTGCGGAGAATAGAGCAGGACTCTTTGAGTGAGAAATGGGAGACCCAAAAAGACCAAATTTTGCCATACTATATATGCGTTTCCAAAAATCTACATTCCGAATATGGTGCCAACTTAAAAGAGACACTTTCCAAATCTGCAGGAAGAAGCACTACGTCGCCCTGCTTGACCCCCATAACATTTTCATTTCCATATACAACCGACATCGAACCACCCACACACGTCAATATTACAAATGATTTCAAATGGGCATACGAAAAATCATAGCTTCTTGCTTTGCCACCATCTGAGCGGAGTTCCAGCATTGAAGTTGTGAAATATTCCGACTTTACATTTCCTACAGCCCGCTCCCAAATATTGTCAGAAAGCTTATCCGCTTCAATATTTGATATTTTACAAGCATCACCACTTATTGAAAAATCAATGGCATCAAGGGCCTGCTGCGTGTGTAACTCTCTGGTTCTGCCGGAAGCATCCCTCCTGTCATAGTCATAGATTCTGTAGGTAATATCTGAACTTTGCTGAATCTCCGCTATGAACGCACCGGCACCAATACTATGTACTGTTCCGGCAGGCAGATAGAACATATCCCCCTCTTTAATGTAAAACTTCTGCAATAATCCCATTATCTCCTCTCCGGACAACTTTTCAAACTCCTGTTTGACAACTTCCGATGAAAAGCCTGCCAACAAAGAGGCACCCTCGGCAGCATCAATCACATACCACATCTCGATCTTACCGCTGCAACCATGTCTCTCTGCAGCCATCCCGTCATTAGGATGAACCTGCACGGACAAATCTTTTGCCGCGTCTATAAACTTCACAAGCAATGGGAAATCTGCACCATATTTTTTGGAATTCTCCTCTCCCATCAACTCAACACCATAGCTTGAAGTTACCTCAGACAAACTCATTCCTTTAAGATTGCCATTGAGTACAACAGACTCATATCCAGGTACAGCAGATATACCCCAACACTCTCCTATCGCCTCTCCACATGGAATTCCTGAAAGCTGGTCTGTACCACAATCCATAAATGCAACCAATCTTCCACCACCCCAAATGGCAGGTCTGAAAACTGGTCTGAATTTTAAAGGATATTTAATAGCTCTTTCTTGCATAAATTTCTAACGTTCATATTTGTTAAAGAAATTCAAGGCAATATCGCCCCATATATCCGGCGGTGTATGTCCCTCTACAAAAATATAGTACTGCTTCGGTGAATTGATGAGATTATAGATCTCAAAATTCTGTCTCGGCAAGCAAATATCATCTTCCAACCCTACTCCCATAACCACTGGGCACTCCACTCTTCCCGACAAATTCTTTATATCATACGGTTTCAATTCATTTGTAGCACTCTCATTTGAGAGTCCCGGTGCATAAACTGCGGCTGCTGCAACCCTATTGTCCAAAGCACATGCCGCAACCACAAATGCGCCTCCACGCCCCTTGCCTTGAAGAAATATATTCTTAAGATCAACATCCTCACGTTCATAAACATAATCAACAGCCCTGACCACATCAAGACATAAGGTTCTGTAATAATACTCCTTATGAAGCCATCCTTTACGTGGGGAGACTACAACATCAATGATTTCCGGGCGAATATCACCTGAAGGGTGGACCAAATTTTCATCCTTATCAATACAGGTAATTACCGTTTTGTAAGTTCCTTTCTTTTTGGGAACGGCAATAAAGCCCTCAACCACGCCACCGCCAATTGATTTAAGCTTCAAAGAATAGATGTTTCTAAATTTTGTTTTGAGATTCTTTACCTTAATGACTTCAGCTCCTACAGGTGTAGCCCTCAGTTCACTTAGGATACCACTCCACGTATCATCAAATGAGAAGGTTGAATCTGCGAAGGAGTGAAGTTTTTCAGGCTCATACCCGATATTGGCGCTCATCATAACGGTATCTTCCCTTTCAATACATACTTTATAGAAACCGCTCTTCAATGGAAATGAAAATGAGAGTTGCGCAGAATCAGATGGTGAGACTGAATATCTTTGTCTGAAGCTGTAAATGTGTTTGCCATCATCAGAGAGCACCTTGCAGAGTATAGTATCAGCATGCTTCTCATAATTATCTTTATTGTAGACCGTAACATCAATAACCGGATTATTGCTGTTATAGAACATTCTGTCAAAACTCTTCTCTATCCTATATGAAATCTCATTCTGCGCGCAGAGAGATACTACGGCAAACAGACAAACCAGTATAGAAAAAAGCACCCTTTTCATATATCAAATCAAAGCTACTAAGATACTAATTAAATATCAATGGAGCAAAAACGATTTTCTCTCTTAGCCACGTCTGACAAATTCTGATTATATAGTGCATCCATTATTGATGTTGCCATATTTTTCAAAAGAGAAAGATTGTTCCCCGTAGTATAGAATAGATTGGGGCCTGCAGAGGTGTCAATAGCCTTATTTTCAAGTTCAAGAAGAGAAAGTGCCTGCTTGGCAATGGCCGGAGCCGGATTGACAATCTTCAACCGGTCTCCTGCTATACACTTTATTGAGTTGCTTAAAAATGGATAGTGCGTACATCCAAGTACAACATGATCGGCATTGGCCTCTATCATAGGCAAGAGATACCTCTCCAACAAAGATATTGCCTCGGGAGTATCTGTATTGCCCTGTTCAACCAATTCAACGAGTCCGCTACCAACTTGCTCAATTACCTTTGTATTGGATGCAAACTTGTGAAGGGTCCTCAAATAGAGTTCACCCTGGAGTGTTCCCTGAGTAGCAAGCACACCAATTACCCCAGTTTCAGTGTTTAGCGCTGCCGGCTTGACTGCAGGTTCCATTCCTACAAACGGAATGCTGTAAGAACTCCGCAATATCTCTATAGCAGCGGCTGTTGCAGTATTGCAGGCAACAACAATCAAATCAACGCCGCTATCAATCAGGAAGCGGGATATTTTTAGAGCTCTGTCAATTATATATTCTTTTGGTTTGGGACCGTACGGACAATGTCCGCTGTCTGAGACATAGATATATCTCTGATCCGGCATCAAAGCCACAAGTTCCTTAAAGACTGACAACCCGCCTACACCCGAATCAAAAACACCTATCATAATATGCTGTATATCTTGAAAATTATTCGAAACAAACAACAAATTTATGAAAATGCACCGAATAACACAATAGTTCAGTTTTGTGCTGTAGAACTATTTTAAAGTAATTTCAGTAAGTACAGGATTGCTCTCCTCTGTCAATTTGGATGCAATCTCTTTCATACGTATAGAATTGGTTTTTGATGCCATTGCAATAAAAACTGCAGCATCAACAAATTGGTACATTTTATTGCCAAGCATTGCCATTGGCCTGAACGGCATTCCATTATCCAAATCATTGGCAAATCCGGAAACTGCCAACCCTTTATGGTACTTTAGGGCATAAGTTGTTTGCTTGGATTTGTCGTAGACAATGGTGAGAATGCGGCTGTCAAGCCCGTTTTGATCTGGCAATATATTATTGACGCCTAAAGATATACGAAACATTATAAAGCGGGAATTTTCTTGAAACTGAACACCTGAAATCAGCACTTTATTCTCTTCCCAATCGGCCTTTAAAGAGTTCCTGTATTTTCCAAAATCCAACATATAAGCAGGCTTCATATTCATCTGATCGTCCAGACTGTATATGATGTCCTCCATTTGGGTAATGAGTTTCACTTGATTATTCCAATGTGAAAAAGCCTGTCTTGCATATTGGGTTCCAATTCTGCCAGCCAATTCTGTTTTTGCAGCAAACAACGGCCCATTAATTTTTTTACGCACAATGCGCTCTCCCTCCAAATTGTATATTACGGCATATCCATCATTATTCTTGGAATCCCTTGCACTAAAAAGCAATTTTCCGCCATTTAAAAAATTAAAATTACTATTTAAATGATCTATGGAAGTATGGTTGGAGATGTCCCATACGGGAATATATGTTATGAAATTACCATTTATGTCATATACAATAACTTTGGTCATATCACGTATAGCAACATTTTTGGTATCTTCTGCAACTGAAATATCCATCAAGTAATTGAACTCATCTCCTCTATTTCCTTTATGTGCAAAAGACGAAACAAATTTGCCGTTTTTTGTAAACTTGTAGCACCCTGTACTTGAAACGGGATTAAGTATTGCTACATATATGAACTCTTTGTCTTCGTGGAAGAGCAGTGCTTTATTGGCACCTTCCAAAAATATCTCGCCCTCCCCCAACGTTGTGTATTCTATCTTTGATGCAATGCTGCTGAGCGGTGCAATATGTTTACTGTCCAATGCAGCACCAATATTGATTGTGGGCAACGGACTGCCGACAGTTTGTGCTATTGAGCAGAATGGCCGCACCAACAGAATCAGCGCAGCCATAAAGTAAAATATTTTATTAGTAGTAATACTCATATCCGCATACATTGCATTCTATCATGAAGACTTCACCAGTATCTTCATAATACCAATATTTCCAATTTCCAACTTGACTACAACCGGGGCATTTAATAATTCTCGCTTGCTGAGACTCAGTAATGTTCTCTTTATCGGCTATACTGCTAAATATTTCGTAAGTTAATGTAAATTGATCATTTATACAATTTAAAAAGGGGCGACCCATTTTGGCCCCCCCCTTCTATCAATTGTATTCAAGTAATTACCGATTAGATAATACCTTGCTCCAACATAGCCTGAGCAACTTTCATGAAGCCTGCAATGTTAGCACCTTTAACGTAGTCAATGCTACCGTCTGGTTGCTGACCATATTTAACACAAGCCTCGTGGATGCTCTCCATGATGAAGTGCAATTTAGCGTCAACCTCTGAAGCAGCCCAACCAAGGTGCATACAGTTCTGAGTCATCTCCAAACCTGAAGTTGCAACACCACCAGCGTTTACTGCTTTACCAGGAGCAAATAGGATCTTAGCATCCTGGAATGCTTTGATAGCCTCAGGAGTACAACCCATGTTAGAAACCTCACAGCAGCACCAAGTACCGTTAGCGATCAACTCTTTAGCATCGTCACCGTTAAGCTCGTTCTGGAATGCGCAAGGCAATGCGATATCACATTTGATGCTCCATGCTTTCTTACCTGCAGTGAATTTAGCAGCACCAGGGAACTGAGTTGCCATATCCTCAACTTTGTTACGGTTAGAAGCACGCATAACCAACATATAGTCGATCATCTCTTTAGTGATACCGTCTGGAATCTCGCAAACACCATCCGGACCAGAAACTGCAACAACTTTAGCACCTAGCTCAGTAGCTTTTGTAGCAGCACCCCAAGCAACGTTACCGAAACCTGAAACAGCTACAGTTTTGCCAACGATATCTTTACCAGCTTTGTGAAGAAGGTGTTGAGTAAAGTATAGAGCACCGAAACCGGTAGCCTCAGGACGTAGGATAGAACCACCCCACATAGCACCTTTACCTGTCAATACACCTGTGCTGTATTTACGAGCAAGTTGAGTATACATACCGTGCAAGAAACCAATCTCACGACCACCAACACCTACGTCACCAGCAGGAACGTCAGTATCAGGACCCAAGTTTCTCCACAACTCTAGCATGAA
>JAEIGA010011472.1_pt1 | contig 13457 bp, 11 predicted proteins | sample 9270691 | NCBI WGS metagenome assembly JAEIGA01 (sample SAMN17057246, study PRJNA624740) | gut metagenome | biome: biome; isolation source: fecal sample | host: Bos grunniens | place: China: Xizang | collected 2019
AATTTTCTCACCTGCGCTGAAAGTGTTCTCAAGAATTTTACCGTTCTCAAGGTTTCTGAATTTTGTTTTTACGAAAGCAGGACCTTTGCCAGGTTTAACGTGCTGGAAATAAATCAACTGACAAGGTTTGCCATTGTAGTTGAAGAACAAACCGTTCTTAAAATCTGCAGTAGTTGCCATATCTTTTTATATAAATTTATTTGATTCTCGTGAATGAGGGTGCAAATATACTACAAGTTTGTGATTTTCAAAAACTACTCCCTCTCAATGCGGAGCTGCTGGATCTGGTTGCCTTTTTCCTGAGTCATCACAAAGAGGGTGATGCGGAACATTTCGCCACCAGCGCTCAGGCGGCCTATGGCATAGGTTAGGGGTGCTTTACCGCTTTTGTGGATGATGGAGAAGGATTTTGGGGTGTAGTTTACAAAGAAATCCTTCATTATCTGGGTTGCCTGTACTTTGCTGCATGAGCTTACGGAGCCCAGCATGTCAAGTTCAAGGTTTGAGGCAAACCATGCGGAGAGTTTGTCGGCATCGCCGTGTTGTATGTATTTGCCTATTGGTACAAAGACGTCTGCCTGTTTCTGCTGTGCATATGAACAGGTGAGCGACATTATTGCAGCCAGGGCCAACAGTATGATCCGTTTCATGTAAGTGCTTGTATTTAATTGTGCAAATAACGGCATTAAACTTGCAAAAAACAAGCCATATTCCTACTTTTGTTTGTATGAAGATTACTTTATTATTGGTTGGCAAGACAGCATTCCCATATATAAATGAGGGAATTGCGCTTTATGAGAAGCGTTTGGGACATTATGTGAATTATGCCAGGGTGGAGATTCCGGAACTCAAGAATGTTCAGGCTTTGAGCCAGGAGCAGATTAAGGAGAAGGAGGGGGAGCTTATTCTCAAGAATATAAAAAATACAGATGATGTCATTCTTCTCGACGAGCGTGGAAATACTTTCACTTCCCTGGAGTGGGCTGCCCATCTTCAGAAGAAGATGAATTATGAGGGGAAGGATATTGTTTTTGTGATTGGTGGGGCGTATGGCTTTTCGCAGAAAGTGTATCAGAGGGCCAATGGCAAGATATCACTTTCCAAAATGACTTTCTCACACCAGATTATAAGAGTTATCTTCCTGGAGCAGCTTTATAGGGCATTTACAATTATGAAGGGGGAGCCTTATCATCACGAGTAGCGCCAGTATTACGGATAGCCCAACATTAATGCAGCTATAAAAGTAACAGCAGGAACTTTATAAAAAAGAAGAGGACATGACCAGGATCCCCGCAACATTTGTCAAGTATGCAGGTGATGCAGTGAATGCATTGCAAAGGGGGGCTTTGTGGCTTTTCAAGTTCCGCACAGGGGTGCTGCTGGCGGTAGCGGTGCTGTTGGCGGTGGCGTCGTTTTTTGGTGGGCCGTCGGGAAGAGAAATTGAAAAGGATGCGGCAAAGTTGGAGAAGACTATCCATCAGAGGCAGAGGATTTTGCATGAGTATGTGGAGCAGGCGCTGAGGATGCCGGTGGATGAGTGGATGAAGTTTGATGACCTGCCGGATGATATGGTAATCTACCGTTACAATGCAGATACACTGCAGTCTTGGGCAAATCAGTTTCCTGTGGCCAATGATGAGGTGGATGTGCTTACATTGTGGTACAGGATAAACCACCTCAACAGCAGGAGCCTCTACAATGCTCCGTTGGCGTATCTTACTGAGCAGGAGCAATATGTGAACCTGGGATCTGCGTGGTATGTGGTTAAGGTGTACCGTAAAGATGCCATAAAGGTGATATCGGGATTACTTGTAAAGACAGAATATCTTTCAAACAATACCATCCTGACCAGCAAGGTGAACCCTCATCTGAATGTGGAGAGGAGGATGAGTATCAGTCCGGTTACCTTTGATGAAGGTCTGGTAGTTAGGGGGTTGGATGGTGGAGTGCTTTTCTCCCTCAATGACGAGTACCGCTCAATGTTGGGTGGAGTTTCCATGCCGCTCAGGTGGAGTGCAATCCTCCTTTTCTGTGCAGCTCTGTGCTCATATATCTACAGCAGACGCAGTTTTAAGGCTTTTCTGGCTTATATACTGGGACTTACTGCAGCGCGAGGGGTATGTTTCCTTTTTACTCCGGCCTTGAGGTTCAGCTCTGAGCTTTTCTCTCCAAACCTGTATGCAGATGTGGGGCTTTTTTCTTCATTTGGAAATTTCCTTCTAAATAATCTGTACATTTCGGCAGTGGCCTTTGGTGTGTATCTGATAAGGAAAGAGATTCTGAAAATGCTTCATAAAGCCGGCAAGTGGGGGGCGAGGGCAATAAGGACCTTTATGGTAGCCTATATCATAGGGCTGGCACTATATATAAACTTTGCTTTTGTTTCCCTCATAAACAACTCAAGTATTGTGCTTGAGCTATACAGGCTTGAGGAGCTTGGGGGATACTCAATAGTATCCTATGCATCGTATGCAATCCTGTTTGTGGTATTGCTTTTCTCCATTCAGGCGGCAGTGCCAATGCTCCCTTTTGTAAAAAGATTCTCAATACTCAGACCGCGCAATCTGCTGCTATATATCTGTGCAATATCGTTATACACACTCTGTATTGTAGGAAGTTTGGGCTTTACAAAAGAGCAGCAGAGCAGCAGGGTCTGGACAAACAAGCTCTCTGTGGAGAGGGATATAGGTCTTGAGCTGCAGATGAGATCTATAGAGGACAAGCTGGCCAAAGACCCTATAATATCGGCAATGTTATCTTTGCCGCAAGACAGGTACAGCCTTATCCAGAGCAGGTTGGAGGAACTGTATCTTAAAGGTGTAAGCCAGAAATATGAGATATCAGTAACCATATGCCGTCCTAATGACATGCTTTTGGACAGCAAATGGCAGCAGATGGTTGAATGCTCAACCTTCTATGCAGAACTGCTGCAGGGGGCAGTGCCTTTATCAGATGAATCAAAATTCTTCTTCCTCAACAACTACAACGGAAGGGTAAGTTACCTTGGAGTGCTCAGATACAACACTTTGCAGGGCCCTATAACTATGTATATAGAGCTGGTATCGAGGTACACCAAAGATGTAATGGGGTATACAGCCGTGCTGTTTGATTACAAAGCCTCAGACAATGTGAATATGCCAAGCGCGTACTCCTATGCAAAATACATAGACAACCGCCTGGTAATTTATAAGGGCAATTATGTATATCCAATGATTTGTAATCCCGACAGTTACCGCCACGGGACATCCGTAGTGAAGGAGGGAGACTATCTCCACTTTGTAACCAGGGGCGACAATGACAACATAATAATTATAACCAGAGAAAAGAGAAATATATACCACTATCTTGTATCCTTCTCATATCTGATGCTCTTCTACTCGGCCGTGGCATTCATATTTGTAAACGGAAGGAAGGTGGGCAAGAGAAGCCTAAGGATAAAACTCCCTAAAAACTCATTCAGGAGAAAGATTACATATCTGATAACATCATCATTGGTAGTATCACTTTTCTGTATGGGATTTGGAAGTGTATTCTTCTGCCTCAACTACTACCGTGAGAGCAACCGTGCCCATATGGAGGAGAGGCTGATGGCGGTACAGCAGACCCTTAACGACCTTTGCAAATATGCCGAGAGCTACAACCAGATAAATACCTCAACCGTGTTCCAGTCTCTGGAGAGGCTATCCAAGAACACACAGGCTACCATCAACCTGTTTGATCCGCACGGACGCCTTATCCGCTCAACCCAGCCGGAACTGTTTGACCGTTACCTGCTGGCTTCAAGAATCAACCCCGATGCTTACTACCAGCTGGTATATGAAAACAGGATGCAGGTAATAAACCAGGAGAGGTTGGGAGAACTCAACTACGCCTCGCTCTATGCCCCTATCTGCAATGTGGAGGGAACGCTGGTTGCAATAGCCAATATCCCTTACTTCATTCAAGGAACCTCATACATAGGGGGAGATGTATCTTCAATCCTGGCAACCATCATTAATATATATATCCTTTTGCTTTTGGCAGCCATCTTTGGTGGAACAGCACTTGCCAACCAGCTCTCTGAGCCATTGGCTGAGATTGGCCGCAAGATGAAGCTCATAGACGTATCCAAAAAAACAGAACACCTCAACTACCGCAACAAAGATGAGTTGGGAGAGCTGGTAGGAGCATACAACAAGATGGTAGATGCCCTTGAAGAGAGTACCCAGAGACTTGCCCAAACAGAAAGGGAGCAGGCCTGGAGCGAGATGGCCCGCCAGATTGCCCATGAGATAAAGAATCCGCTCACTCCAATGCGTTTGAGCATCCAGCACCTTATCCGCTTGAAACAGCGCGGCGTAGAGGGATGGGAAGATAAATTTGAAGATGTTGCAAACTCTATCCTTGAGCAGATAGATATACTTTCCGAGACAGCATCCGAGTTCTCAAGCTTTGCAAAATTCTACTACGAGGAGAATTCTATTGTAGACCTGGCAGAACTTATAAATGACCAGAGAGTTTTCTTTGATACCAGAGACAACATTAAGATTATTTACACCTATACCCATAGAGACTGCATGGTTCAGGTACGTAAAGGACAGATTATAAGGGTACTTGTAAACCTTGTCTCCAATGCTATCCAGGCTGTGGAAGAAAGGGGTGGCTATATCCGCATCACCCTTTCAGAAGAGTCTGGCTGGTATACCGTATCCATAGAAGACAACGGCCCGGGCGTAAAACCTGAAGACGAGAACAAACTCTTCAAGCCAAACTTCACCACCAAGAGCAGCGGTACCGGCCTTGGCCTTGCCATCTGCCGCAACATCATAGAGCAAAGCGGCGGCAAAATCTCCTACAGAAAATCAGATCTAGGAGGTGCGTGCTTCTCGTTCAGCTTGCCGGTGTATAATGAACAATAGTCTCTCTATAACTTATCAACCTCATCAGCCGACAGTTTTGTTGTTTCACAAATGATTGCAACATCAACTCCCTTTGCTTTAAGTGCCTTTGCAACTTCCACTCTTCCCTCGGCTCTTCCTTCCACTCTTCCCTCAGCTCTCCCTTCAGCTCTTCCCTTATTTTCTGCATACCGGATACAACTCATAGTATGTCTGTAGCTTTTGAGATTTGCCTCATACTGCAATCTCTCCTTTTCAGATAGGGAGCCAATGTGGGCAGTATCAATAATACTATAGAAATACTCCTTAATTTCGTCAGAAAGTTGAGTCTGGGCAACCTCCTGCTTAAGTTGGTCTTTAGTTTTCATCTCCTTATCCATTTCTTTAAGCAAAGATAACAAATATTCATAATAGAACTTGCATTCATTCATGTTGAAAGATTTGGCATAAGGGAGCTGTAAGAGAATAATATTCAATTTGTCTGAATACTGTTCCTTATCATCTGTATAATATAACTGTACATCTCTTCTGAGTTTGGCTTTATCCCCAAAAGTGAAATTCATTATGCAGATAGAATATACTTTCTTAATGTCGGAATAATCCCACTGATCTCCCTTCTGTCCCATCCGTTCAATGAGTCTGCATGTATAGAAAATTATTCTGTCCAGAATATTGTCCGCTCTCTGGTTCTGTACTTCTATAAGGTATTTGTCTTTGTTCCCATCCTCACATATTAAATCAAAAACAGTACCTTTAAGTTTAGGCGATACTGGTATCACTTCGTTGTTCAGGAAATGTACATTAACAATAGGACTCTCAGGCATTAGTACCATATTAAGAAATCCTAAAAGATTAGGTTTGCTCTGTTCCGTTCCAAAAATGAACTTGAATGACCAATCCATAAGGGGAGTCATCAATCTTCCGTTGTCCTTCAACTCACTACTGCATACCTTGTCTGTTTTCATAACTGCCACTTTAAAAAAATTACAGCAGCAAACCTATAGAAGAAAATTCTGGAACCTTGCCAAAAAAAGCAAAACATGTATCCCCATAGAAAACTTTTTCTCTTTTTAGAAAGAGCAATTTTAGGAAAAAGAAAAAACTTTCTACATTTGCATTCATCCAGTCAGCTCTTAGGGCGGCGGGAGAACATATTAATTAAAAGACGTTTTTTGCGTTAATCTCTGTATTCCGAATCTAGCAAATTCAATTTCCAAAAGAGATAATGGCAACAAAAGCGTCTGCGTTGTGTGATTTATTGTCACTCACGGGAGTTGTATATATATGCAAAAAAGCTTGCATATCATATCCAAACTGCCCGGTTGGGTGTTTATATATCACTCAGGCGTGGGCTGACTGGCGTTGCTTATTCTTTTGGAAGGGCAGTGCTAGAGCCTGGATTACAGAATAAGCAAAACTGACTCCCACGTCTTTTTTTGTTTAAGAAAACTCTGAACAGGGGAATCATTCGGAGCATCCCTGGCAATGCACATTGGCCAAATCATAAAAGAGACTCTGGCAGCCCAAGGCAAAACCGTAGTATGGTTTGCCTCAGAGCTCTGTTGCCACCGCACCAATGTGTACAAAATCTTCTCCAAGAGCTCCATTGATACCCATGAACTCCTGCGAATCTGTAAAATTCTCAAAACAGATTTCTTCCATTTATACTCCCGACAATATCACAAAGACGACAATATGTAGTCAATGCTGCTACATGTAGAAATATCAGCTACGCACTCCACTAGCCGCATAATGCTTTATGCGGTAGCTTTGCTATAGAGTATACAAGCACATAATTAATCACATATTTAAACAAAGACACAGCAGCTGTTAGTTACTAACCCTAATTGGGAGATGTAATAGTATGTTGTGCTATAAACTTTAAACAATTACGAGAAATGGAAAAACAAGTCTTTTATGTTACCCCAGAGGTAGAAGTTATTGAAATTGAGGTAGAGCAGGGGTTTGCTGGTAGTATGGGTGGTGAAGGAGGAACAGAGTCACCTCTTGGTGTATGGTAAACTAAAAATGATGAGTATGCAAGTAAAATTGTGGATTTACGTTGTTTTGGCAGCGTTTTCGATTGTTTCCTGTTCTAAAAATGAAAGACTGGATCAATCTGTTTGTACAGAAACCATAAAGGTGACGGCCGAAGAATTCCTTGCTACAAAAGTAGGCTTCAAAGATGGTACTGCTGAATTTTTTTGGACACAAGGGGATAAAATAGGAGTTACTACAACAACAAGCAAATCGTTTTTTTCTGTAATGGATTTGATTAGTGGAGTAGGGGAGTCAATTGGAATGTTTCAAGGTTCAATATCTGGAGAGGCGGAAGGAATTGCAGTTTATCCATTTGGAAATGGTAAAATGGAAAACGGGAATTTCATTTATAATTTGCCTGATGAATATAGCTATGGACAATCAGATTCCCAATATGCTAATCCTGCAGGAATAAGTCATAATGCTCCAATGTGGGGTGTTGTAGAGAATGGTTCTGTAACATTTAAGCACCTTGGTGGTGTTATAGCTTTTGAATTGAATAATTTGCCTGAAAATACAGCCGGACTCAAGTTGATTGTTTCAACCGATAACGGCCAATTATCTGGCGATTTCACAGTTGATATCAACTCAACTAATCCACCGGTTATATCCACTGTTGAAGATTATGGCGAATCTGAGGTTGTTATTATGTTCAATACAGGAGAGAATCAAACAACCGCATATGTGTATTTGCCAGTCCCTACAGGGAATGTTGGAAATATTCTGGCAATCATAAAAAATGGAGACCGGCAGATAGGAATGGGAGCTTGGGATAATGTGTCTATTGCGCGTACAGCTATCAGAAGAGCAGTTATTGGCAAGAAAACTATTATTGGAGGATCAGATGATAAATAACATTAACTAAAATACCTTTTTATGAAACTTAAAAAATTATTTATTGGTCTATTGGCAGCAACGGCTGTTCTGTCATGTAACCAGAAAGAAGATTATGGATTTGATCCGGATCTAAAAACTTTGTCTGTAAAAGTTGAAGAAAGTGCTTCAACTAAAGTAGGATTTACAGATGGCGCAGCTGAGTTTTTCTGGACAGCAGGAGACCAGATTGGCGTTAATACTGCAACTACTAAGAGATTCTTCCCTATGGATCTTAATAGTGCAGATGCAGGAAAAGCAACAGGAACTTTTACTGCAAATATGTCAAATGAGCCTGCAGGGTATGCGGTATATCCATATGGCAGCAATTGGAAACTTGAAGGTACAACACTAACTTACACTATGCCATCGGAGTATACTTATGAGTCTGTAGATTCAGAGTATGCAAATAAAGATGGACAAAGTCATAATGCCGTTATGTGGGGTGCAATTGAGAACAATTCAGTTTTCTTTAAACATCTTGGAGGTGTTATTGCATTTGAGTTGAACAATTTGCCTGTTGCTACAGAGGGTATTACCTTAACAGTTAGATCAGCAAGCGATAGAACTCTTAGTGGTGCATTTGCCTTGGATCTAACTCAGGAGTACCCAGTTATGGCAAATACTGATGCAGTTAATGGAGTTGGCTCAACTGTAACAGTTACATTCAATACTCAGGCTACTCAAACAAAAGCATATGTATATCTTCCAGTACCTACAGGAGTTATTGGTGATATGGATGTAATAATTGCGAATGGTGCTGAATCATACACAAGCTACTATGATAATGTTGTTATAAACAGAGGAGATATTAAGAGAGCTAAACTTTTTTTCGGATCGAAGGAGCTAGAAGCAGGTGGTGAAAATGGAGTTACAGAGGTAGAGAGTGTTGAACAAGTTGCAGGTATACTTGCATCATCATCATCTGAGGAAGACATTACAGTTAAAATTGCTAAAGTAGAAGACACAGATAATAATATAGTTTTGCCAAGCTCCCTTAACTCAGAGACTACAACATTTGCTTTTGAGAATGTTGCAAATAATACTGTTATTAATGTTTCAAACGTTTCTGGTGGATCTTACGACGGTCAGGTGATTTTTGAGATTCCAGAAAGTGTCACTGGTGTGACTATTAATGCTGATATTCCTGATGGTGAGGTGTATATCAAACAGGGAACTGTTACTACACTTGTAGCATCATCAGCTGAGAATACTACCATTATTGGAGCAGATGCTGCTGTAGAAAATCTTATTGTTGCTAAAGGAAACGTTAGAATTGAGGTAGGTGGTAGAGTTGATAACATTACAAGAACAGAGGAGAATCCAGATGATTTTACTTTCGTATGTTGCGTTGGAGAAACTCCAGTAACAGAGGGCGCTAAAATAATTCTAACTAATGAGAATGGTGAGTATTTGGCAGCTGATGCGGTTTCATTGCAGGAAGTTATAGATTATGCAAAAGATGGTGATAAAATTAAGGTTATTGCAAATGTAGAAGGTGATGTAACCGTTATTCAGAAGCGAGATGTGAAGATTTCAATTGATGGTAATGGTAAAAATTTTAACGGAACTATTCTTGTAAACGGTAAAAGTGCAACTTATACAACTGCAGGTTTGACCATTAAAAATTTGAAATTCATTGGAGCAACTGCTGATGCTTGTATTCAGTTGGGAAAAGATAATAATACCCGTTATACTTGCAATGTAACTATTAGCGGATGTACATTTAGTGCTGAAGGTAAAGTGGGTGTTAAGTCTTATACAGGCGGTGATAAGAATTTGACTATTACAGGTTGTACTGCAAATGAGACAGCTCATTCTTTGGTACAGCTTAAAGGTGTTGATGGAGTTCTAATTGAGAATTGTGAAATTAATTCCGTTAGAGGTATGAACTTTAACAATTGTACCAATGTGGTGATTAATAGTTGCTCAGTGGATGTAGACAAATATGCTGCAAGATTTGGCGAAGGTTCTGCTGCCAATGGAGCTGCTGAGACTTATTTCATTTCAAATAGTACTCTGAAATCAAATTGTGAGGATGGTGATGCGGTAATTGTTCTTCGCGGTACAGCTGACAACTCTACTTTGACAATTACTGGTACAACTTTGGAAGGTAGTGTTGAAATAGCTAATAGTGCTAAAAATGCGCAAGTTACAATTAACGGAGTAAAGGCTGTATTTTCAGCAGAAGATTTGGCAAGTGCATTGACTGCGGAAGATAATAATATTTCTGTTGTACTTTTGAATAATATTGATCTACCAATCTCAAGTCTTGGTCAGCAGACAGGCGGAAGTGGTGAATATAAGTTGGGTGGTGTAAATACCGAAAAGATTACCATTGATTTGAATAAACATAAGCTTAATGTAACAACAACTTATTGGTCTAATCTTGGAGCAAAGAATGATAATGCTCTATTTACCATTAAGAATGGAACAATGACAAGCTCTCAGACTACTGGTACATGGAATTCTTACGACTTGTGTTTCTCAAACTGCAATTATAACTTTGAAAATGTAGTATTTGATAAAGCTATTGCTCTTGAGAGTGCAGGTAAGGATTTTAATCTTAAAGGTGTAACTATTAATGAAACCCATGATTACTATGCAATGTGGATTTCTGCAAAAGGTCAAAATGTTACAATTGAAGATTTGACAATAAATTCTGAAGGCCGTGGTATTAAGATTGATGAGCAATATGTTGGTACTCCAGCTAAGGTTACTTTAGATATTAAAGATTCTAAGTTTACTACTGTTAATAAAGCAGCAATTCTTGTTAAATCAGTAGCGGGTGCACAAATCAATATTGACAATGTTGATATTACCGACGTTAACGCTGATAAAGTTAATGCTGTTTGGGTTGATGAAGACGCCTCGGCATATAAAGACAAAGTTGTTGTTAAAGGCGGTAAGGTAAAAGTTGAAGGAGAGTAATAGAATTTAAATTTCAACGTAAACTGCACTCCTATTGCAGGGGTGCAGTTTTTATATACCTATCGGGAATAGCTAATTCTTTTAAGGATATGAAAATTAAGTATATAAAAGTGTATTATCCAGAGTGTAAGGTTTTTGATTATCATCCTAGATTTAATGAGTGCTGTGTGGCACATATTCAGGATTTGGATGGGGATTTTAAGGTGTTGTTTGTGCCGGAGGATTTGTATTATGAGGTGATGGGATAGGCTCTGAAATAAAAAAATGACAACCGTTGTGGCTGCCATTTTTTAATTCTTTTATTTCTGTCTCAGGAAGATCTGTACTGGAACTCCGTTGAAGTTGAAGTGCTCTCTTAGCCTGTTCTCAAGGAAGCGTTTGTAAGGGTCCCTTATGTACTGGGGAAGGTTACAGAAGAACGCAAATGAAGGGCTTGCACTTGGAAGCTGTGTAATATACTTGATCTTGATGTATTTGCCTTTCCATGCTGGTGGAGGGTAGTTCTCAATCTCAGGGAGCATTGCCTCGTTAAGCTGTGAAGTAGGAATCTTGCGGGAGTAGTTTTCGTATACCTCAGTGGCAGCTTTAAGTACGTCAAAGATGCGCTGTTTGTTTATTACAGATGTAAAGATGATTGGGACATCTGTAAACGGGGCAATTCTGTTAAGGATCTCCTCCTTGAATTTCTTCATGGTATTGGTGTCCTTCTCAATGGCATCCCATTTGTTCACAACTATTACTACACCTTTCTTGTTTTTCTGAATGAGGTTGTAGATTGCCATATCCTGGGCCTCTACTCCGGCCTGGGCATCAATCATAAGGATACATACATCCGAGTTCTCAATTGAACGTACGGCGCGCATTACCGAGTAGAACTCAAGGTCTTCCTTAACCTTGTTCTTTTTTCTCAATCCTGCGGTGTCTACAAGCATGAAGTCGTAGCCAAATTTGTTGTATCTGGTTGCAATGGAGTCTCTGGTGGTGCCTGCTATGTTGGTTACAATGTTGCGGTCCTCGCCAAGGAGGGCGTTGGTCATTGATGATTTTCCTACGTTAGGTTTTCCTACAATGGTGATTCTTGGGATGGTTTCATCCTCGTGGTCTATCACTACATTGTTGTCGCTTGGAAGAAGTTCGCAGATTTTGTCCAAAAGGTCGCCTGTGCCGCCGCCGCTGGCTGCTGCAATGCAGAATGGCTCGCCAAGACCAAGGGCGTTGAACTCGTATGCACCGTACATTTTGTCGCCGGTGTCAATTTTGTTTACTGCAAGGATTACAGGTTTTTTGCATCTGCGGAGGATTGAGGCAATCTCAGAATCGTAGTCTGTAATGCCGGTTGCCACCTCGCACATGAAAAGGATTACGTCTGCCTCCTCAATGGCAAGGGTTACCTGCTTGCGGATCTCGCCCTCAAAGATATCGTCTGAGTTGCTGGTGTAACCGCCTGTGTCTACAACAGAGAACTCCTTGCCGCACCACTCGCTTTTGCCGTAGTGCCTGTCTCTGGTTACACCTGCAGTTTCATCAACAATGGCTTGTCTCATACCTACAAGCCTGTTGAAAAGGGTTGATTTGCCTACATTAGGTCTTCCTACAATTGCTACAATTCCCATATAATCTCCAATTTATGAGCAGCCCATCCCGCAACTTCCGCAGTCTGAGTTGCACTCTCCACTATTATTTTTGCTTTTCTTGCCCCAAAGCTTCTTCTCTTCCACTTTGGCGCACTGGATTCCCCGTTTGCGCATCTCCTTGTTATGCTCAATTTCGGTATCGGGGAACTTACCGTCTTTCTTGAATATGATGTTGAAACACAAGCCTATTACGCAGAGGCCTACAATGAAAAGTGTGAACAGGAACAGTTTCATCGTTTACAAAAGCCACTTGTCTTTAAGGCCAAGGGGTTTCTCGCTAATATTGAAAATAGGAGGAATCTGGGCAGCCTTGAATGAGGCGCCTCTCTTGAGCCTTACAATCTTTTCTACAACATCTTTGTCTGCACCCTCTGCAATTACCTGCTCAGGAGTCTTGCCGCCCTCCTGCATTGCATAAAGGATAGAATCCAGAACCGGATAGTCTGGAAGTGAATCCGTATCTTTCTGCCCCTCCCTCAACTCTGCAGACGGAGCTTTGGTAATGGTAGAGACAGGAATCACAACGCCGTTTCTGTTAATATAGTTTGCAAGTTCGTATACTTCACATTTATAGAGATCTGCAATCACCATGGCGGCGCCTGCAAGATCTCCATATAATGTGCCGTAACCGGTGCTCAGCTCGCTCTTGTTTGAAGTGTTGAGGAGTATTGCACCGAATTTATTTGAGTAGGCCATAAGGAGGGTTCCCCTGATTCTGGCCTGAAGGTTCTCTTCAGCAACGTTCCATTTGTTGTCTGCACCAAACACAGGGGCAAGCTCTTTCATGAACTTGTTCCAGATTTTCCCGATAGGTACAATGTCATAGCTCATCTCAAGGTTGTCTGCAAGATCAACCGCATCCTGCACGGAGTGCACTGTAGAGAACTCGCTAGGCATAAGGAAACCATGCACATTCTCCTTGCCAAGGGCCTCAACGGCCAAGGCGGCAACCACTGCAGAATCTATTCCTCCCGACAGTCCAAGGCAAACCTTGGTGGCACCGATGGAATGAATGAAATTGCGCAACCCCTCAACAAGGGTGCTGTGTACATCTTCTATCTGTAATTTTGGTGACAGCATAACTGGAATGTTTTACTATTTA
>JAEIGA010011473.1_pt1 | contig 13457 bp, 13 predicted proteins | sample 9270691 | NCBI WGS metagenome assembly JAEIGA01 (sample SAMN17057246, study PRJNA624740) | gut metagenome | biome: biome; isolation source: fecal sample | host: Bos grunniens | place: China: Xizang | collected 2019
GCATCCTCAACATATCCTAATGAAAGACCTGCACCTGCATAGATTGCCCATCTGCCTGTGTCTGTCCATGCCGGGCGTGCCCATATCCAGTTGTATAAGGCAGTCGCCTTCAGACCTGGAGTTCCGGAAACATTGTATCCGAAATCTATTCCAAGGTCAGCCTGGATGAATTCTGTTGAGTTGATGGAATGATTATATGACACATCCACTCCCATGGCTCCTATCCTTAGACCTACGGATTCCGGCTGTCCTCCGATCTTTATGTTCTGAAGGAACTGCCTCTGTGCAGGCTGGACTTCAGAAGTTTCAGCAACTGTTTCTACGGGGGTCTGTGCCAATGCACCGGCCACTGTGCTTATAAGAATAGCGATTGTAAGAATTGTCTTTTTCATGTCTTTTATGGTTTAAGACACAAATATAAATAAAAAATGCGACGCCCACATACATGAACGTCGCATAAATTATCTGTTTTGGATTCTATCCGGGATAGTTTATTAGAATGCGTAGCGTACGCCGAGGCCTGCAGCAGCGCCCCAGTAAAGTGGTCCACCTGCGAAGCTGAAACCTACTGATGGCCTTACGTCAAGAGAGAGCTGAAGAGGGAAGCCTTCGAAGAAATATTCGAGACCTACCTGTCCTACAACTGCCGCATGCATTGTTCCGAGAATACCTCCGAGAGATGCACCAGGACCTGCGTAGAATCCCCAAGTTCCCTGACTTGTCCACTGTGGCTTAGAAATCATGAAGTTATAGATACCTGTAGCGCTGATTGTAACAGCATTCAGGTCGATACCTGCGTTTGCTTCGATGAAGTCCTCACCCATTGAGTGCTGGTAGCTGAAGTCTGCTCCGAGGATTGTACCGCCGCCAAAACGTGCACCCATAGTTCTTGTCTGAGCTGTTGCAGCAACTGCAAATCCGAGCACCATTGCTGCGATAAGAAGAATCTTTTTCATAATTAGTTTTATTTGGTTTATGTTGAAAAAACATGTTATCCTTACAAAGGTAGCAAAAAAACGAAATGATTGTTATTACGGTCAGATCTTTTTGAAAAAGCAGTTGTTGTGTCAGATGGCGATTCCATTCAGGATTACTTTCTCAATAACCGGCGTCTGATGGCTGTAAGGGATGAATGCCAGTGACGGAACCTTCTTAGTGATGATCAGATTGGCTTTTTTACCTGTCGTGATGGAGCCGAGGATATCGCTTACTCCCATGGCGTAGGCGCTGTTGATGGTGCAGGCGTTGAAGGACTGCTCCGGAGTGAGCCTCATCCTTATGCATCCCAGGGCCATAACGAAACGCATGTTCCCGCTAGGGCTCGAACCCGGGTTATAATCGGATGCCAGGGCTACAGGCAGGCCGGCTTCGATATACCCTTTGGCATTTCCATATGGTATCCCGAGGAAAAACGAACATCCGGGGAGCATTGTAGGCATTGTCCTGCTGCCTCTAAGTGCCTCGATTTCAGCATCTGTGGTCTTTTCAAGATGGTCTACGGAAAGAGCTCCGTGTTTCACTCCCACCTGTACTCCTCCGGACACCTCAAGTTCGTTGGCATGGATCTTAGGTGTGATGCCATATTCTGCAGCCTTGCTGAGGATCCTGTCGGTTTCTTCTACGGTGAAGAATCCCGCGTCGCAGAATACATCCACGAAGTCAGCGAGCCCTTCTGCAGCTACGGCCGGAAGCATTTCATTGCACACCAGGTCCACATACTCGCTCTGGCGCCCTCTGTAGGCACGTCCTACTGCATGTGCCCCAAGAAAATTGGCTCTGACAGTTATCGGAGCGGTCTCCTTAATGCGCTTGATTACGCGCAGCATCTTCAGCTCGTCTTCGACAGTCAGTCCGTAGCCACTCTTGATTTCTACAGCTCCGGTACCCATGGCCATGATTTCATGCACCCGGACCATAGACTGTTCGTAGAGTTCTTCTTCTGAAGTCTCATGCAGAATATCTGCGGAGTTGAGGATTCCGCCTCCTCGTGCAGCAATCTCTTCATATGAGAGTCCTGCAATCTTGTCCCGGAACTCTCCGTCGCGACATCCGGCATAGACAATATGTGTATGTGAATCACAGAAAGACGGCATCACAATTCCGCCCTTGGCGTCTATGTACTCGTCTGCACCATCTGGTATGTCATCTGGTCTGCTATCTGTTGTACTGTCTGTCTTGCAGGTGCGGGAGTCCAGAACGACCCCTCCCACAGCATAGCTGCGGGCCCCTCCCCCTGCGGCCAGGGGGGTAGCACGGTTTTGGACTCCCGTACCTGCAGGACAATGCCCGAACTCTTTTATGACCCCGTCTTCAATCACCACATATGCATCCTCGATGCACTCCACATGATTCATCTCAGAGCCTTCCAGCTTCAGTGTCCCCTCCGGCAGAATTCCCGCCAGAGTACCTATATTATATATTACAGTCTTCATCTGTCCTCTAAACTTAAACCAAGCAAATTTAGCAAAAAACTTGGAAAGCCTGTTGCTTTGATATGTGATATAAAGATGTTATATTTGTAGCGTCCTGAGGCTCAGGATTTTGTGTCTAACCATAAAACTGTCTGATCATGCTTAAACGCTTGAGGATTCTTCTGGCGACGGTGCCCCTGCTTGTCGCATTGCCGCTGTCTTTGACTGCGCAGGGAAGCTATACGTTCTCACGGAGTGTGACTTTCTCCGGTGATTGCAGTTCATCTCAGACTGCGATGTTGCATAAGGGTGTCATCTCGGCTTATATTGAACATGCCCCTAAACCGGTTTTCAATTCTTTGATGGAATGCGAATCGTCCAGAGCTTACAATACCTGGACATCGACGGATTCCGGGTGTACGGCCAGAGTGTTCTGTTCACCATGTGTGCGCATCGGTGGAGGTCTGACTACCGGTGACCTGTCACACCTTGGCAACTATCAGCTTCTTGGCCCGGATCAGGGAATGAATTCGTTTTCGACCAATCCAGCCGATGATGTGGAGCATTGGGATGAGGACTGGGCCAGGAAGAGGGATATGATCACTAACGTCTATAATAGTACCGCACTCCCTCATCTGCTTACCGGTGATTCGTCTTTCGACAGGGAATATGCCAGCCTGATCAAGGGAGGCGACAGGATTCTATCCATTAATAGTAAGGTGCCGCCGAAAGGGAGGGGAGTACCGGTGTCGGACGACTTCCTGAACAAGCCTTTCAAGTCTTTGGACATGAGGGAGCCGTGGAGCTCCGACGACCTGTCTAATGTGGATAAGCTGCCTGCCCTTCCGCCGGCTACCGGTTATAGGTACGAACGTCCGGAACATCCTTGGATGGAGTGGGGAGCAGATATATTGAAAGATGGTGTAGATATAGGATTCATGTTTATAAAGAGGGCTGGTCTTACAGCTGGCATATTGGCAGAAGCAAACATAAATCTTTATAGAGAAATAATAGAATGTGTAATGGACCAGTGTACGGATGCTAACCAGATATTCAAGGATGCATGGAATGTCGATTTCAAGGCGTTGGCTAAAAAGTCGGGCGAATGGTTCAGCAATGCCAATATGTTTGTTCCGGCCGGTAGTCTGGCTACCGCAATCCGATATCAGGATATTCCGGATGCGCATAAAACAGGAGATCCGATAATTGTGGATGAAGATGTGGCGATGGATTGGATTGTCGAGACTGGTGCGGATGAACTGAAAGATAAGGCGGTTGAGAAAACAAGAAGGTATTCTGCCGGATTTTTCGTTGCTAGAGATTTTCTTTCAAAACGGAAAGCTGTGAAGATGATCAAACATGCCAAGTACCTCGGCGCCACCTATAAAGGTTATCAGTCAGTAGTAAAAGCAATAGATAACCGGCCAGATGTAGAATCGGAATACTGATGGTTTAAATGGGATTTGATATGCAGATGTATAATATGAAAAAGACTTTTGCAGGACTTTTAGTTCTGTTTTCAGTGGCATTGTCTTCCGCCCATGCCCAGAACGCCGACGTAATCATGAGCCCGAGTCAGCTTAAACAGGCCGGGCTTGACAAGGAGGTTTTTCTGGATGCCTTCTACAGACATCCGGACGGATATTGCTTTGTGGCTACGGATAAAAGAATATATCTTCTCGGAATGAATGGTATGACTCCTGTGCTTACGTCCGACACAAAGATGACCGATTTCAATTTTGCCAACAATATCATCCTTGCGGTATGTGGTGACAGATTGTGTTGTCTGGATGAAAAGGGCGGGCTCAGCGAATGTGCCGTACTTCCTCATGAGGATATGAAGGTCCGTTATGGGAAAGATAATATCTATCTGTTTGACACAGAGCCGAAGGATGGCAAATATTCGCTGATGATGATTAAAGGCTCTGATGCCGGCATCGTGAATCTTTTTGATGCTCCCGTGCGGGTGACTGACGTCATGGAGCTCGGCGACTGGCTTGTCTTCTCTGCCGGTAACATGATTGCGCGCGTGAGTTTCGCCGACAGGAAGATAGTTCCGATATTCAGGCTTCCGGATGAGAATGAGACGATACTCTCGGTAATATATGACGAGGATGGTGACGACATTTATTTCTCATCGGGCAAGGCTGTGTACAGGACAGGGGAGAAGAATGTGGAGTGCATAAGCGACAAGTCCGGAGGTCTGCTCTGTGATGACCCTTTCGGAGTAATTGTCTTCGATCCTGAGAAGAAGGTTATTTTCAGGTTGCGTGACACGGTTTTAAGGAGGAAATGAGTATGAAAAGATATATCATTGCTTTATTGTTCGTGGCCACGGCTATGACATCATGGGCTTCGTCTTCTGACCGTCAGCAGTGCCGTGAATGGATTCTCGGAGGCTCCTTTGATGAGGCCGTAGGAGGTTATGCAGCTCTTATAGAGGCTGAGAAAGCAGCCAGGAACGAGACTGCGGGTGTAGATGAGGACCTGTTGGCGGAATATGCATATGCCCTGGCCCTTGCAGGCTTTTATGACGGAGCGGTGGTCAATATAGACAGAGCGAGACTTCTTGGAAAGAAAGATACCGATTTCTATACAGCCCAGATCCTGTCCCTGATGAACTATCCGGAGCTTGCTGACATGTTCTGGACTACTGAGCACTCTCAAGCCGCTCCGGCATGGGTTGCGTCATCCTATAAGTCGTTGGCGGAAAAACATAAGGGTACACCTGTAATAGGCGGCTCGGATCCTGATACCGCATTCAGGAGGGCCAACGAGCTGGCATCCCGAAAACAGTATGTGCAGTCTGTGGTCATCTATCAGGAACTTGCAGATAATTTTCCTGATAACAGCATCATACATGTAGGTTTCAGTACGGTCCTCGAGGATATGAAGAAGCTTTCTCCTGCGGCAAAGGAACTGCAGAAGGGAATAGCCCTTCTTTCTCCGGAGCAGACGGGTGCTTCCTCAGCATTCTCTGCCCATCTGGTATCTCTGAACAATCAGATCAATGCAATGGATTCGAAGACATGGTTCGAGCGCATATTGGATGAATATGAACCTTCTACCATCATCTATGCCGGTGGAGCGGCCGGTTCAGATGTGTTTTCATTAACAGGAAGATTGGGATTCTACACGAACACCAAGACTTCCGGATCCATAAATATCGGATACTCCTACGCTTCCTCCAATCATGCCTTCAATATAGGACTTTCCGCATACCAGACCTTGGGAAGGATGGTCTTTGGTCTTGGAATCAATGAGGCCATCTCCTCATCGGACAACGTCTTCAGCATCACACCTGCTGTCGGACTTACTTTCATGAACAAGGACAAGGATGCCTCATACGATATTCTGTTGAACTATATGATTCCCGTAAAGTCGGGTTTTCCGACTACTCTTGTGGTGTCTTTCGGCAGGACGTTCTATTTTACTTATAAGGGAAAGAAATGAAAAGACTGATTCTATTGCTATCCATATGTCTCGCTCCGGCAATGTTCCTGGATGCGGACGCACAGGTCAAGGTCTACGTGGATTCCATGACCGTCAATTATCTTGATGAGGGAGCCATGGCGGACGACAAGCTCATGGTTGTAGCCAAGGAGGCCTATGACACTCTGGGCCTGGACCGGAAGAACGCAATTCTGGATGCAGTCGCTGATGATTTCCCTGCTTCAGAAGTGGTCGTCGTGCGCAGGGATTACACCCGTGAAGTATGGCGAAAGGGGTCGGACGGCTCTCTGGTCTATCTTGATGAGTGGAATATGGACAACCCTCGTATCAAGGATTTCGGACCTCTTCAGCTTGACCGCAGCGGTAACCGCCGCCTGTTCTGGTATGCCGGAGGCTCCATGACAGTGACAGAAGGTGTTTTCAATCTCCTTGCAAGTTTCCGTGCAGGTACCTTCCTTTATAGGGATATAATCGACTTTTCCGTATTGGCCAATATGGGAATATCAAGTAATGACACGTCCACTAATTTCAACGGAGATCTGGGGCTCATGGGACGTTTCTACTATCCCATTAGGTCCATGAAGACGTTCCCGATGGCTCCTTATGCCGGCATTGGAACGACGGTGACATATTCTCCTAGTTTCAACATAGAGCTTGTGCTGTATCTCGGCGTCAGTATGTACGTGGGCCCGGGCAGTATCGATGTCGGTGTACAGTATGGCCTTTCCAGCAAGTTTGCAGCCACATTCGGCTACACCTTCCGTCCGAACCTGAATCATTGGTTCAAGAAGAAGTGATGAAGAAGTTCCTTCTCATATTTCTCGTCTTTGCGTTTACTGAGGCATATTCCCAGCCGCCGGAAGGAATCGCCCCGTCTGAGGCAGATGCATTGTGTGCATCCTTCTGGGAGGGATATGATTTCCGGGACCTGACGCCGCTTCAGTCCCCCAAGGTAATACTGGATTACATCTACCTTCTGTCCCATCTGGATCATGGGACAGCCTCAGCGCATGTGTCTGAACTCATGAGGCAGGCTTCCGGTGACAAGAAAGTCTTCCGGCAGTTTCTCTTCCTCTTTGAACGATATCTTTATGACTCCCGTTCACGTTTTGAGAATGAGGCGCTGTATGAGACGGTGGTGCGGTATGCTGTGAACTCTCATGTGCTGGACTCTCTGGAAAAATATCTTCCTCAGTTTCAGCTTGATATGATTGCCCTTAACCGACCTGGTGCCTTGGTGAACGACATAAAGCTGGGCTTTTCGGATGGAAGCGAAAGGATGCTGCGTCAGGTGGAAGGAGATTATGTCCTGATGGTGTTCTCCAATCCTGACTGCAAGCTTTGTGAGGAACTTGTCGGGAAAATAGAAGCCTCGGATCTGCTGACCTTCCTTCAGGCACAGGGACGTCTATGCAAACTCTCGGTCTATCCCGGCAACGACCTTTCGGTCTGGAATCCCTCCAAGTTCCCTTCCGGGTGGATTGCAGGATATGATAAGGAGGACAGGATATGGCCGGACAGGCTCTTCAGTCTGAAGACCATGCCCGCTCTATATCTGCTGGACAAGGATAAGAAGGTCCTTGCCAAGGAATCTTCGCTGGATAAAGTTCTTCAAATTCTTTCGTGCCCGGTACAAAATTCCGATTGCTTTCATTAAAATGATTTCCTATCTTTGCCGACTGATTTGAGAATCGAAAATTATGAAGATAACCGAAGCCCTTTTTTCCGGCAGTAGTACGAGAATTTCCGAGAAGCCAAAGCAGAAATTTCCTGAATTCGCTTTCATCGGAAGATCCAATGTCGGCAAATCTTCTCTAATCAACATGCTTTGCCGCAACAAGAAGCTTGCGATGACTTCCAGCAAGCCTGGCAAGACACGTCTCGTCAATCATTTCCTCATCAACAGACAGTGGTATCTTGTGGACCTTCCAGGATACGGATATGCAAAGATTTCCGCTACTGGCAAGCAGAAACTGGAGCAGGTGATCAGAAATTACATCAATCTCTCTCAGGAGATGGTCATGCTGTTTGTTCTAATTGATTCAAGACATGACATCGGCAAGGTGGATATGGATTTTCTTATCGAACTGGGACAGAGCCAGATACCATTTGCCATTATCTTCACAAAAGGCGATAAGAGCGGTCCTAATGCGCTTAATGCCCAGATCGACAAGATGAAAGCTCAGATTCTTGAACTTTGGGAAGAACTTCCTCCGACATTTGTAAGTTCATCGGAGACCGGGCTTGGCAGAGAGGAAATCCTGGACTACATAGAATCGGTACTCAATACTCTAGAAAACGAACAGAACTAAACCCTCAAAAATATGCATCACGAACACAAAATCAAACTCTTTACATGCAGGGCGTCAAAAGATTTCGCTCTGAAGGTAGCAAAGGAACTTAAACTTGAGCTCGGAGACTCGGATGTGCTTACATTCAGCGACGGCGAGTTCCAGCCTTGTTATAATGAAAGTGTCAGAGGTGCGACGGTATTCATAGTACAGTCCACATTCCCTCCTACTGACAATCTTTTCGAACTCCTTATGATGATCGATGCTGCCAAAAGGGCATCGGCTCATAGAGTGATAGCCGTGATGCCTTATTTCGGATGGGCAAGACAGGACCGTAAGGATAAGCCTAGAGTCTCAATTGGAGCGAAGCTTGTCGCTAATATGCTTCATGCTGCAGGATGCGACCGTGTGATGACATGTGACCTTCATGCCGACCAGATTCAGGGATTCTTCGATGTGCCTGTGGATCATATTTATGCAAGTGCGGTATTCCTTCCATACCTTCAGAAACTTAATATCGAGAATCTTGCTATTGCTGCTCCGGATATGGGTGGTGCAAAGAGAGCCAATGCTTATGCGCGTTTCCTGCAGTGCCCTGTGATTATCTGCCATAAGTCACGCGAAAAGGCTAATGTAGTGGGATCCATCACCGCTATCGGAGATGTTGAAGGAAAGAATGTCGTAATCGTTGATGACATGATCGACACAGCCGGTACTCTTGCCAAGGCGGCAAATGTACTCAAGGAGATGGGCGCACTCAGTGTTCGTGCTTGTGCGACACACGCTGTGTTCTCGGGCCCTGCATATGACAGGATTGCAGAGTCTGCTCTTGAAGAGGTAATCGTATCTGATACCATTCCTCTCAGCAGCGATCCTTCAAAGGATAAGAGCAAGATTACTGTGCTCTCCATGACGCCGATGTTCGCGGACATCATCAATAAGGTGTACAATTACGAGGAGATAAGCTCAAGCTTCATCAACTAGGGAACGGTAATTGTCTGACATCTGTTTATGGAAATTTTTATAGCGGCTTTGACTCTTGTCGGGCTTTGCGTATTCGGATTATGCTTCAATATCATTTTCAGGAAGAACGGAAAGTTTCCTGAGACGGAGATAGAGAACAATGTCGAGATGCGCAAGCGCGGTATCAAGTGCGCAAAGGAAGAGGAAATAAAGCTTTGGGGTAAGAAAGACAAGGACGGCAGACCCGTATCCTGCGACGACAGCGGATGCGGGAGCTGCGGTGCCCGTGACATCTGCCACTAAATATACCGGTCCCGGAGAGGGACGAGCAATTATCGCCGAGAGGCGGGATTTTAACAACTAAACAGACTTATTATGAGCTTATTAGCTATTGTGGGACGCCCGAACGTGGGTAAGTCCACGCTTTTTAACCGTCTGGTCGGAATGCGCCAGGCAATCGTAGATGAAACAGCTGGTGTAACCCGTGACAGGCATTATGGAAGATGCGAGTGGTGCGGAACAGAGTTCTCTGTAGTGGACACTGGCGGATACACATCTAACTCAGATGATATTTTTGAAGAGGAAATCCGTAAGCAGGTGGTTCTTGCCATCGAAGAGGCTCATGTCGTGCTCTTTATGGTGGAGGCAAGTACCGGCATTACTGATTATGACGAAGAGATTGCAGATATCCTGCGCCGCAGCGGCAAGCCTGTGATCCTGGCTGTGAACAAGGTGGATTCAGGAGACAAGATGTATGACGCTTTCCAGTTCTACTCTTTGGGACTTGGTGAGATCTACAGCATCTCTGCTGCAAATGGAGGTGGTACAGGAGACCTTCTGGATGCCATCGTGAAGGAACTTCCGGCTGAGGATCCTGACAAGGATGAACGCCCTGACCTGCCTCATTTCACCATCGTAGGAAAGCCGAACGTAGGAAAGTCATCACTTACCAATGCACTTCTAGGCAAGGAGAGGAATATCGTGACCCCTATTGCCGGCACTACGCGTGATTCGATAGCAACCCTCTATAACAAGTTCGGCCATGAGTTCATGCTCGTTGACACTGCCGGAATGAGAAAGAAGACAAGGGTGCATGAAGACTTGGAGTTCTACTCCGTAATGAGGTCAATCCGTGCTATCGAACATTCTGATGTATGCATCCTTATGGTTGATGCTCAGACCGGAATCGAATCGCAGGATATGGCCATCTTCAATCTCATACAGCGCAATAAGAAAGGCTGCGTTGTGGTTGTGAATAAGTGGGACACCATAGAGAAGGACAGTAATACGATGAAGGAGTACACAGAAGCCATAAAGGCGCGCCTTGCACCGTTTACCGATCTTCCGATCATCTTTACATCTGTCATCAACAAGCAGAGGATAATGGATGTGCTTGATGCAGCCGCACATGTGTATGAAAACTATTCACGAAAGATATCCACATCGAAGCTTAATGAGGAGATGCTTCCGGAGATAGAGAACTACCCTCCGCCTGCATGGAAGGGCAAGTACATCAAGATCAAGTACGTGACCCAGCTTCCGACCCGTTCTCCGTCATTTGCATTCTTCTGCAACCTCCCTCAGTACATCAGGGAGCCTTATAGACGATTCCTTGAGAACAAGCTCAGATCTAAATTCGACTTCCTCGGCTGTCCGGTGCATGTTTTCCTGAGACAGAAGTAGGAGGTTACAAAAAAATTTATTAGATTTGTATCCATTGAAAGAAGATGGATATGGAAAAAGAATTCATTGACCTTTTTGAACTGCAGAGCAGACTGAAGAAGGGGATAGAATTGCTTTTTCCGAAGCGGATATGGATAAAGGCCGAAGTTAGCGCCGTCAAGGCGCGTAACGGAGGCCATTGTTATTTAGAACTGTCCCAGAGCGGCGACAAGGGGCTTGAAGCCAAGGTGAATGCCATAATCTGGAGTTCGAAATACCGTTTCATAGCTCCCTATTTCGAGTCGGTCACGGGGTCTCCGCTCCAGGAGGGGATGGTTGTCCTTGTGCAGGTGCAGGTGAGCTACAGTGAGCTCTATGGTATGTCGCTTATAATTGATGACATCGATCCTGAGTTCTCCATCGGAGTAAAGGAGCTGGAGAGGCAGCGCACTATAGAAAGGCTTCAGAAAGAAGGACTTATGGGGCTTCAGAAGGAGCTCGAGCTGCCGTTGCTGCCGTATCGTCTTGCTGTGATTTCGGCTGAAGATGCAGCCGGATACCGTGACTTCATGCGTCATCTTGAGGATAATCCATATGGCTTTGTTGTGAATTCAGTGCTGTTTCCGGCACTTATGCAGGGCTCAGATTGTCCATCGTCCATAATTTCTGCCATGGATGCAGTGATTGATACCGGAGAAGAATGGGATGCGGTGCTGATCCTTCGTGGAGGTGGAGCACGACTTGATCTTGCATGCTATGATGACTATGATCTCGCTGCAGTCATTGCCCAGTACCCTCTGCCGGTGCTTACGGCAGTTGGACATGACCAGGATTTTCATGTGTGCGACATGGTTGCATACGAATATCTTAAGACTCCCACGGCTCTTGCAGATTTCATAATGGATATATATGAGTGTGAGGATGAGAGAATATCTTCATGCCAGGCAAGAATAAGGCTCGCGGCTTCCAATCGTCTGTATCGTGAGGAATCGCTGCTGGATTCCCTTGCTTCCCGTGTCAAAGGCGCTTTTTCGCTGAAGATTGCTGCTATGGAATCTTCCTTGCAAGTGCTTCAGGCAAGAATTCAGTCGGCGGATCCGCGCAGGATTCTGGCAAGGGGTTATGCGCTGGCAGTGGATGGTGATGGAGTGGTTCTTAAGGGGGTGGACGGAAGGCAGCCGGGCGACACTGTCTCGGTGATGTTTTCCGACGGCACCATGAACTGTATCGTTAAGGAGATTGATTATGGAAAATAAATTCGAATACGCAAAGGCAATAGAGGAACTTGAAGCTATTGCTGCAAAAGTAGAGGATCCCAAGACGGGAATTGAGGATATCGATAAGTATATTAAGCGCTCGGAAGAACTTGTGGCCGCATGTCGTGACTACCTTCGTGGCGCGCGTGAAAAACTGAATCAGTAAAAGCGAAACATTATGGCAAAGAAGAAACAGATGATTTATGACCATGACCAGTGGCTTGCTCCTTACAAGAGTGTCATTGATCGTCGTCATAAGATGATAATGGACCTGAAGGAAAGGATGTCTGTGGATGGCTCTCTCAGTAAAGGCATGAACAACCATGTCTATTATGGTCTGCACAAGGATGGTTCCGGAAACTGGATCTTCCGTGAGTGGGCTCCAAACGCCACGAAAATATACCTTATCGGTGAGTTCAACAACTGGAAACGCACCGAAGCCTATGCACTCAGGCCTATCGGAGGAGGCAATTGGGAGATAAAGCTGCCGTCGATGTTCCTTGATCATGGCAATCTGTATAAACTTTATATCGAGTGGAAGGGAGGCGGAGCAGAAAGGCTTCCTGCGTATGTTACGAGAGCGGTCCAGGATCCGGTGACGAAGACTTTCTGTGCCCAGGTCTGGGATCCGGTACAGCCTTATGTCTGGAAGCATCCTAATCCGGGCAGGCGTCCGCACCCTCTCATTTATGAATGCCACATCGGAATGGCTGCCGAGGAAGAGAAGGTAGGTACTTTCGAGGAATTCCGTCTGAATGTGCTTCCGAAGGTGGCCGACCTCGGGTATGATACGCTTCAGATAATGGCTCTTCAGGAGCATCCTTACTATGGCTCCTTCGGTTATCAGGTGTCGAACTTCTATGCCCTTTCTTCACGCTTCGGCACGCCGGAGGAATTCAAGGCCCTTGTTGATGAGGCTCATAGCCTCGGAATAGCTGTGGTGATGGATATCGTGCATTCGCATTCCGTCGATAATGAAGCGGAAGGCCTTGGCTTATTCGACGGCAAGGAGACCCTTTACTTCTATGACGGATGGCAGGGACATCACCCTGCATGGGGATCGCGCTGCTTCGACTACGGCAAGGACGAGACCAAATATTTCCTCCTTTCCAACTGCAAATACTGGATGGAGGAGTATCATATTGACGGTTTCCGTTTTGACGGAGTGACCAGCATGCTTTACTGGGATCATGGTCTGGAAAAGGCTTTCGTAGGTTATGAGAATTATTTCAATCAGGGAGTGGACGATAATGCGATCGCATATCTTGCTCTTGCTAACGTCCTGATACATGAAATGAATCCTGATGCGTTCACGATTGCCGAAGATGTCAGCGGAATGGCCGGTCTGGCAGCTCCTCTTGAAATGGGAGGAGTCGGATTCGACTTCCGCATGAGCATGGGCGTGGCCGACAACTGGATCA
>JAEIGA010011474.1_pt1 | contig 13456 bp, 10 predicted proteins | sample 9270691 | NCBI WGS metagenome assembly JAEIGA01 (sample SAMN17057246, study PRJNA624740) | gut metagenome | biome: biome; isolation source: fecal sample | host: Bos grunniens | place: China: Xizang | collected 2019
ACGCTGGGATTCTGTATCCAAGGTTCCATACCTTGTGGATGGAAGCGGCACAATGGTGCTTTGCTACGATGACGCAGAGTCTTTGGCTCTCAAGGCAGAATATATAAAGGAGAAGGGCCTTCTTGGTGCCATGTACTGGAGTATCGAGGCCGACGACAAGGATTGGACTCTTTCCAAAGCCCTTGCTTCGCGCCTGCTGTCAGGCGACACTCCGCAGGAGCCTGAAAATCCGGAGGACGACGGTCTTCCTAGATACCAGGTGACCAATCAATATATGCAGGACTATATGGATCAGGTCACATATAATGTGGATTATAGGGACAAGACGACTACATACATCAGGAATTTCCCTGGCGGAGGGCCTGGAGAGGCGGATATTCCACCTTCGGTGATGCTGGAATGGGACCTCAATGGCTACAATGACAAGATGCTCCTTACCGTTTGGGACCAGGAATGGAGTCGCGAGTACTCTCTTTCTGCAGGAACCGCAAAGCAGGAACTTCTCAACCTTGTGCCCAATACCAAGTATGAGTATAAGGTCATCGGAAGAACAGGTGAGACTGTTGCCGAGGGAGCGTTCAGGACAACCGGTTCGATCCATCAGGTATATTTCCCACATAAGGTGCGCAATTGTCGCGACCTTGGCGGATGGAAGACCTTGGATGGAAAGACCGTTGCATATCGCAAACTTTACCGTGGTGGTGCAGTCCGCATAGATGAGGCAGGAAAGGCTGAGTGGAGGGCGCTTGGCATCAAGGCTGATCTTGACCTTAGAGAGGCGGGAGCGGCATCGAAATCGCCTGTCGGAAGTGATATAGACTTCATCTGTCCAGGATTTCCTCATGGCTACAAGGGTATGATGACTACCTATGCGAGCGGTGTCCGGGATTGTTTCACTTTCATTGCAGAGTGTCTCAGAAATGACAAGCCTGTGTTCATCCATTGTTCAGCAGGCCGCGACCGTACCGGCACAATTGCCATGCTTACACTCGGACTTCTGGGTGTTGCTGAGGGAGACTTGGGCAAGGACTATGAACTGACCTATTTCTCTCCGGCGGATTGGAGCATGTCGGGAGAAGGTGCAAGCCAATTCTATGACCATACCCGCAATGTCAGCACCTTCAGAGGCGCATGTGAATATGTATGGTCTTTCAAAGCTCCGACCTTTAAGGAGAATGTTGAAAAATATTTGTTATCAATAGGTGTAAAACAGCAGGATATTGACGATATTCGCAGAATAATGTTAAAGTGATCATCTAAATAATTATAACACTATGAAAAAGATCAATTTTATTTCAGTAGCGGTACTCGCTATGTTTGCTCTCACATCGTGTTGCAAAGAACCACAGGTAAAGAACGTGATTTATCTTATCGGTGACGGTATGGGATTCGGAGCCGTGACTTCGCTGCTTCTTACAGAGGAGGAGCCTACCGGATTCGAAGAGGCGCCAGTGATCGGCCTTTCAGAGACATGTTCGGCAAATAATTATGTGACAGACTCTGCTGCAGGTGGTACTGCGCTTGCGACAGGTACACGTACAAACAATGGTTATGTAGGAGCAGATCCTGACGGAAACCAGCTTACAAGCGTCCTCAGAAAGGCTCAGACATACGGAATGAAGACAGGTATCGTAGTCAATACCACTCTCACAGAGGCGACTCCAGGTGCCTTCTACGGTGGCGTTGTAAGCCGCAAGATGGTTTACGACATCGCAAAGCAGTTCACTGAGAGCCAGGTTGACGTGGCTATCGGCGGCGGCCTTGACCATTTCATCGACCGTCCGGACTCATTGGACCTCACAGCTACCCTCATTGAGAAGGGATATGATGTATATCTTAACTGGGAGACTGTCCTCAATACAGAGTCTGACAAGTTCGTAGGTATCCTTCCGCTTTATGACCTCCACAGAAGAGAGGAGAACAACGGTACAGCAAGCGCTGCCGAGGGACAGGAGGTTTGTCTTGCAGCTCAGATGGCCGCTATCAACGAGGATGTGAACGCAACTCACCTTTCAGAGCCTACAGTTTATCTTGAGAAGGCTACAGTAAAGGCGCTTGACGTGCTTTCACGCAACACTCGCGATCATAAGGAAGGTTTCTTCCTTATGATAGAAAGTGCCATCATCGACGGTTATGGCCACAACAACGATTCAGACGGTATGATCGTGGAGATGCAGGAGTTCGGTCGTACACTCCGTGCTATGATCGACTACGTGAACAAGCATCCTGAGACTCTTCTCGTTGTGACTGCAGACCATGAGACAGGTGGTACAGGCGTTTATTACAATGGCCACAAGCCGGGAAACGAGGGACCTCTCAAGCTTAACTTCAGCACATCAGGCCACACTGGAACTGTAGTTCCTATCTTCGCATACGGTGCGGGGGCAGAGAACTTTGCCGGCGTGATGAAGAACACCGACATTCCAAAGAAGATTGACGCTCTTATCAGAAAATAATATGAAACTCAGACTGTTTTCTGTATTGACAGCATTGTCCCTGTTTGTGACAATGCTGTCCGGATGCGCTGAGAAGGCTCCGCAGAAGGAGTATGTGATCATCGCCTACGTGACTTCGTGGAAAGATGTTCCCGTAGATCCGACAGTGATGACTCATATCAATTATGCATTCGGTCATGTGAATGACACTTTTGATGGCGTCAGGATCGACAATCCTCGCCGTCTGAGAAATATCGTAGATCTCAAGTCCATCAATCCAGACCTTAAGGTAATGCTTTCTGTCGGAGGATGGGGCAGCGGCCGTTTCAGTGAGATGGCCTCTGACGATCAGAGAAGACTCTCTTTTGCGCAGGACTGCCTCAAGGCTGTTGAGGAGTTCGGTCTTGACGGAATCGACATCGACTGGGAGTATCCTACAAGCGATGCAGCAGGCATTTCGTCTTCGCCGGATGACAGAGAGAACTTCAATCTTCTGATGAGAGATCTCCGTGCCGTGCTTGGTGATGACCGTCTTCTTACTCTCGCAAGCTCCGCTTATGCTGAGTATATTGATTTCTGGGCATGCGAGAAATATCTCGACTTTGTCAACATCATGACCTATGATATGGCGAATGCACCTTACCACCATGCCGCTCTTTATGCTTCTGAAAACACGAAGGGTTGCTGCGACGGTGCTGTCAAGGCTCATGTCGAGGCTGGTGTTCCAATTGAAAAGCTCGTTTTGGGTGTTCCTTTCTACGGAAGAGGCGGCACAGCGATGCCAAGATTCGTGGATTATAGACACATTGAGGCTGGCGAAGAGTATGTAGAGATGTGGGACGAGGTAGCTCAGGCCCCTTATCTCGCAGATAAGGACGGCAACCTGGTTCTCGGATACGACACACCGAAGTCACTGACCCTGAAGTGTGACTACATCAAGGAGAATGGTCTTCTCGGAGTCATGTACTGGGAATATGCAGGGGATACTCCTGAGGGCGAGCTCAGCACAGTCCTCGCAAAGGAAATGGGCATCATTGAATAAATAGAAAAGAAAGCGTGCTTCCGCGGAAGCACGCTTTCTTTGTATAAAACAAAAAAGCCGACCTTGTGCACAAGGACGACTGACATATGATTGAACCCCGTCGGGTGAATATTTTTCAAAATTTAAGGTCATCCGAAGATGACCCTTAATTTTGTCTTGGAGCAGAAGACGAGGCTCGAACTCGCGACCCCAACCTTGGCAAGGTTGTGCTCTACCAACTGAGCTACTTCTGCATTTTGTGTCCCTCACTTGTTGTTTGGGATTGCAAAGGTAGGCATTTTTTTATTACCTCCAAACTTTTTTGCAAAAATTTTTCAAAAAAATGCAAAAAAATGAAAACTTACGCAATTTGCGCCTTAGAGTACGCAAAATATACGGCATTTTCTTGCCTCTTTCCTTTATATTTGTGTGATATAACCAAAATAATAACCCAAAACATATGAGAAAGAATTTATTGCTTGCGGCAATTGCACTCGTTTCTATTGCAACAAGCTGCTGTAACAAGCCTTCAATTGTCTGGACCGAAGGCGAGAGAGACGCTGAGACAGGACGTGCGACACACGTCATCACAGTACTCAATGCTCCTGAAGGAACAGATTGGACATTGTGGCTTACCTCTAACCATATCGATTCCCGCGAGGTTGAAGGTACAGAGGGTGTCATTGAGCTCTATCATGGATGTTGGTATAAGATGACTCCGACTGTCCGCAATGGAAAGGACCTTGTGGTTAAATATGTGGACCGTCCGCTTCAGCGTCATTGCTGGGCACCGGAAGGTTTCGTGCTTGAAAAAGGATCTAAGCAGATTCCTCTTGAGGTGAAGTATGAGTTCCTTCCTTCAGAGAACATCCCTGATTTCCCTTACAATCACGTTCAGACAGAGGTTTGGGACATGGTTCCTTCTCTCAAGGATGTTCAGCCTACTGAGGGCACAACTGTGGTTGATGCACTTCCTGAGGCTGTAATGGTAGAGGGCCAGAAGGCTGGTTGGTATAAGATCACTATCGACGGAGCATGCAAGATAGAGGCAGCTGACGAGGATGGTGCTTTCTATGCCAAGGTAACAATGGATAACCTCTTCAGAAACGCTGGTGGCAGGGAACTTCCTAACATGGTTATCGAGGACTGGCCTGATTTCGACTACAGAGGCATAATGCTCGACATCTCAAGAAACTTCACAAACAAGGACAATATCATCAAGCTCATTGACCTCCTCGCACATTATAAGGTGAGCGTATTCCACCTCCATTTCGGAGATGACGAGGGCTGGAGACTTGAGATGCCTCAGTTCCCTGAGCTTACAACTTACGGTGCTTACCATGCATTCCCGGTGAAGAACGAGGCAGGCGAGTATGTTGAGGAGGATTATCTTCTTCCTTCGTACAACGGAAGCATCGATCCTAAGGACATGACTTCCGCTGCAAACGGTCACCTTTCAAAGGAGGATTACATCGAGATCATCAAGTATGCTTGGGAGCGTCGAATCGAGGTGATTCCTGAATTCGATACCCCAGGTCACTCAAGAGCCGCAATCAAGGCTATGGAGGCTTATGCAAAGCGCACAGGCGATGAGAGCTATCTCCTCAGCGAGAAGGAGGACGTGTCTGAGTACTGCTCGGTACAGTATTATAGGGATAACGCAATCAACGTGGCCCTTCCTTCTACATACAAGTTCATTGAGGTTGTATTCGATAACATCATCGCTTACCATAAGGAGGCAGGTGTTCCTCTTCCGGCAATCCATGTAGGTGGTGACGAGGTTCCGCATGGTGCATGGGTTGGTTCGCCGGCTTGCCAGAAGATCATGGCAGAGAGAGGCTGGGACAACATCGAGCTTCTCAAGTCATACTATATCGAGAATGTCCTCAGCATCGCAGAGCAGAGAGGCGTGAAGATCTCAGGATGGCAGGAACTTGTAATGGACCTTGAGGACCACACTTACGAGAGAATGAAGAAGAGCCTCTATTCTATCAACTTCTGGCACACAGGAGACGGACAGGAGGAGTATCCATACCACTATGCTAACGACGATGTTCCGGTGATCCTTTCAAACATGACCAACACATACGTTGACTTCGCGTACACACCGGACAAGACTGAGAGAGGTCTTTCATGGGGCGGTTTCGTGGATGAGCGTCGTAGCTTCTGCCTCCTCCCGTACGACATCTACCGTTCAGTACGTTGGGATGACCGTGGAAGGATGCGTGACATCTCTGGTCTTCCTGAAGGTAAGACCGAGCTGAAGAAGAGAGAGAACGTAGTCGGTGTTCAGGCGCAGCTTTGGACTGAGACCGTAAGAAATTTCGACCATGTGACATCATACATCTTCCCTAAGGTCTGCGGTGTGTTCGAGAGAGCATGGAACGCAAGTCCGTCATGGGAGGGTACTCTCAAGGCTGATGATCCTGCATTCATGGCAGAGCTTGACAGATACTACAGCACCGTGGTTGACCACGAGATGCCTTACTATGAGGAGCTGGGCATAGCTTATCGCAAGAGAAAGAACTAACACTTAACGGACAATCGGATTATGAGAAAGATATTTTTTGCTATGTCTCTTCTCCTGGGATTTGCATATGTGTCAAATGCTCAGGTGCTTGACAGGGACAGATCAAAGTACGCTGTAAATAATTTTGCTGATGACGACAAGTACGTCATGCTGGAGCCATATGAGACAGTTTCCGTCCAGGAGCCGAAAGGAAAGAAGGTGAAGAATATCATCTTCATGATCGGCGACGGAATGGGCCTTGAGCAGATAAGCGCCGCATGGGTATGCAACGGTGGAAAGCTCAACCTTGACAACTTCACATATGTGGGTCTCCAGAGGACATATTCTGCAAACAAGCTCGTCACCGATTCAGCTGCTGCAGGTTCCGCACTTGCTACAGGTCAGAAGACCAACAACGGCATGATCGCGATGAATCCTGACACCGTTGCCGTGAAGTCTCTCGCGGAAGAGGCTATGGAGAAGGGCAAGAGGGCAGGCGCAGCCGTTACATGCCGCGTCACTGATGCTACTCCTGCAGTATTCTTCAGCCATGCACCTTCACGTAAGCTCATGGACGATATCGCTATTCAGATGACCAACAGCGGCCTCTACTTCCTTTCAGGCGGTGGTACAAAGTACTGGAGCGGAAGAGAGGACGGCGTTGACCTTGTAGGACAGGCGGAGGCTATGGGTTATACGTATGTAGAGACTAAGGAAGACATGATGGCGGTAGAGGAAGGTCCGATCATCGCCCTTATGGACGAGTACGAGCTTCAGCCGGCTCTTGACCGTGGCGATATTCTTCCTTCGTCAGTACAGAAGGCTCTTCAGGTTCTTGACAACAAGAAGGGATTCTTCCTCATGATCGAAGGTTCTATGATCGACGATGGCGGACATGACAACAAGGCCGGAAAGACAATGGAGGAGATCTTCGACTTCGACCGCACTCTCGGACTCGTTCTCGAGTGGGCGGAGAAGGATGGCGAGACCCTTGTGATCGTCACTGCTGACCATGCCACAGGCGGCATGACCCTTCTTGGCGGAAGCATCGATGAGAAGAAGATCCGCGTGAACTATTCGACTACGGGTCACAACGGTGTCGCTCTTCCTGTATTCGCATGGGGTCCTCATGCAGAGGATTTCGTGGGTATCTACGAGAATGCCGAGCTCTCAGACAAGATCAGAGCTCTTATCAAATAATCATATTCCCGAATTCCTGAGCCTATATTCATTCGGCGAGCAGCCGTAGATGGCCTTGAATTTCTTGGAAATGCTCTTTGCGTCGCTCTCTCCTAAGGAGAGGGCGATGTTTATTACCTGCTCGTTGGTCTCGAGAAGCATCTCGGCAAAGGTCTTCAGTCGAAGGAGGATTATGTATTGATAGATACTCTCTCCGGTGATCTCCTTGAAACGGATCTCAAGCAGCCTGCGGGACAGGGCGACTTGCTCCACCACGTCGTCCACGGATATTTTCCTGCGGCTGTTCTGGTGTATGAACATGATAGCCTTCTGAACCTCGCTGTCACCGGTAGCATATGCCGCTGTCGAAATCCTTGGGACGATCTTGGTCGGTTGCAAGATTATGTCTTCGAATACGCTGTCCGGGGATTCCACGAGCCTATCTATAAGTTCGGCTACCTGGAAGCCTCCACGTTCGATATCCACGGCAATGGATGAGAGGGTAGGGATGCTGAGGTTGCAAAGCAGCTCGTCATTGTCCACGCCTAGTATGGACACCTCCTGCGGAATCTTTATTCCTGCGGTATTGCAGGCCTGGATCAGGTTGTTTCCCTGGTTGTCGTCGCAGGTCATGATGCCTATCGGTTTAGGAAGTTCCTTAAGCCACTGCGCAAGTGCGGAACGCTCGTAGAACCAGTGACGGTCGATGTCCTGCGTGTTGTATTTATGCAGAGAATCCACAAGCCCCTGCGCCTTGAGTTCTTTTCTATAACCTTCGTATCTCTCGTCAGACCAGCAGACGTCCTTCAGTCCGAAGAATCCGAAATTGCGGAATCCTCGGTCAATGAAGTATCTTGCGGCCATCTTTCCGGTGCCTATATAATTTCCTGTAATGTTAGGCACGCCGTTCAATCTTTTCTTGAAGTCCTGTGCAATGACCATGATGCCCTTGTCGCGGAGCATACCTATGTCGTCCCCGTCCTCGAAGGTGCCGATGACGACGTCGATCTCCCATTCTCTGGCGATCTCCAGGATACCCTCTACGCCGACGGACTGCTTGTAGTATGCGGGCATTCGGCAGATGGACCATTGTCCCTTGTCCTTTGAATAGTCGATGATTCCCTTGAGCAGCCTATTGGCGTATGAATCAGAATAGTCGGTGATGAAAAGTAGTCTGATCATAAGAAATATCCGTTGATTGTTACAAATTTCGTAAAATAATCCAAATTTCTCTGCCTTTTTCTTCGCAAATTGCGTTTGTAAATACGCAATTTGCCATACAGTTCCTTGTCTTATGTGGTATCTTTGCCTAAATAACCCTATACTATGACACTAGGAATTGACCTTGGAGGAACTAATCTCTGTCTCGGACTCGTAGACAATGGTAAAGTCATCAGAATGACTTCGGTTCCGTCTTTTGACCGTTCTTTTACTTTAGAGCAGACATTGGAATATCTGGCAGACCAGGTTTCCGCTGTTTTCACTGAAGATGTTGAGAAAATCGGCATCGGTGTACCATCGGTTGTCGATGTGAACAAAGGCATCGTCTATGATGCGGCCAACATCCCTTCTTGGAAGGAAGTCCATCTCAAGGAGTTCCTCGAGGGACGTTTCGGCGTACCTGTAAATATCAATAATGACGCTAACTGCTACGCTATGGGTGCGTATGGTCTCTATCCTGAGGACGCAAGGCCTGAAACACTCGTGACTGTGACTCTCGGTACCGGTATGGGAATCGGCATCGTTGATCATGGACGTCTTGTGTGTGGCGTGAACTGTGGAGCCGGCGAGCTCGGATATCTTGACTATAACGGCGGTTGTCTCGAGGAGTTCTGCAGCAAGCAGTTCTTTGCAAAGTACAATGTGGACAGCTACGAGCTCAGCAAGGCTGTGGCTGCGGGTGACGAAAAGGCTAAGGCTATCTTCGATGAGTTCGGAGCGCACCTCGGCTATGCTGTGACACTCCTCATGTATGCATATGACCCGAGCCACATCGTGTTCGGCGGTGGCATCGCCAATGCAATGCCTCTCTTCCGTGAGTCAATGATGAAGACTGTCAGGGCTAAGTTCCCGTTTGCAGCAAATGTGGACAGACTCCAGATCGACGTGCAGACAAGCGGCGAGACCCCTATTATCGGAGCATCTTTACTGTAAACAACTCAATTATATATATGAAAGCACTTAAACTGATCTTGGCTGCGGGTATGCTCAGCGCATGCTCCGGAGCAATCTCCCTTCAGAGCGGAGATGAAATCCTGTTGGACTCTTGGACTCTCAACCGTGAGGGAACATCGCAGCAGTATGATGTGAAGGTTCCTTCCACTGTAGCGGGAGCGCTTTACGAGCAGGGCTATTTCGGTGAGGAGGATATCCTTAACGGAACAGCTTACTATGATGTAGACAAGAGCATCTTTGATGACGCTTGGATCTATAAGACTGATTTTGACCTTGACATCGCTGAGGGCAAGCACTATGACCTCGTGTTCAACGGTCTCAACTACTATGCTGACATCACCCTCAACGGCACTCAGATCGCAGCATCTGACACAACTTACGGTGTGTTCATCATCAGAGAGTATGACGTGACCAAACTTCTCCAGAAGAAGAACACCCTCGAGGTGAAGGTAAGAAGAGCTCAGCCGCGTGACCTCAACATCGGTTTCGTTGACTGGAACCCAAGACCTCTCGATGAGAGCATGGGTATAACACAGGGCGTTAAGCTCTGCGCTTCTGATGCTGTAAGCATCCAGGATGTATACGTTATTCCTAGCCTTGATACTGAGAAATTTGCAGAGGCTGACCTTGAGGTTCGCGTAACTTTGAGAAACAACCAGGACGCTCCTGTAAGCGGTGACATCGTTCTCGACCTCCAGGATGCAGGTGTTTGCAACGTACCGTTTGAGCTTCAGGCCGGTGAGGAGAAGATCGTAAGCGTGACTCCAGAGCAGGCTGCAAACCTCCACGTGGAGAACCCACGCGTATGGTGGACATATGACCTCGGTACTCCAGAACTCTACGCTCTCAACGTAGCTGTTGAGACTGAGGGCGCTGTTTCAGACAAGTTCGATGTGACTTTCGGTATCCGTGAGATCACAAGCGAGCTTAACGAGTATGGTTACAGACAGTTCACTCTCAACGGAAAGGACATCCTCATCAAGGGTGCAGGTTGGACAGATGACATCTTCCTCCGCGACACACCGGAGAGCATCGATCAGCAGCTTCACTATGTCATGGACATGAACATGAACTGCGTTCGTTTCGAGAACATCTGGGGCAAGGATGACCTCGTATATGACCTCTGCGACCAGTATGGTCTCCTCGCTCTTGTGGGCTGGAGCTGCCAGTGGGAGTGGGAGAACTACTGCGGTATCCCTGAGATTCCACATGTAGGATGTATCTATGAGCCTAAGGAAATCGACCTTGCTGTAAGATATTTCGAGGATCAGGTGATCAGACTCCACAACCATGCATCTGTATTCGCCTGGATGACAGGTTCGGACTGCGTTCCTATCTACGACCTCGAGAAGCAGTATCTTGAGATCTACGAGAAGTATGAATATCGTCCATACATCAGCTCTGCAAAGAGCCTCAAGAGTGAGCTCACTGGATGGTCAGGCAGCAAGATGGCTGGTCCATATGAGTATGTAGCTCCTGATTACTGGTATTTTGACACTGATTTCGGAGGAGCATTCGGCTTCAACACTGAGACAGGTATCGGTGCAAACATCCCTCAGGCAGAGTCGCTCAAGAAGATGATTCCGGCTGATCAGCTCTGGCCTATCACAGACGCTTGGAGCAAGCACTGTACTACATCTTCGTCAGCGATGAACAATATGAACGTTCTCACAAATGTGATGAACAATGTTTATGGCCAGGCTGCTGATTTCAACGACTATGTAAGAAAGGGTCACGCTCTCGACTATGACGGAACACGTGCTATGTTCGAGGCGTTCCGCGTGAACACTCCTGTATCTACAGGTATCGTTCAGTGGATGCTCAACTCAGCTTGGCCATCAATCTACTGGCAGCTTTACGACTACTACGGAGCTCCTGTAGCTGCATACTATGGTACAAAGAAGGCTTGTGAGCCTGTACAGCTTATCTACAACTATAAGGACAGCCACGTATATCTCGTTAACGAGGGTCTTTTTGCAGGTGACGTTGCGGCAACTGTAAAGGTATATGACGATGCTTCTGCTCTTCTTTGCGAGGAGACAAAGACTGTCGCTACTTCATACCGCAATACAGTTGACGTGTTTGACCTCGGCAAGTTCGACGGCAAGCCACACTTCGTAGCTCTCGAGATCAAGGATGCAGAGGGCAACTTCGTAGCTGATAACTTCTACTGCATCGCTGCACAGAGAAACGTATACGACTTCGAGGAGAGCACATGGTATGATTCACCGATCACTTCATACTCAGACCTCCGCTTCGCATTCGCTCAGCCAAAGGCAGAGATCTCTATGCAGGTGACTTATGCTGACGGTGTATACACTGTTGCTATCACAAACAACTCAGAGTATATCTCTTACATGAACATCCTCAAAGCAAAGGATGCAGAAGGAAACCTTGTAACTCCTGCTTACTGGAGTGACAACTTCTTCCCGCTTCTCCCTGGTCAGACCAAGACTGTAACATGCAAGGTTGCACAGAAGGGTCTCACAGTGGAACTGAATGCATAATTTGAACTCATGTCATCAGATATCGAGGACGACCCTTCGGGGCCGTCCTCTTTTTTTGGCATGGCCTTTGCGTAGTTCAGAGTCAAGGTTAGTTTAGTTGTTAATACTAGGGTTATGGTTCATCCGGCTGTCGCTTGCGAAGGTCACAGCTGGATGTTTTTCTCTGAGGCACAGCGATTTTGAATAAAATTTGGTATCTTTACATTTGGACACAAGACAACAGGCTATGAAAAGGTTTATCGTATTCCTGCTGCTTGCCGGTTTCATGGCGGCACCGGGATTTGCTCAGGACAGGAAGGCGGACAGAGAGGCTCGTAGGGAAGTCCGCAAGGAAGAGCGCCGTATGGAGCGCGCCATCAGGGATTCGCTGAGGACAATCATGGAGAGCATGGACTCCGTCAATGTGGGATATGGATATATAAAGAAGTCAAAGCTCACCAATTCGGTTTCCAGTGTGAAGATGGATAATAATGAGGTTGCAGGATATGGCGATATCGGCGAGTACCTCATGGGAAGGGTTCCTGGCTTAAGCGTGATAAGGGAGGGACCTCGATACAGATTCCTCATCAGGGGAGTTGGTACGATAAACGGAACGTCGGAGCCGCTTCTGATCGTTGACGGAGTTGAGGTGACTGACATCAGTTTCCTGAATCCGCGTGATGTACAGTCGGTTGAGGTGCTGAAGGACTCGTCTGCTTCCATATATGGAGCGCGTGGCGCTTTCGGTGTGATTCTGATAACAACAAGGAGATAATTAAAATCCAATGGATATGGATAAAGGAAAATTCTATAGTGGCCTCAGCATAATGGTAGGCCTTGTCATTCTGGGCGTCATGATTCCTACTGCAGTCATGAAATACCGTTCATTTGACCGTACTGTCAATGTAAAGGGTCTGTGTGAGAAGGAGGTCAGGGCAGATAAGGTCATCTGGCCTATAGTATATAAGGTAATGTCGGACAATGTCCAGTCTATATATAGTCAGACAGATGTTTCAAATGCTGTGATCGTTGATTTCCTCTTGGCAGGAGGCGTGACTCAGGACGAGATCACTGTTTCTGTCCCTCAGATTTCGGATAAGCTCGCAAACGAGTATGGGGACAACAACCGTGCGTTCCGATATATTGCAAAGAACGTGGTCACTGTATGCACATCAGATGTGGACAAGGTCCTTGCCCTCATGTCGAGTCAGGCAGACCTGCTCAAGAAAGGTGTGGTTGTAGCTGGAAACGATTGGGAGAACCCTGTCGAGTTCAAGTACGAGGGATTGAATGAGATCAAGCCTCAGATGATCGAGGAGGCGACCCAGAACGCCCGCGAGACAGCACAGAAGTTTGCCCAGGATTCAGACAGCAGCCTTGGAAAGATAAAGACTGCCAACCAGGGTACGTTCACTATAGAGGACCGTGACAGCAACACTCCTTATATAAAGAAGGTCCGTGTGGTTACCTCGGTCACATACTATCTGAACAACTGATCACACCTGGCATATCGAGCATATTAGAGACGAAAGAGCTTTCATTACGAAAGCTCTTTCTGTATTAATGCGCGTTTCAGTTTGCGTCCCAAGGCGTATTCTCCGAAGTCGATGCCTTTTTCCTGCAGCAGCTTTTCCATGCTGATGTCGTCTCC
>JAEIGA010011475.1_pt1 | contig 13456 bp, 11 predicted proteins | sample 9270691 | NCBI WGS metagenome assembly JAEIGA01 (sample SAMN17057246, study PRJNA624740) | gut metagenome | biome: biome; isolation source: fecal sample | host: Bos grunniens | place: China: Xizang | collected 2019
AAGTATATCCGTTAATGATATTAACATCTGACATAGACATAATATCGTTAAGGTTACTTCCGATAGACTGACCGATAAGGCTGAGGTCTGTACTCGCAATAACATTTGCCTGATCATCGACAACGCCTATGGTTCTGTCTGTACATTCTTTCATTTGCAGAACTACACTTTGAAACAATCTGCTTGACATAATTTCAATTACACCTATCCCTTATAAGTATGGCTCGATATTTAGTTAAATTTATTTATGTATAATCCATACACTACTATTATACAGCTTTTTTGTGCAAATTGCAATAGGGAAGCCGTTGTTTGTAACAATTTATTCGGAATTTATTGTTGATTTTGCATAGATTTAAGGTTACAAAAATCACTTTCTGTGACAAAACAACAATCGGACTTTATCTGTTCACTTAATTCGATCGGATTTTTAAATTTCCGCTCTTCACGAATAAACTCAACGATATAAACTCGTACTGTTTTTCCGTATAAATCACCCGAAAAATCAAAAATATGAGTTTCCGCATCTACATCTGAGATATCAGAATTTACAGTCGGTCTGTAACCGATGTTGACAATGCATTTAAACTGCTTTCCGTCAATTTCAACAAAACCGGCATACACACCGAATTTAGGAACAACTGATCCATCAAAAAGTTTTTGATTCATTGTGGGAAAGCCAATTTTCGTACCAAGCTGTTTACCGTAAAAAACTGATGAAGAAATAGAATAAGGTCTGCCCAACAACTCAGCTGCAGCCGACGGATTTCCCTGTTCGAGAAAAGCCCTTACCGCGGAGGAATTAACATACGGATCAACAGGAACGACGTGAAGTTTCATGCCGTATTTTTCACATACGGCACTGAGGTCATCTGTTCCGTATGCAGCACCTTTACCAAAACGGAAATTTTCGCCGCAAACAATCGCTTTACATGAAAATGTATTTTTTAAATACAAAACAAAAGCTTCGCTGTCAAGTGAAGCAAATTCCTTATCGAATTTCTGAAAAAAAACTTTTTCAATACCGAGAGATAAAATCAACTCCCGTTTATAATCATCATCTGTAATCATTTTAACGGGACAAGCGGTATTAAAAAAGTTTCTTGGATGAGGGGAAAACGTCAAGGCAACGGAATAAAGGTTCTCCGTTGCCGCAATTTTAAGTGTATGTGAAAAAACAAGTTGATGTCCTTTGTGTACGCCGTCAAAATTACCTACAGCAACAACAGAAGGACGATTATCTGAATTATTGATTATTTGTTCCATAAAGATTTAACAGAAAGACCCTTATCGGTATGAGCAAGACCGAGAACAGTTCCGTCTTCGGCACAAGCAATATAATCGGTATCCGGTTTAAGTGTAAGACCTACTATACGGTTAGATGAAATCATGCCGCCGTTTAAGTAGTACACCCTACCCGATTCGGGAATTGTAATTCTTTCAAGATGAGAAAAGGCTGATTCAAACGGAATGGCAACTTTTTCGATCATACCGTTTTCTGCGAGGATCAGAAGATCGTTATAATCATAACAACGATCAATACTGATACCGTTTGAACTGATTCTTTTAAGTGCACCCATACATGCTCCGCAACCGAGTGCTTTACCTATATCTGCACATAGAGTACGGATATATGTACCGGATGAACAGTATACGACAAATGCATATGTATTTTCTTCAAGCATTCCATCATATACAATATCGTAAATTTTTATTTTACGAGGCTCACGTTCAATACTTACACCTTTACGTGCAAGCTTGTAAAGAGGAACACCGTTCTTTTTAACGGATGAATACATCGGGGGAATCTGTTCTATCTCACCGATAAAGCTTTTAAGAACGGATACAAACTGTTCCTCAGAAACATTAACATCCGATTTATTAATAACTTCACCTGTAATATCTTCAGTATCGGTTTCAATACCGAGAACGATCTTACATATATATGCCTTATCAGACGGAAAGATATCTGAAAGCTTAGTAAAATTTTCGGTCAAAACAGGTAAAACGCCAGTACACATCGGGTCAAGAGTTCCTGTATGACCTATCTTTACCTTATTACCTATAGCACGGCGAAGCCCTGCAACGATGTCGTGGGAGGTATACCCAGACGGTTTATTTACCGGAATTATCATAAAGCCTGTCCCACTCCTCTATTACAGCATCAAGAACTTGCTGTTCTGCTTGTTCAACAGAACAACGCATAGAAAGACCTGCGGCCCTTACATGACCACCACCGCCAAATTTAGCAGCAACCTTTGAAACATCAAAATCGGGAAGCGGAGCCTCCTGCTGAGAACGGAGGGAAATTCTAATTTCACCGTCACTCTTCTCCCTTACAGTTATTCCAACAACTGTACCTGCAACACGTCTGGTAATGGCAGTAAGGCCTCCAAGTTCGTTTTCATTAACACCAAGTTTCTCAACCTGAGAATAACGAACAGTAACCATAGTTATTTTATTATCTTTATACTGACGAACAGAATTTAATGCATCACTTTCAATTTTAAGCTGTGCAAGGGATGCACAGTCAAACATTTTTACGTTGATTGCAGATGCATCAAAATTATATCTTAAAAGCTCTGCGGCTGCAAGATGGGTTTCGGGTGATGTGTTGGAAAATCTAAAGCATCCCGAATCGAATGAGATAGCAGTATAGAGCTTTTGTGCAATGTAATCATCAAAACTGATATCAGCACTTTTAAAAAGATGATACATCAATTCGCCTGCTGACGACATTTTATCGCAAAGAATGGTATTTTTCGCATAAAAAGTATTCGAAAAATGATGATCGATTGCGAAATCGACACGATCAGACAAATATTTATATTTTTCCCCGAAAAGCATTTCAGATGCAATATCCACAGAAACAACTGTTTCGGGTTCAAAAGTAAGATCCAAGACATCAAGACCGTCGCTTATAAAACTCATCTGAGGAGGAATTTCGTCACTGCAAACGATCTGAGCATTCTTACCCATTTTTTTCAATGCACACAAAAGCGCGAACGAAGACCCAATGGTGTCTCCGTCCGGCGATTTGTGCATGACTATACAAAAATTATCTCTTTTGAGAAGTTCGGAGAACAGAGAAATCTGTTCATCAGTCAGCATTGTTTTCACTGTTCAAACCTCTCAGTATATCGTTTATTCTTGCGCCTGTCTCAATTGAGTGGTCAAGAATAAAAATAATTTTGGGGACAGCGCGAAGCTTAAGTCTCTCTCCAAGTTTTTTTCTAACAAAACCCGAAGCGGCTTTAAGACCTTGTTTAACCTCTTTTTCGTCGTATTCACCGAAGAAACTTACATAAATACGAGCTTCTTCAAGGTCACCCGTTACATTAGCAGCAACGACCGACGGCATGGGAGGTATTCTGGGGTCCTTAACGGTCGCGAGGATCTCTGAGACCTCACGTCTGACTTCTTCATTTATTCTGTCTCTTTTAAAATTAGCCATAATATTCCTTTATTGCTTGATTTCTTCATTTACGAAGGCTTCGATCATGTCGCCTTCTTTAATATCGTTATATCTTTCAAGACCGATACCGCATTCATAACCCTGTTTAACTTCAGATGCATCGTCCTTGAATCGTTTAAGAGAATCGATCTTACCTTCATGAACAACGATACCATCTCTGATAAGACGTACTTCTGCAGAACGGGTAATACGACCTTCTTTTACGTAACACCCTGCGATAGTGCCGACACCGGAAACGCGGAATGTCTGACGAACTTCTGCCATACCGAGAGAAACTTCGTGGAACTTGGGAGCGAGCATACCCTTCATAGCAGCTTCGATTTCATTAAGACAGTCGTAAATGACTCTGTAAAGACGCATATCTACGCCATCTTTTTCTGCGCTCTGCTTTGCACCGGGGTCAGGTCTGACGTTAAAGCCGACGATAATAGCGTTGGATGCAGTTGCAAGCATAACGTCACTTTCTGTAATACCGCCTACAGCATTGTGAATAACACGTACACGGACTTCTTCGTTGGAAAGTTTTTCAAGAGATGCCTTAACTGCTTCAGCAGAACCCTGAACGTCTGCTTTAACAATAATGTTAAGATCTTTTATGCTGCCTTCTTTGATCTGAGAGAAGAGATCATCAAGGGTAACGGCAGTATTTGCCTTTGCAGCTTCTTCTTTCTGTTCATGTTTTCTCTGTTCAACGAGTTCACGAGCCATACGTTCATCGTCAACAACATAGAAAAGATCACCTGCAGCGGGAACATCGGAAAAACCGGTAATTTCAACAGGAGTAGACGGAGGAGCTGTATTGATACGGTTGCCCTTATCGTCTATCATATTACGGATACGGCCAACGGATGTACCTGCAACGAGGACATCACCGGAATGGAGAGTACCGTTTTGAACAAGAACAGTAGCAACAGGGCCGCGACCTTTATCGAGCTTAGCTTCGATAACAGTACCTTTTGCTTTTCTGTTGGGATTAGCTTTAAGTTCTTTAACTTCAGCAACGAGCTGAACCATTTCGAGAAGGTTTTCGATACCCTGTCTGCCTGTAGCAGAAACGGGAACACAGATTGTATCGCCGCCCCACTGTTCGGGAACAAGTTCATATTCGGTAAGAGCCTGAAGAACACGGTCGAAATTAGACTCGGGTTTATCCATTTTGTTAACAGCAACAATAATGGGAACTTCTGCTGCTTTAGCATGGTTGATAGCTTCAACAGTCTGAGGCATGATACCGTCGTCACCCGCAACTACGAGGATTACGATATCTGTTACCTGAGCACCGCGGGCACGCATTGATGTAAATGCCGCATGACCGGGAGTGTCAAGGAAAGTTATACTGCTGCCGTTGATCTCAACGGTATATGCACCGATATGCTGTGTAATACCGCCTGCTTCGCCACGAGTTACGTTGGTATGACGGATAGCATCGAGAAGAGAAGTCTTACCGTGGTCAACGTGACCCATAACAACTACAACAGGGCTTCTGGGTTCGAGTTCGGCTTCGTTATCTTCTGTATCGTCGATAAGTTTATCTTCAATAGTTACAACAACTTCTTTTGTAACCTTTGCACCGAATTCTTCAGCTACAAGAGCCGCGGTATCGTAGTCGATTATCTGAGAAGCGGAAGCCATAACACCGAGAAGCATGAGCTTCTTTACAACTTCGGCGTTTGTCATACGAAGAGCAGCTGCGAGCTCTGAAACAGAAAGCTGTTCGGGAAGAACAACGTTTGAAAGATGCTTCTTTCTGTCTTTCTCGTACTGTTCGATACGTTTGAGTTTTGCAAGCTCATCTTCACGTTTAGTATCGTACTGATTTTTTGATTTATTCTTATTTTTGATTTTCTGTTTGCTCTTACCGTAATCTTTGTTTGCTCTGTCGCCTACGATATCGTTAAGACGTTCATCGTATTTGGAGAGGTTAACATTGATATTTGTACGTGTGTCAACAACCTTGACATTTTCGTTTACAACATCTTTATCTATGACAGTTATCGTAGCATCGTCGTTATCGTTCTCTATACGGCGAGCAACGATATTCTTTTGTTTTTCAGGACGTTCTTTGTCTTTTTTATTATTGTCCTTATTTTTCTGCTGATTCTTAGCGTTTTCAACAGAAAAACGTTCAAATTTTGCTTTTTTATCTTTGTTTCTGTCATCTTTAGAAGCATTTTCGTTAGAAGACTGTTTCGCTGCTTCAGCTTTTTCAGCAGCTTCTTTTGCTGCTTTTTCGGCAGCCGCTTTTGCTTCAGCTTCTTTGCGAGCCTTTTCTTCTGCTTCTTTTGCAGCTTTTTCAGCAGCCGCTTTCTCTTCAGCTTCTTTTGCTGCTTTTTCTGCGGCAGCTTTTGCTTCAGCTTCTTTACGGGCTTTTTCTTCTGCTTCTTTTGCAGCCTTTTCTGCAGCTGCCTTCTCCGCAGCCGCTTTTTCTTCTGCTTCTTTACGAGCTTTCTCTTTTGCAGCTTTTTCAGCAACAGCAGCTTCTTTTGCTGCCTTTGCATCTGCTTCTGCTTTTGCATCGGATGCTTTGCGTTCTGCTGCAAGTCTGTCCATTTCAGAGAAATAAGCCGCAAAATCTTTTACCTTGTCGTTCTGTGTAAGATAGTCGAAAAGGTAATCAAGTTCTTTGTCGGTAAGCGCAGTCATATGAGAATTTGCGCTTTCTCCGAATTTTTCTGTAAGAATAGCAAGAATGTCATTACTTTTAAGATTGAAATCCTTACTGATCTCGTGGACTCTGTACTTATTGTGTAAACCCATCAAATTACTCCCCGTATATTATTAACGATAAAAGATGTTTTATTGTAAAGATTAATTATTTTGCATTTTTTTCTTCAAGAGTGCGGCAAAACCGTCATCTGTTACAGCAACGACAGCCGCTCTTTTAATGCCGAGAGAGGCACCGAGAATATCCATAGAATAATCAACAGAAACCGTTTCGGCTCTTTTTTTTGCATTCAGGACAGTACGTTCAGACGCATCGTTAGCAACAACGCAAAATGAAATATGTCCCGAATATTCGTCTATTCTGTCCCAACCCAAAATAAGTTTACCTGCTCGGCGAGCAAGGCCGAGGGTCGTTAAAAACGGATCGGGAGTGTGTTTATCAATCATCAACGTTTTTATCCGCCGTAATCTTTAAATTTTCATATATCTGATCCGGAACAGAAGTTCGGAGCGTTCTGTTTAAACGTCCGTTCTTTATTGCTTTTTTCAGGCAGGAGGGATCTTTGCAAATATAACCGCCTCTTCCGCCCATAGATGCGTTTTCATCTACAGCAATAGTTCCGTCTGCTGTTTTAGCGATCCTGATAAATTCGCTTTTATGCGCCCTTTTTCCGCAACCGACACATTGACGGAGAAATGCGCCCTTTTCTCTTTTCGGTTTCACAGTTATTCAGCGATAATATCGATTCTGTAACCTGTAAGACGAGCTGCAAGACGTACGTTCTGACCTGTTTTACCGATTGCGAGAGAAAGCTGATCTGCAGGAACAACAACTTTGCAGGATTTAGCTTCAACATCGATTTCAGCTATACGTACACTTGCGGGAGAAAGTGCTGCGATAACAAATTCTTCAGGATTATCGCTGTATTTAATAAGGTCAACGCGTTCACCGTTAAGGTTGCTGATAATTGCGGAAATACGAGCCTGTTTAGGACCGATACAGGAACCGATAGCATCTACGTTTTCATCATTGGAAACAACTGCTACCTTTGAACGGGAACCTGCTTCTCTTGAGATAGCTTTGATCTCAACAGTGCCATCTGCGATTTCGGGAACTTCAATTTCAAAAAGGCAACGAAGGAATTCAGTATTGGAACGGGAAAGAACGATCTCCTGGCTTTTGGATCCGCGTTTAACATCGGATACACAAACCTTGAGACGGTCGCCGTCCTTCGGTTTTTCGCCGGGAATAAGATCTTTTTCGAACATCTGCATTTCGTACTCTTTGATTTCAACATAAATGCATTTTCCGCGTTCGTCAACACGGGAAACAACGCCGGTAATGATGGTTCCCTTCATTTCTTCAAATTCCTGAAGGAGAGAACCGTTTACGGCTTCGTTGATAGCCTGAATAATTACGTTTTTACCGACCTTTGCGGCAATACGGCCTACGGATGCGGTGTCACAGTCGAATTCAACAACATCACCGATCTGATAGTTGGGATTGATCTGCTGAGCCTGATCAAGAGAGAGCTCAATTGAGGGGAAAGTTACTTCTTCAACAACGTTTTTCTTAATAAAAACACGCATGGTTTTGAAAGATTCATCAAAAGTAACATCAACATTATCTGCAGGAACCTGTTTATCCCTGCGAATAGAAGAAATAATACCTGCTTTGATTTTTTCAAGCATATATTCTTTAGGTATTCCTTTTTCCTTCTGTATCAATTCCAAAGCGTCGTAAAATTCAGATTTCATTTTATCCTCCGTGTTATGATTATGGCTTGTGGTAATTAATTATATTAAACGAGATCTATTGTTATTTTGGCAACGGTTTTTCTGTCAGCCTTTTTCTGTTCGCCGTTTATTTCGAGAGTTACAAAAGAATCATCTGCAGAAACGAGAACGGCATCGAACTTTTTACTTTTGGGCACAAGGTCTTCATTTGCCTTGTAAAGACTGACTGTTACGGTTTTTCCAGAAAATTTATTTAAATGAGCGGTTGTTTTAAGTTCACGAACAAGACCTGCTGAAAGAACTTCAAAATCGTAAGAATGTTCAATAATATCAAGTTCGTCAAGAATAGGATCGAGCTTTCTTGAAACAGCTTCACAATCGCTGATCCATACACCCTCGGGACGGTCGATATAAACTCGAAGGAAATATTCAGAGCCTTCTTTTTTAAATTCAACATCCCAGAGATCAAGACCGAATTCTTTAACTATCGGTTCGGCAGTCTGTTTTACGGTATCAACAATAGACATTCTTAAAAAAATCCCCCATATAAACTACTAAGAGCGGTTTTGGTACCGCTCTTAGTTAAGATTATAACACATTCAAAAATAAAATGCAAGAGGTAAAAGGAAAATTTTTTCGACAAAAAAGTTATTTTGCGCTGTTTTACGGCTGTTTTCTATCATTTAAGAACTAAAATATCTCAATTTTCCTTATTGTCGGCATATCGACATACTTGTTTATCTTCAGCAAAATATGCGATGCCTTTTTGCCTTTGACTGGGATAATTCTCTTGTGACCTATACATTCACCTGAATAGAAAAGTTCTCCGTCAAGGAAAATATCGAATTGACGGATATTCTGCCCGTCGGAAATATCTTCCATTATGGAAATATAGTTGATTTCAACAGGTCCGGCAACACCTAAAGATACAGTATCCACCGTTAAATGATCTTTTTCACCGTCAATAGAAACTATCGGATTTCCGAATGTTTCCTTTATGAGTTTACCGAATTCTTCGAACTGTTTTGTATCCTGAAAATCACCGTCAACACTGATAGCCATACCCATAAGCAAGTTAGAATTACGTCCGACAGATCTGATATAGCAATCAAGAAGCTGTTCGGGAGTGAAAACTTCTTTTTCTTCCCCTGCCCTCCAAGCCCATCCGCCGCCGAAAGCTCTATGGGTTCTGTTAGGCATGTCTGTCTCAGCGGGCCACCAGTATTTGCCGTCAGGATCCCCTACGCCTGCGGCTTCGCAATCGAAAGTTCCGTCATAAGCTGCTTCGCCGTTATTTGTTGTTGCCCAACAGTTTTCGGGTGCAAGACCGTCTTCATTGCCGACCCAACGTACATTATGAGCATATTCTTTGGGACCTTGGAAACAAATAGCGTTAGGCTGGTATTTCTGAAGGATCGGAACAAGATTTGGCCCGCCTTTTTCAACTGGAATCACGCCTCCGTCAAACCAAATCTCGAAAAGATCTCCATATTCAGACCAAAGTTCTGTTACCTGTGCCTCGACATTTTTAACGTATTCCTGATAGAAGTCGGATTTGTAATCCAACTGACGTTCGTCATTAATATCATAGTAACCGTTGCAACCGGTCGAATAATACACGCCGGGCTTGAGACCGTATTTTTTGCAGGATTCAATGAAATCGGCAAGAATATCGCCTTTTCCGTCTTTCCAGGACATGGATGCGCAGCTGTAATCATTTACTTTTGTTTGCCAAAGAGAAAAGCCGGTACAGTGATTTGCGACCAATACAGCATATTTTGCACCCATAGCATGAGCGGCGGCAATCCATTGATCTGTATCGAGTTTTGTCGGATTCATAATACTCGGCGGAAGTTCGGTTCGCACTGCCTCAGTCTTATAACCCTTGAATTCAGGATTGTATATTTCCATACAATAATGGATAAGGACGCCGAGCTCCATATCTGCCCATTCAAGTTGTTGCTTTGTTGGTTTAGCCTTATACATAAAGGTACATCCTTTCGATATTTAATTATATACCAAACAAACGACGACCGTTTTCTTCTGTCTTTTCAAGGATCAGTTCAACGGGTTCTTTTCTGATCTCTGCAATTTTTCTCGCTGTCCAAATAACATTCTGAGGCTCATTACGTCTGCCTCGGAGAGGTTCGGGAGAAAGATACGGGCAATCGGTTTCTATCATAATTCTGTCCAAAGGTGCCTTTTCGGCAACTTCAACTGCTTTACGGGCGTTTTTAAACGTTACAGCGCCGGTAAATGAAATATAAAAACCTATTTTCAAAAGTTCTTCAGCCATTTCCCATGAACCTGCGAAACAGTGAAACACACCTCTTACACCTGATTTTTTAACGGCTTCGAGACATTCCGCATGGGCATCTCTGTCGTGAATAACAACAGGAGAATCGAGTTGCTTTGCAAGATCGAGTTGCTTGTTAAACCAATAACGCTGAGTGTCCCGATCCGAAAAATCATAGTAAAAATCAAGACCGATCTCGCCTATGGCAACGCATTTTTTATGTTCCCATAGTTTTGCGATCTCGTCAAGGGTTTCATCTGTCATCTTATCGGTTTCGTGAGGGTGAACACCGACGGCCGCATAGATAAAATCGTATTTTTCAGCAAGGGCAATACCGGAATATGACGACTTTATATCAGAAGATGCATTGACAAGGAACTTGCCTCCGCCTTCGAGATAAGAGGAAATGACAGATTCCCTGTCAAGATCAAATTTTTCATCATCTAAATGAGCGTGAGTATCAAACATAATTATTTTTAAAGTTTTATCTGTTTACCGTTGTTATCTGCGGATTTAGCTTCTGCACATACGATATCAATCGTTTTAGCGCAACTTTCGGGAGTGGACATTTCTACGGGAAGATCGTTTCTTACGCAGTTTGAAAAATAAACGATCTCTTTATAATAAGCACTTTCTTTATCAAATTCGGGATCGAATTTTTCGCCTTCATGCGGATAAACAGTAAGTTTTCCGTCTTTAAGAATAATTGATCCCTTTTCGAAATTAACGCGGAAATGATAATCAAAACCGAATTCCCCGTTTATAGTCCAGTCATTCTGAACATTGACAACTTTACCGTCTTCATAGAAGTAGTTTGTGGAACAACAGTCATAGCCACTGCCTTCATAAACTATTTTACCGGAAGTGGAAAGGCTCTTGGGCATACCGAAAAGATATTGAACCATGTCGACATCGTGTACATGCTGGTCATGAAGACCGCCGCCGCCCTTTTCTCTGCAGAGAAGCCAGTTTTCAAAAGACCAGAGCGGTGTTCCGCCTCCTCTGAAGAAATATGCGGATATAACATTTCCGTAACGTCCGTCACTTACACAATTTTTAAGATATTCGTATTCACCCCAAAAACGCAAGCACTGACCGAGCATAAGTTTTTTACCTGTTTTAACAGAGGTTTCGATCATCTTTTTACATTCTGCGGCATTAAGCGCCATGGGTTTTTCACAGAATACGTTAAATCCTTTTTTCATAGCCTTGATTGAAACAGGCGCATGAAGATATGTGGGAAGAACGATATCTACATAATCAATGTCTTTTTCTTTTTTAAAGAGTTCATCGTAAGATGTATACTGTCTGTATGCAGAATAGTCAACGGATTCTTTTCCGACGTCCGACAGATTAAGCTCAGATGCGCTTTCACCGGAAAGTTTTTTTGGATCTATATCACACACAGCTACCATTTTAACGGGTTTGCCTTCACGTTCAAGGCGCTTGTATACTTCAACATGACCTCGTCCCATTGAGCCGAGACCGATAACCGCTACTTTAACAATTTTTTCATCCATAAAATTATCCTCATATATTATTTAATAACAAAAACTTTATTTTTCAAATCGGATCTCATTAAAGCCGCCATTCAGTTCATAAAGAGTACTCTTAAAAATAAATTTTGCTTCAACATTTTCAGGTAAAGTTACCCTGAATGTAATACCGGTGTCATCCTGATCGATCTCAACAGAGATACGACCCCTTACCGTTTCGATACTGCCTTTAACATACTCAAGACGGGACGGAAGCTTCGGCGCAATAACAATATCTTTCCAACCCGCTTTACGGTAAGTCATACCGAGAATATATGTAAACAAATACCGTACCGATGAACCGAACATCGGATGATTATGAGAATTTTCGCCCGTCCAGTTTTCCCAGATAGTTGTTGCTCCGTGACGCTTCATATAAAGAAAAGAACCGAGAAGTTCAGATTCATAAAGATCAAGCGCAATATTCTCATAGCAGTTTTCAAACAGAACACGGAGTATTACATCGGTAGCAAGAAATCCTGAATCAAAAGCACCGAGTTTACTGTAATAATCAGCAACTAAAAGATCGACACCTTCAATATCATAATTAAGATCAGCTGCAAATGCATCGGATCCCAAACGTCCGCCTGCAAAATGTTCGCCGTCATAATATTCACGGAGTATGGCATCCTTCATTCTTCCTTCAAGGATCTTGTATTCCTCAACATCTTCCCAACATCCGATGGCTTTTGCCATTTCTGACAGCATACTTAGAGAACGTATAAAGAAATACGTATTTACTAACGGTTCGGGAGGTTTTTCTTGTCCGATAGTTGACCAGTCGCCTAAACACCAACCACCCTGTTCCTCTCGAACGACAAGACCGTTTTCTGAGTGTTCTCTGAGATAATCGACCCACTTCCGCATAGATTCATAACACTCGGATATAAGTGTTTTATCTCCGTAGTTACGATAATAGTAGTAAGGAACAATAATTATTGCACAGCCCCATCCTCCGGGGCCTCCGCCACCGCCCTGAAAAGGAGCAGTATGCTGAACGTGTCCGTTATCAACGGATTGACAGTCAAGAATATCGTATATCCATTTTTTATAAAATTCACGGCTGTCGAGGAGCATCATTGCAGCCTCAGCACATATCTGACCGTCACCTGTATATCCAAGACGCTCCCTGTGAGGACAGTCCGACGGAATACTTCCGTGCATATTATCCAGTTGAGTGCGGATATAGGCATCGTAAAGGAAATTCAGACCTTCGGAAGAAGATGTAAATTCAGAAGTGACATCAACATCGGAATGTATAACAAACACTGCCAGGCTGTCAACCTCTCCCTCAACATCAAAATAACGGAATGAATGCCATGTAAAACGGGGTTCAAACACACCCTCCCCAATGAACTTATCGGTCATTATCTGAGGTTTGCCCGAAGCACACGTATAATCAGAGCCTGTAGAGGAAAAATTAAGAGAACCGTCAGCATTGAGATTTTCAGCATAACGCAGCACTACAGTCCCATCAGGTTTTGTTAAACAAACGACACCGCTTATATTTTCTCCGACATCCCAAACAGTTTTATTGCCTATCTCCCCTATTTTTTTAGGTCTTAAGGTTCGGTTGACAACATCGGGAACACCGATCTGCTCACACAGAATACTGTCGGGATTTTTCAGGATCTCAACAGGATATTCTGTTTTATCAACTGCCGTTCTGTCATGAATTTCGCCGATAAATAAATTGGAGTATATGATTGCGGTTTTACGCCATGTTTCGCTGCCGTCTGACAAGGTTAC
>JAEIGA010011476.1_pt1 | contig 13455 bp, 9 predicted proteins | sample 9270691 | NCBI WGS metagenome assembly JAEIGA01 (sample SAMN17057246, study PRJNA624740) | gut metagenome | biome: biome; isolation source: fecal sample | host: Bos grunniens | place: China: Xizang | collected 2019
AAACCTATACCACCCAATACGAGACTCAACGAGTAGATAAACTTCTTGTTCTTAAACATCGGTATAACGATTGCCCAAAGCACACTACCCACAGCCTGTACAGCGAAGAGGATACCTACCCAGTTACCTGCGGCGTTATACTGCTCCGATGTTGTGTCAAGAACGGTGCGAGTTATGCCATCTACGGTGCTCTGTACTGTCGGAGTATCAAATGCGTTGAATGCCACCGAGCCGTTAGTATATGTCCACATAAACATAAATGCTGCCCAGCAGAAGAACTGCACCAAACCTACGGTCCAGAATGCAGAGGGAGCCTTCACCAGAAGCTTAAATACGTTGGTCTTCTCCTGCTTATCCTCCTCCTTAATGCCGTGATACTCGGCGTAGAGCTGGGGAGGATACTCCTTAACCTTAATTGTGGTGTAGATAACACACAGGATAAGGATTGCAGCACCTGCGTAGAATGAGAAGATAACCGTATCGGGTACAACACCCTCGGGGGCGATGTTGCTGATGCCGATTCCTGTCAATACGAAGGGGAAGATATAACCTACAAGGCTACCTGCATTACAAAGGAAGCTCTGGATAGAGTAGGCGAGGCTCTTCTGTTTCTCGTTTACCATATCACCCACCATCATCTTGAAGGGCTGCATAGCTACGTTGATACTTGTGTCGAGGAACATCAACGAGAACAAACCAAAAATCATAGCCGTGCTAACAGCCATACCGAAGCTGCCGGCATTGGGCAACATACACATAACCAATACGGCTACAATAGCTCCGACAAACAAGTAGGGTATGCGGCGACCGTAACGAGTCCACGTCTTGTCGCTCAACGCACCGATGATAGGCTGCACGATGATACCCATCAACGGAGGAAGAATCCAGAAGTAACTCAAATTGTGAGGGTCAGCACCCAATGTTGAGAAGATACGGCTGATGTTTGCACTCTGCAAAGCATAAGCAATCTGAACGCCAAAGAAACCGAAGCTGATATTCCACAACTTCCAGAAACTCTGGTCAGGTATTTGTTTCATTTTCATATGAATTATAATTTTTGTTTATTACAATCTGTGTGACAGACAAACCATCTGCGTAATCTTGTTATTAAACTCCTCCTTGCCCATCAACTCCTCGAGTGTGAGGTGCATACGGTAACGCCAATAATGACGTGGGTTAGCAGGCACGTTGATACGCTCGGCGTCAGCATCGGCAAGGCGCAATGTCTCATCAATTGAGAACCAATCCTGCAGAGCAAGGATGCAGAGCAACGACGGAGAGTCGAGATGTTGGCGAACGACCTGCTCGCAGATGTTGCCCGATGCCTCGGCGGGAGCAGCGTCGTTGTAGCAGAGAACGTTGTTGTAGAAGTCTGACGTAACCTTTCCGTCCTCACGCCACCAACCACGCAGTGTGCTCATATCGTGTGTCGAAATCGTACAAACCGAACGGCTGGGATACTCCTCCACGTGACCAAACTCGTGCTGAGGGTTCTTTGGCATACGCTGAATCTCGAGGCTGAGAATCTGCATCTGGTCCATAGCCCAAGGCACGCAGTCGGGTACCATACCCAAGTCCTCACCGCAAACGAGCATTGATGTAGCTTGCGTGAGCTGTGGCAACTTCTTCATAGCCTCCTCGTACCAGAATTGGTTGTGACGCTCGTAGAAGTAGTGAACATACAGGCGGTCGAAAGCTGCCTTCTCCTGGTCATTGAGACGAGAGTAGAGGTAGTCGTTCTGTGCGCTGATGCGGGGATGATACATATTATCGTTCTTGCGGTCGGGCACGAACAATACATTGTCGATAAGAGAATATACGCCATTGCAAATCCACTCATCATCCTTCGGCAAGGGATTCTGCTTGAGGTATGCCTCCACCTTGCGCTGAGTGTCGAACTCGGGCTTCATCTCATAAATATCATCGTGGCTATGCTGCAAGAATGTAACCTTCACAAAGTCAGCCTTCTTACCAAAGTAATTCCACAACATATCATCATTGATGAACGGGCGAGTCATAAACTCCTTCTGGAAGTGAAGACCATACGACGCAATCTCCTCGGCAGACATAGGCATTGCGGGCGAGAACTGTCCCACCAAGCCATTTACCGAGTGAGCAGGAATCTCCCAAATGCGGAAGAAACCGAGAATGTGGTCGATACGGTATGCACTGAAGTACTCCGCCATCTTAGTGAAACGTCTTCTCCACCACTGATAGCCGTCGGCAGCCATAACATCCCAGTTATATGTCGGGAAGCCCCAGTTCTGACCCGTAGCAGAGAATGCATCGGGTGGTGCACCCGCCTGACCGTTCATATTGAAGTAGTAGGGCTCAACCCACGCCTCGACACTATTGCGGCTAATACCGATAGGTATATCACCCTTCAGGATAACACCCTTCGAGCGTGCATACTCACCTGCCGCCAGGAGCTGGATGTGCAACTGATACTGGATGTAGTAGTAGAATGCAATCTCAGCGTAGCTCTTAGCACGGGGGTTGCAGAGCTTTGCAATCTCCTTCTCGTCGTATGTGCTATGCTCGGGCCACTCAGAGAATACGGGCGTGCCGAACTTATCACGCAAATAAGAGAATGCGGCGTAGGGCTGCAACCAGTTAGCGTTCTCCTTAAAGAACTTCTTAAATGCTGCAGATGCCAAAACCTCCTTGCCAGCCTCATCAAAAATCTGATGCAGATAGCCTCGCTTAAGCTCATTTACTGCCTCATAATCTACCTGTGGCAGAGCGTTTAGTCTCTTGCGCTCGGTCTCGAACTTCTCCATCGCAGCCTTATCCTTGAGGGCGGGCAACTGTCGAAGGTCGATATACATCGGGTGGAAGGCATAGATTGAGATACTGTTATAGGGGTATGAGTCAATCCACGTGCCGGTAATTGTTGTGTCGTTGATAGGCAGAATCTGAACAGCTCGCTGACCTGTCTTCACTGCCCAATCTACCATCTTGATGATGTCGCCAAAGTCACCAACACCCTGGCTGCCCTCGCTGCGCAATGAGAAAACGGGAATAGCAGTTCCTGCCACCTTGCGAGATGAAGAGGGGAAGTAGAGCTCCTGCTCGGACATAACGATATGCTCGCCCTTATTCATATAAGGAATAGAGAGGTAGCGATTTGCGCCGTTCTCCCACTCCTCGATAACCTTTGTTGAAGCATTTAGAGCAACGAACTTATACTCGCCTGAGCAAATCTTCTTTGTGTCGAGGGTAACGGACCAGATGTTCTGCTGTATCTGCTCCATAGCCACTGCATTTGAAGCATCCCAGCCACCGACGCACTCGCCAACGATAGCCAATACCTTGCCATTGTGGTGCAGGCAGGGGGTCATAACTCTTAATGTTACACTATTTGCGGGAGCCGTTGTCTGACTCTTTGCAGCAATAGAGTAGTCGCCTGAGAAAGCCGAGCTAAAGAGGTAAGAAGCCTCGGGCTGGTCACGCCAGCTATCGTAGATGATATACTCAGCCTCACGCATCTTCCACTTAGGCAGGGCGTGTGCCATACGACCACTCTCAATGCGAACAGCCTCGCCATCACGGAATATGCCATAGCGATAGGTTGCAGGAACGCTGCTGACTTCAACGCATCCTCCCCAATAAGCACCATCAGCACTTGATAACAGTATGGGTGATTGTTCGCCGTCAATCATTACGCCCACCTGCTCGCCCCATTGGGTGCGATATTCGATGTGAAATGATAGTTTCATTTGGTTGTTTTCTGATTTAGGTTTAACCATAATATTTGTAGTTTTAGTAATTTTCGGTCAATACTTCTTACAAATATAATGAAAATCGTTGAGATATAACACTCTATATAGGGAAATATTTACGGAGTAGATACAAAAAAAAGCGACTGAAAACTCAGTCGCTTCTGCGGTGCGTAGGGGACTCGAACCCAGATGAGCAACCTACATATCTATAATTTATTATATATATTCTCATATATTTTACTATATTTCTCTACCATATGATCTACAGTAAGTAACGAATTGTATGTTTCTAGTGCTCTTTTACACATCTTATTATATTGAATGTTATCCTTTAAAATATAGTCTATTTTCTCAACAAACTCTTCTATAGTATTTTCAACTGCAAATCCGTTCTCTCCATCCAATATTTCAGAAATTCCGCCAACATTAGAAGCCACAACGGGTTTCCCAAAACTTAAAGCCTCAAGGATTACCATCGGTAATCCTTCATAATTTGACGGCAGGCAGAAAACATCTGCTTTTGAACAATATGCTCCAGCGTTTGGTATATTCCCTACAAAATAACAATTTGAAGGCATATCTATATCCATTGGTCTTTGATTTCCTATCCAAATAAAACCATATTGAGGAAGCCTTTTGCTAATATCAATAAATAGGTCTGGTTTTTTTGGGGGGAAAACTCGGGCAATTGCCAATATATTTTTTTTGTGCAAGCTAAACTCTTTTATTTCTGGGAGATTATTAATTTCTGGGCGTGAAATACCATTGTAAATGTACGATACATTATTGGTTATACCTTCGTTTATTAAATTATTATAATCGTATTGACTAACTCCCACAATTGAAGCACAAAAATGGGACATTATCTTTTCTAGAGGCAACATTTTTCTATGAGCTACACGAATCGAATCAAAGCCATGCACCGTATAAACAATTCTTTCTGAAGGAAAAACAATACGGCAAAGTAATCCAGCTTTAGACGAATGCAAATGAATTACGTCAGGTTTATATTTTTTATATAATCTCCAAAGTTCAAATAGCGCCCAAAAATCCTTTATTGGAGATATTGCTCGTTGAAGATACTTACATTGATGTTTTACGACTCTGTCATTTAACAACTCCCACATTTTACCATCACCTTCACCGGCGGCAACTATAACCTCATTACTTTTTGACAACTCATTAGCAAGGTTTATAACAACCGATTGAGCCCCACCTAGCTCTGATCGGGTTATTAGTTGTAGAATTTTCATATTGAATCATGTTATTTATACTATAAAATAAAGTATTCCAATAGAATACGCATGAAATCATATTTGTATTATTTATTATTAGTATATCTTGCAAATTACTAAATAAATTCTAGTGCGATTTTCTATACAAAAACACCTTTATCTTTAAAGCTAACTGTATTAGTTTTAAAGATATGTCTACCTCGGGTACTATGTCTTAACATTGTTCTATATACACAGATTATAACAATAATCTCGCTATTGTAAATACATATATTGTTATTTACACATGAAAAAGACGATTTATAAGAAAGAATTATATAATCAAAAATATTATCGTCTTATCTCATTATATATTACATCCAGTGATATTTTTGTGGCAGTTCCAAAAGTAGTAACATATTGTTGCTGAAATTCATGTGTCCTTGCAATTTGTGACTTTAAATTCTCAGATTTTATAAGATATAATAATGCATCCTCATTAACGGCAGATGGTAGCCAGTTGCGAATATCAAAGTACATTCCTCTTTCTGATGAATAACGCTCATAATCATAACAAAATGCCAACATTGGCTTAGACATAATGCTATAATCAAAGAAAATACTACTATAATCAGATATCAAAAGATCACTAACTATCATTAAGTCTTCTAACTGAGGATAACAAGACATTTCACGAACAAAGTCATCATCTCGTATATTTAAACCTCTTGCCACCTCATAATGAGCACGAAAAAGTAACACATAATCCTCTCCTAATTCTTTTCGCCATCTCTCAATGTTCATAGGAACAGAGGCTTTTATTTCCATTGAAGATGATTTTTCATACTCTCGGAAAGTTGGTGCATAAAGAATTACTCGCTTATCAGCCGGGATATTCATCTTTCTACGAAGAGATAACATATAATCCTTGCTATAGTTTGCATATATATCATTTCTCGGAAGACCTATCACATGTACAATATCCTTATTTAATCCATTAAAGACTCTACAAAAAATCTCTTGTTCAAATTCTCCTTGACAGGTAAAATAGTCTACCTTCCATTGCCCCTTTCCTTTAAAGCTTTTGTTACTGCTATCAATATCAGTTCCCATTCTTTTAATAGGTGTCCCATGCCATGTATTAAAATAGAATGTATGTTTCCCTTTAAATTCCAAACCTCGTTCTACTGTACTATTACTGATCCACACACGAGCCTTTAAGGCTATTTTAAAATAAGAAAAAGTATCACACTTTACCTTCTCTCCTCTTTTCAGTTCAAAAGCTTCTGGATCATTAAAGGCCCATACGAGACGGTATTCTCTAAAGCGTTTGTCATCAATCATTTTATCATAGATAGCTTTAGGACTGTCATCAAATCTTCTGCCTCCAAAAGATATGAATAATATCAACTTATCATCTGGTTGCACAAAAAGTTTCAATATTTTTAATGCAAAAGAGCCAAGATAGAAGTATAATTGATAAATCCATTTGACATACTTTACTATATAGAATAGGGATTTTTTCATTGGGTTTTTATTCTTTCTAATTTATAATCATACGAATGTGCACCCTCCTTACGGAAATCTTCATGATATCTATGAAGCACAGTCCTAAAAACTTCTTCATACTGCGGAATAAAAAGATCATTCTTCTTTTCCAATTCAGTGATTATAGCCTGTGCCATCGGAGCTGTCACGGATAAATCAGTTTTTCCATTTGTAAAACTAGTACCCTTCAAAGAGCCTGGACTCACATTCAATATTCTATTGGTGCTACCAGCCTTCTGCAACTCCACATTCACACTCTCAATAAACACCTTCAACGCTGCTTTAGTAGCTGCATATATACTAAAAAACGGTGAAGACATAAAGCCAGCAATACTCACCATCACGCCACAGTAGAAGTCTTGTTGAGATTCAAGTTTATGGTAGAATCTTTTGATAATACGCATTACTGGGATAGTATTAACATTGAAGCTAAGGGAAATCATTCCCTCTTCCACATTCTTGAATAAAGCCAGTCGACCAAAACCAGCTGTAATCATCAAGGTATCAATATCCTGAAACTTATCAAAGATAGAGTAATCTTCCTGAGTTAAATCAAATTGATAAATATCAAACTTCTCATTGAAATATGCATCAGAAAAATGAGCTTTATCTACAATATAAACCTTCTCCACATCTGATTTATTCGCCAATTCTATAGCTATACTTAAACCAATGCCATTAGCACCACCCACAACTAATGCTTTTTTCATATTTCAAAAAAGTTTTTTCGGTTAGTAAACTGCTCCATTACATCTGCCATACAGACTGATTCTCTTCTTCTGAGACGGGATGTTGAAAAGCGTTTATTAAAGATGCAAGAAATGAATTCCTGAATCTCATAACGCAAACCAGCACCATCCCACTTATAAAAGAACTTCTGATTCTTGTTTTGATCTTCATAACGAAATTCAAAATAGTCCGTCTTCCACCAAGGAGCGGGCACGTAGGCATACCCTTTTGTGCCTGATATCACAAGGTTTCCCTCTGTCTTTACACCTAGGCCAACCTTGAAGGAACATACAGCATGCGGATAACGCATTACCCCCTTGGTATACATATCTACTCCATCCTTCATACGAGAATAAATATTCAGGTTTTCGTACTGGCAACCAAGAAGACGGATTATAGGAAGCAACGGATAGCTACCCAATTCATATAGTGAACCACCAGCTTGCTTAGGATCAAATTCACGAAGAGACTTCTGATCATTCCAAAGTTTGGAAAGTGATGCTTCAATATCTACCACTTCACCAATTACACCAGACTTAATCATTACCACCAAGTGATTAAAAGCAGGGCAATGGGCAGTCTTATTGGCCTCCATCAGGATAACACCTTTCTCTTCTGCTAAGGCAAAAAGTTCTCTAGCCTCTTCACCTTTAAGTACCATGGGGGTTTCGCAAAGCACATGCTTTCCAGCAATAATAGCCTCCTTGATGTATGAATAATGTGACAAGTGTGGTGTAGCCACATAGACTGCATCAACAGCCTTATATAGATCTTGAATGGAACCACAAACTTTTGCTCCTTCAACGCTAGAAGCCAAATCCATTGCAGCAACATCATCTATATCATAAGTAGCCACTACTTTCAGACCGTTTACCACATTTGCTTCCAAGGGGAAACGCTTTGCCACACGTCCGCATCCAATGATTCCCACAAGTACATCAGTGGTTGTCTCTGTGCGAAGCATAGTGCTACTGATGCCTTCTGTTCTTGGCAGATAAACCACCTTGGCAAACTCATTAAGGTAGTCAAACTTCCCTTCCCAGTCAGAGCCGATAGCAAATATATCTATATTATACTTCTGTATATCATCGATCTTTTGACCAACATAGTCCTCTATAATTACCTCATCTGCATAACCGGTTGCCTTGACCGCTTCCACACGTTCAAGAACATTGTTGCGCACATTGAGTTTTCCCCTACCTCTATCAAAAGAGTCACTGGTGACACCTACAATAAGGTAGTCACCAAGTTCTTTGGCTCTTCTGAGCAGGTTTATATGACCTAGATGAAGAAGGTCGTATGTGCCGTATGTTATTACTTTTTTCATTTAATTTGAGTAGTATAAAACACCTCTAACCATTTTGACACATCAGTAATATCAAACCCTTTATTTTTTATAATTGTACTCATTGGTTGACGTTTCTGATGACTTTTCCGAATCTGATTAATTTGGGTGGCCCATTTCACTACTCCTAAATTAAGTGGAATAAATTCGACGAGTTCACTGATTTTGGCAAGAGGCATTATTCCATCTTTATTAGCAACGCAAGGCAAACCTGCAGCTTGAGCTTCTATTAGTCCAATTCCTAATCCCTCATTAAATGATGGAAATATAAAGCAATCTATTGCCTGAACGATCCGATATATATCATTACGAATTCCCGCAAAGATAATAGAATCATACACTCCTATACGTTTTGCATAATTTTCAATACTCTCCCGCAATTCGCCATCTCCAACAAAAATCATTGCATAATCTGAGTTTGACTTTTTTAATTCTGCAAGGACTTCAACCATAAAAGTATGATTCTTCACTGGACTAAATCTTCCAATGTGCCCAATTAAATAACGCTGGTTTATACCCAGCTCTTTACGAACGATTGCTCTTACTTGAGGATTATAATCATAATCACTAGACTTTATTCCATTGTTGATTATTTTAAATTTATTGCTTGTTGCGATCTTTTCTCCATATCTATCAACCCCCGCTTCATAAGAACATCCCATATAATAATCAGCAACACCTCTCGTTAAATAGGCATGAAATCTATATATCAATTCCTTCATAGTGATTCTCGTATTTTTAATAGCATGACTATGAGCAATTGCATAAATACCATACTGTTTTGCCATCCGAAGATAAATACAGGCACAACTACCAAGATGTCCATGCACTGCAACCCACTCTTGATGTTCCGAAAATAATCTCCTTAAAGAATTTTTATATAGAAATATGTTGAGGATATTATAATATGGAACTCGATAAATACATCCGCCCATACGTTCAATTTCATCATCAAAAAAACATCTTTTATTTGTATGTACCAAAAAATCAAATTGTATTTTAGTTCTATCAATATTACGATATATATTCATGATGAAATTTTCGGTGCCACCACAATTCATACCGTGAATTACATGAAGAATGCGTATCATAAGTTTATTATTTATTTTAAACAAACTTTAGCCATAACGAATTTCTTGCACATTATAATCATATCATACAAGAACTTACATGGATAATAAACATAGGGATATATTGGTCTTCTATAATCAATAACGCAAAGGTCTTTATACTTATTAAAAGTATGCATACCATCATAACCAATAGGATGCTTTATTCTATTTATTTCACGAAAAGTAAATTCCCCATTTTCAAAATTGACTTCTTGAAATACTAGCCCGACACCATAATATCCATTACAATTTTGAGCAGGTCTAATAATTCGAGCATCCTCTTCAAACCAATCACCTGCTCCACGAGCAGTTTGATCATCAAACTGTATATTTTGTGCTAACTGATATTCACCATTGATTTCTTGATATATATATAAAAAATCTCCATTTGGTGACGGCAACTTAGTGGAAATCAAATACTTCCCCCCCCCATACGTCCTAAAAATTGCATCTGTTACCATTTCATCAATTAGTGTTCCTATTAGAGTTAACTCATCTGTATTTATATTATATTCATACATCTGAAGGGCTCCTGACGCAGAATTCTCTGGATATATATAGATTTTATTATCTTTTCTATAAATAGCAGGGAATGAAAGATGAGTATTCAAATCTAATAATATCTTAACATCAGTGATAGAACATGTCTTCCTATTTATTGTTAGTTTTGCTATGCGTCCTCGCTTTATCTTATAATCCATTTCTTCAACAAGGAGATATATCTCTTGATCGTTATAATCTAAAATAAATGGATCTGCAAACCATTTGCTTCCCTGCAATGGGTTAGAAACAAGTTTAACATCCCATTGTCCATCGGTAATTTTTGTACCTTGTTTGGGAGTTATGAAAGCTAATTCATATGTTTTTCTTTTGTAAAATGACAAGTCCATACATTTTTTATTTAGAGTAATTATCCATTACGACGATGTAACAATAATTCTTTTAGCAGGTAAGAATATTGCCATAGAGTCGGACTAAGGTCCTTAATAAACCACAAAGCAAAACTATCAGTTTTTCGCAGATGATTAAACCATTCCCTAAAGGACATTCCTTTAAAGAATACATGTCTCAAATCGGTAGATTCATTCATTGCAAATTTGGTTACATCTGTAGTATGATGCCTCATCTTCGTAGTATCAACACCTATTGCATTTAAATACCATATTACGGCATAATGGACATCTGTTCCTATCGAAAAGAATGAGTTACCGCTATTTCTCCAATTTATTTCATTAATAAGTACTCTATCTCCTTTTTGAAATAATTCTATATCAAACATGCCAAAATATTTTTCTTCTTGTAGAGCTTTTAAAAGTCGCATACACACCTTATTTATCATAGGGTCATTAATAATTTGCATATAAGAGTTTGTTCCACCGACTAAAGGCCATGTTCTTACATTATTTGATATTATATAGGCTGGTTCGTCATCACAACTACCTATGAACTCTAATTCCTTGTCGTATGAAATATATTCTTGAACTAGAATACGATTATAACCTTTCCTATTAAGTATGTCAAGGTATTCTTCTAATTCAATTGGAGTTAAACATTTTTTAATATCAATCTTATATCCCTCATAACTACTAACAGGTTTACAAATACAGGGATAACAAAAATCAGTAATTTTTCCAATAAAAGGCAATTCTACAATCCATGACTTAGCCATAGGCAAATCATATTTCTTTAAAAAATCTATTTGTCTATTCTTATTCATCATTTCAACTATAGCCCCTTGAATACCTCCGAGACTTGGTACAATAAAATTATCTTGCAAACGATAAATATTGTTATCTATTGTAGCCGCGGCAGAATCAGACCATGGGATAATAACTGGTTTTTCAGATTCCTTTGCAAAATTATGTACAAGAAAATCAACAGCCTCAATTTCGGTTTTAAACTCCCATGTTTTTTGCCAATACCTAGACCTAGAGACAAAACTTCTACTAGATTTTTGATTAATTATTAATCCATATGGCTTAATATTATGTAATCCAAAACTTCGTACAAGTCCTAATCCATTGTGATGATTACCTCCAATTAAAATTACTTTATTCATCGGTATAACATGATTTAAATGATTCAAGAGAACAATATTAATCTGTATACTAAAGTATTATTGCTACTGGATTGTCTTTTTGCAACATAGCGATCTAGCAAAAAAATACTTATGACATTAAAATTCATGATTCTATCTAGTGTACAATTAGTTGCACATACCAACCATTTTACGCAACAGCACACCTATAAAATCTATAGCATCTCAAATAATTATTTATAACTTTTTGTTGGTGTTGATGATTTTGAAGTCTTAATAACCCCATGACTGAATTCAATATCCCCAAATTCGTTGATTAAATTCTGATGAACCCTTGTCCCTGCAAAATGGATATTTGTCTTATAATGGAAGTTAATTGCCGCAGTCGAAAATACTGTATAGATATTATTAAACTTGATATTCAGCAATGTAAGCAGTTCCATTGGTATTTTATGTTTAAAAATATAACTATTTCTAAAATACCTCTGATAATCCGTGGTCTCACGTGGATGAGGTTTTATTAATAAAGTATCATTATCAATATCTTTGACAAGAGTTCTATATATTTTTATTTTCTCTAGTTCTGTTATGAATCCATCTTCAGATAAAGGTTGTGTTAAGAGTAAATTGTTATATGATGATATATCATGGAGTAAGTCATTAGATATCGAGAATACTTGTAAAATTGTACTTATATAATCACACTTATTCCAACATTCATTCAAATTTATAATTCTAGTTTTTCCTTCGATTCCTTTCGGGATTTTAGACAACCCTGTCAAGTATATTTCAGAAACATTATCAGAATAACCTAATATAGATTGAGAAGACAAGGGTCCTCCTATGAATTTCCGAAGTATCTTGTGTGATTTATTTGTAGGTTTGTATGTATAATTTAAAACGCCATCTTCTAGAATTTTAATAGAAGTTTTTTTTATAATAGGAGATGTTATAGTAATATTATCCTGTCCCCAAAATTCCACTTTGGAATGTTTAAAAGGCCATCTTTTTAAGTAATGTAGGTATAAAATATAGAATATTTTCTTTAATTTAGAATGAGGACATTGTACTTTCTCATGTTTGAAATGTCTCGTAATATCATCTGGTATATTTTCCTCGAAGATATAAAATGTGTTATCTATAGCATCTTGTTTATTATGCAATAGCAAATAAATCAATAAAGCATATAGATTATTAACAATACATACTTTTGTAATCATAATATTAGGAGAATCTATTGTTTCTTATAGTTTCACGTATTGGAACTTTTTCTTTATTAAATACACTTTTATATGGAATCCATTTGGGGTATTCGAAATAGCGACTAATACTAAGTATAGAAAACATAATAAAAATAAAAGAAACAATAAATTTGCCTCTACTATTTTTTATCCCAGTAATGAATGCATTAGCCACACGAAGCATAACTATAGGCAAAATGTAATTACTGAATCTTTCAAATACAGTTGGAAAAAAGAAACAGCCGATACCAATAAGTATGTATATACACATTAAATTCTCATCTTTACACCTATTGTTGAAAAAACGCTTATTATACAAAATCAGGAATGATGGTGCTGCTGATATATATAGAAATGCTCGAAGTCTATAGTTGATATTAAGTCCATTTAATTCACCATATCTTTGTATTGTATAATATAAAGCAGTCAAAGAGGAAGAAAAATTAAGAGATAGTATGAATGATGAGATACTAGGTAGAAATATAATCCAACATAATACTATAAAG
>JAEIGA010011477.1_pt1 | contig 13454 bp, 9 predicted proteins | sample 9270691 | NCBI WGS metagenome assembly JAEIGA01 (sample SAMN17057246, study PRJNA624740) | gut metagenome | biome: biome; isolation source: fecal sample | host: Bos grunniens | place: China: Xizang | collected 2019
AAAGAAAACGGCGTAAATATACTTCCTATAGATAGTGAACATTCTGCGGTTTGGCAATCGCTTGGGCTATCTAAGGATAAACCGTTTAAGAAAATAATACTAACTTGTTCTGGCGGTGCGTTTAGGGATTATTCTAAAGAAGAACTAGCAATGGCAACTAGTCAAAAGGCCTTGCTTCACCCTAACTGGAATATGGGTGCTAAAATAACCATAGATTGTGCAACGCTTGTAAACAAAGCCTTTGAAGTTATAGAAGCAAAATGGCTTTTTAACACTTCTTTTGACAATATAGATGTAATAGTTCATAGGGAAAGCATCATACACTCTATGGTGGAGCATATAGACGGCTCTGTTATTGCCCAACTAGGCTATCCTAGTATGGAACTTCCAATTTCCGTTGCCCTTGCGTTTCCAAACAGGCTAAATAACGTAGAAAAGAGTTTAGATTTTGCAAAACTTGGTAAACTTACCTTTGAGGAAGTTGATAATTTAAGATTTCCTTGTCTATCATTAGTTATTAATGCAGGCAAAAAAGGTGGGCTATATCCAGCCTGCGCAAACGGCGCAAACGAAGAGTGCGTTAAATTATTCTTGCAAAACAAAATATCTTTCAACGATATTTACAAGGGAATAGACGGCGCAATTAATTCTTTAACAAATGAAAAGGCCACTTGCTTTGAAGATTATAAAAGAGCAAATGACTTTGGCCAAAGTTATGTAAAAAAATTATTTGGAGAATAAATGCAAGCAAATTTATTAGCATCTTTTTCTAGTGTAATGTCAACTATAGGATACGTGCTTTTAGCAATTTTAGTTTTACTTGTTATGATTACGGTGCACGAATTCGGACATTATATAATGGGAAAGATTTTTAAGTTTAAAATAGAAGAATTCGCCATTGGATTTGGCCCAAAAATATTTAGCAAAACTAAAAAAAACGGGGAAAAATTCTCTATAAGATTATTGCCTTTGGGTGGATTTTGCTCTTTTGCGGGCGAAGACGAAGATTTAGAAACCGAGGGTGCGTTTAACAAAAAGCACCCGTTTAAGCGCATAATGGTGCTTATTTCCGGGGCGCTTATGAATTATATTCTTGCCCTTATAATTATATGTATTACCTTTGGTGCTTATGGAAGAAGCGCCCTATTAGTTTGTGACGTTCAAAACGACCAAACGTATATTTCGTATAGTTTGCAAGAGGGTGATGCAATATTAGAAGTTAATGGCAAAAAGACTTATATGTTAACAGATATAATGCCTGCAATAGAAAATAAAAAAGAAGGGGATATAGTAGATTTTACTATATTTAGAGATGGCAAAATACAAAACGTAGAAGTAAAGTTAAGACAAGATACCAATTTTGCTAATTTAGAAGATATTTCTACCCTTTGTAAATCTTTAGGTGCTTACACGGAAAAAGACGGACAAAAATATTCTGCATTTCTAACGACCGGTGTAAGACTTGGATTCTTTCAAACCATTGGCGAAAGTTTTAATTATTCATTCAAACTCGCAGGCACAATATTTTCGGTAATAGGTCAATTATTTACTGGAAGACTTGGAATATCGTCTATGGGTGGAACTATAACTACCATTTCAATGACGGCAGAGGGTATAAAAACAGGTGGACTTTGGTTTTTACTTAATATGACTTCACTAATAGGTGTAAATCTTGCCGTGTTTAATCTTCTTCCTATCCCTGCGCTCGACGGGTCTAGGGTGGTCTTTACTTTAATTGAGTGGATTAGAAAAAAACCGCTAAACAGAAAGGTTGAAGGCGCAATCCATATGATAGGGCTTGTTTTACTGCTGTTGTTTTCTATCTTTATAGACCTTCAGCGATGTTTTTAGAAAGAATATGAAAAAATTGTATTTCGTTTTATTTACTTTTGGAAAAATTGTGATATAATAAAAAAGTTGAAAAGAGTAATTTTCGGAGGATAAAATTATGGCAATTAAAAATGCATACTTAGTTGAACTTTTAGAAAAAACACAAAAAAGAAATGCTAATGAACCAGAATTCATTCAAGCAGTTACAGAAGTTTTTTCTACACTAGAACCTGTTATCGAACAAAGACCAGACCTTGTTGAAGCAGGCGTTTTAGAAAGAATTGTTGAACCAGAAAGACAAATTATATTTAGAGTTCCTTGGACTGATGATAATGGCAAGGTGCAAGTTAACCGTGGTTTTAGGGTACAATTTAACTCTGCAATCGGTCCTTACAAAGGTGGTATTCGTTTTCATCCATCCGTTTATCTTGGTATTATTAAATTCCTTGGCTTTGAACAAGTTTTCAAAAATAGTTTAACAACGCTTCCTATGGGTGGCGGTAAAGGTGGTTCAGACTTTGACCCTAAGGGCAAATCAGACGGAGAAATTATGAGATTCTGTCAAAGTTTCATGACAGAACTTAGTAAATATATCGGCGCAGATTGTGACGTTCCTGCAGGGGATATCGGCGTTGGCGCTAGAGAAGTTGGCTATATGTTTGGTCAATACAAAAGAATTAGAAACGAATGGGTTGGCGTTTTAACAGGCAAGGGTATTCCTTATGGCGGTTCACTAGCAAGAAGGGAAGCAACTGGTTTTGGCCTTTGCTACTTCACAAACGAAATGTTAAAGGCTAACGGAATGTCATTCGACGGCAAAACAGTTCTTATTTCTGGTTCTGGTAACGTTGCTATATATGCTTGCCAAAAGGCAAAAGAATATGGCGCTAACGTTGTTGCTATGAGTGACTCTAATGGTTATATTTATGATAAAAACGGTATTGATTTAGACGCTATTAAGGAAATTAAAGAAGTAAAGAGAGAAAGAATTAGTACATATCTTAACTACCATAAAGATGCAGAATACCACGAAGGTTGTGCAGGTATTTGGACAATTCCTTGTGATATTGCGCTTCCTTGTGCTACTCAAAACGAAATCAATGGCGAATCTGCAAAAATACTTGTAAAGAATGGTTGCAGGGTTGTATCAGAAGGTGCTAATATGCCTTCTACACCAGAAGCAATCGACACGTATATGTCAAGCGGTATTTTATATGGACCTGCAAAGGCTGCAAACGCAGGTGGCGTTGCAACTTCTGGTCTTGAAATGACGCAAAACTCTATGAGACTTTCTTGGACTTTCGAAGAAGTTGATGAAAAACTTCACGGCATTATGAAGAGCATATTCAAAGCTTGTGATGAAGCAAGTAAAACTTATGGCATGCCTGGTAACTATATGGCTGGCGCAAATATTGCAGGCTTTATTAAGGTTGCAGAAGCAATGAAAGCACAAGGCAACGTATAATTTTATAAAACATTAAAAAATCTAATCGTGCTATTAAAGGCACAAAAAAACAGGAAGAAAATTTTTTCTTCCTGTTTTTGTTTTGTTTTTTATTTTATTTGCAAAACAAAGTTTTCGTTTGTGTTTTCAGAGCTTACAAGATTATATATATCGTTTGCTATTATATCTATTTCGTAACTCTCTTTGGCGGTCTTTTTAAGTTTTGAAGTGTCGCTTTTTCTTGTCAAAATAGGAATACTACTATTTTCGCAAAGCGTGGATATTATATCTTTGCTTTCTTCTTTAACCGCTAAAAGTTTAGCATACATTGGGGATTTTAGACATTCCTTTGTAAAGTCTTTAGTTATGCCTAAAAAACTTGCAAGTAATATTCTTCTTATTCTGGATAAGGTGTATCTTTTTGTAGAAACTTTTTCTATTAAACTTTCCACGATTTTAGTTTCCTTGGAAAGTGCTTTTATTCTATTTTCAAGCCCCTCAGTGCAATCGGGGGTTTTTTCCAGTTCCGTTGCGCTTTTCGTTAGTATGGAAGACATTAATATTTTGTCTATTGCATAAGGATATGGCTTTAAGTCTTTGTACACGTAAGGTGGAAGACAAGGTTTTAGTTTTCTTTTCTTTCCTATTTTTAGTTGCTCTCTTATGCTAGATGCAGAAGTCTCGCCTCGGCGAAGGTTTTTATCGTTATGGTTGCCAGTTCTTTTCATAGGAAATAATTCAATAGCACTATTTTGTTCTAATATTGCCTTTGAATACTCTATAGCCAAAATATTGTTTGGCGTTTTCATAATATTTTCATCTATATTTTCCCCTAAAAGTGCTTTTGCAGCTAAATATTTTGCCTTTGCTAGTGAAATCCCGCTATCTAGTTGATTTTTAAGTTCAAACTTATATTCTTTGCTTTCGCTGTTGAGTATTTTAGCAAGTTTGATAAAGTCTTCCTTTTCGCCACTTTCCGTGCCAAAACATAATCCGTCCACGCACCCTAGAGAATTAAGAATTTTTATACTACCTTTTGCAAACACTTCTGCATTTGCAGTAGCAAAAACTGTAGGAAGTTCTATAACGGCATCTGCACCGGACATAATTGCGTGCTTAGCCCTTGTAAACTTATTTAATACGGCAATTTCTCCGCGCTGAGTAAAATTACCACTCATAATAACTATAACCTTTTCTGCACCAAGTTCTTTTTTTATATAGTTAATATGTTTAAGGTGACCTAGATGAAAAGGATTATATTCAGCAATAAGCGCACATATTTTCATAAAAGTTTGAAAAACCTCCAGTTATCAATTTACATTTTTAATAAAATGTTGTAAAATATAAAGGAAAATCGTTTGTAAATATATTTTACAATATTTTTAAGAAAATTTAAAGTATTTTTTAATTTTAAGGAGAGCATTATGGCAGGAGTTTTAGAAGATATCAAAAAAAATGCTAGTTTGCTTGGCAAAAGAATAGTATTACCAGAGGGCGAAGACAAAAGAGTTGTTAAAGCATCAGCAGAAGCAATTAAAGAAAAATTAGCAAAAATTACGCTTCTTGGAAACGAGGAAGAAATTAAAGCGCAAAACCCAGACGTAGATTTAGAAGGCGTTGATATTGTTGACCCAGTTACAAACGAAAAAACACAGGTTTATGCAGAAATGCTTTATAAAGCAAGGGAAGGCAAAATTAACAAAAAGACAGGCTTAGCAGAATACGTTGACGTTGAAGCGGCTAAAGCTTATATTCTAAAAGACTACACAATGTATGCAGCGCTTATGCTAAAAGCAGGGGACGTAGACGGGCTTGTTTCAGGTGCTTGTCACTCAACGGCAAATACGCTTCGTCCAGGACTACAAGTTATTAAAACTATGCCAGGAATAAATACGGTTTCAAGTTGCTTTATTATGGTTGCGGACAGAGAAAATAAGTATAATAAAGACGGGGTTGCAGTTTTTGCAGACTGCGCTATCAATATCGAACCAGATGCAAAACAACTTGCAGACATTGCTATTTCCACAGCGGAATCTGCTAGGGAAATTGCAAAAATTACACCAAGGGTTGCTATGCTTTCGTTCTCTACAAAAGGCTCTGGAAACGACGATAAATTCTTTAAGTCTGTTCCAAAAATGCAAGAGGCAACAAGACTTGCTAAAGAAATGGCACCAGACCTTGATTTAGACGGAGAATTCCAATTTGACGCAGCAGTTGCACCAGAAGTTGGTCTACTTAAAGCACCAGATTCACCAGTTGCAGGAAATGCAAACGTATTTATATTCCCTAACATTAATGCCGGCAATATTGGTTACAAAATTGCGCAAAGATTTGGCGGATATATGGCTTTAGGCCCAATTTGTCAAGGTTTTGCAAAACCTATTAACGATTTGTCTCGTGGTTGCAGTGTAGAAGATATAACGGCGGTTATTGCAATTACAGCGCTTCAAGCAAAATAATTTAAGGGGAAATTAAAAATGAAAATATTAGTTATAAATGCAGGTAGTTCTTCACTAAAATATCAACTTATCAATATGCAAAACGAAGAAGTAATTCTTAAAGGTATTTGTGAAAGAATTACTTTTGACGGAAGTCAACTTTCTCAAAAGACGTTTGACGGCAGAGAAATTGTTATAAAACAAGATATGCCTACGCATAAAGAAGCGATGGAACTTGTTCTTAAGGCTATGCTAGATAGTCAAAACGGTGCACTAAAATCTGTAAGCGAAATTAGTGCTGTAGGGCATAGAGTTCTTCACTCTGCAGAAGATTTTAAGGGCTCTGTAGTAATTGATGATGAAGTAATTAAAATCTGCGAAAAGAACGCAGAACTTGGACCTTTACATATGCCAGGCAATATCGCTTGCATTAAAAGTTGCAGAGAAGTTATGCCAGGTGTTCCAATGGTTGCTGTATTTGATACAACGTTCCACTCTACAATGCCTGCTAAAGCTTATATGTATGGTATTCCATACGAAATGTATAAAGAACATAAAATTAGAAAATATGGTTTCCACGGTACTTCTCATAAGTTCATTACAGAAGAAACTACAAAGATTCTAAATAATAAAGATGCAAAAATAGTTATTTGTCACCTTGGAAACGGTTCTTCAATTTCTGCCGTTAAAGGCGGTAAATGTCAAGACACTTCAATGGGCTTTACACCGCTAGAAGGTCTTGTAATGGGTACCCGTTCTGGTGATATTGACCCAGCGGCAGTAGATTATTTAAGAGTTAAAGCAAATCTTAAGATAGAAGAAGTTGTTAACTATCTAAACAAAAAATCCGGTATGCTTGGAATTAGTGGATTTTCTAGCGATATGAGAGATTTAACCGAAGCAATGAACAACGGAGACGAAAGGGCTAAACTTGCTATTGAAATGGTTGCTTATAGGGTTAGAAAATACGTAGGAAGTTATATAGCGGTTTTAGGCGGTGTTGATGCCGTAGTTTTCACTGGCGGAATTGGTGAACATTCTAAAATCGTTAGAAAACTTGTTATGGAAAATATGGATTTCTGTGGCGCAGAGTTTGATGAAAATAAAAACAACGAATACAAAGGCGGAGTTGCAGAAATTAATAAAGAAAGCAGTAAGGTAAAGATTTTAGTTGTTCCAACAAACGAAGAATTATCTATTGCAAGGGAAACAAAAGCGTTAGTTAGCGCATTATAAGTCAAAGAAAAGTCAAAAATAAATAAAATCACATAAAAAAGTTGACAAGAAAAAATAAATAGTATATACTTGTTAAGCATTTTGGCAGGGGATATTATGATTTTAGACGTAAAAAGGCTGAGAAGTTCTGGAAAATTAGAGAGTGCTATTGATTTTGAGCATAATCTAGAAAGGGAACTTACAGATAATCCTATTTACAAAATATTAAGTCCTATCAAGGTAAAAGGCTTGGCTACTTTAACTGGAAAACATAGTGTTTACGTAGAAGGAAAAATTACGTATACGCTTGGCGGAAGTTGTTCTAGATGCTTAGAAGAACTAGAAAAAGAGTATGAAGTAGAATTTGCCGAAGAAGTAGAAGATTGTGGTGATAGCAATTATAGGCTAGTAAACGATAAAATTGATTTGGCCGAAATTGTAGAAGACACTATAATCACCGATTTGCCACTAGTGTTTCTATGCAGTGAAGACTGCAAGGGAATATGCTACAGGTGTGGCGCTAACTTAAATAAAGAAAAATGCAAATGTAAATAAAAGGGAAGGTAAATAAAAATGGCAGTTCAAAAAAGTAAAACTTCTAAACAAAGAACAAATAAAAGGTTCGCACAATGGAAATTAGAAACACCTAATCTTTCTGAATGCCCACAATGTCACGAACTTAAAGCATCACACAAGGTATGCCCAAAGTGCGGATATTATGATGGAAAGCAAATAATCGATACAACTAAGAAAGAAAACAAACAATAAAATATACTCTAAATTTAGGGTTTAGTTTATAATGCTTAAAATACACCTAAGGGGTGTATTTTATCCTTTTAAATTAATCGAATTTTATTTAATAAATTAATTAAACTAGGCGGGCTTTATAGCCCGCCTAGTTATATTTATATTTGTTAGTTGCATTTGTTAGTTATATTTATTGGTTATATTTGTTAGTTATATTTATTATTTTTTATACGTTAAATTTTGACTAGTACTACCGTTGCGTGGGTGCATATGCCTTCTTCTCTGCCAACAAATCCTAAACCCTCAAGCGTCGTTGCGCCTATTCCAACCTTTTCAATATCTATTTTAATAACGTTTGCAAGATTTTGCCTAATGCTTAAAATGTGCTTTTGTAGTTTTGGTTTTTCCGCCATAATGCTTGCAGAAAGACTTTCCACTTTGTATCCTTTTTTATCAATAAGGTCTAGCACTTGTTTTAATAATTCAATGCTGTTAGCATCTTTATATTTTTGGTCGGTGTCAGGGAATAAGTGCCCTATATCTGAAAGCGCAAGACCAGATAGTATTGCATCCATTATTGCGTGGGTTAAAACGTCTGCATCCGAATGTCCTAAAAGTCCCTTGGAATGCTCGATTTCTACGCCACCAAGTATTAATTTTCTGTTTTCAACTAGTTTGTGGCAATCAAAACCCGTGCCAAACCTAACGGTTTCTTGTTGTGAAAAATCTGAAGGGTAGGTGAGTTTTTTATTTGTTTCCTCTCCAAAGTAGTAAAATAAATCGCCTATATAAGTTTTATAAACTTCGCCATCGTCATTAAAGGTTTTATCTTCTGCAAGAAGGTATGCCTTTTTTATGCTTTTACTATCAAAACCTTGTGGCGTTTGAATATTATATATATCTTCTTTGCCTAAATAGGTTTGAACTATGCCACCGCTTGCCTTAGCAATCGTATCTCTTTGTGGAATAAGTGGAATCGCACTTCCTTTTTCTTTTGCAAGATTTATACAATCTTCTATCATTTTTTGGCTAACGAAAGGTCTTGCACCATCGTGAATTAAAACTATATCACCACTAACAAATTCTAAAGCGTTTTTAATAGATTTCGTTCTCGTTTCTCCACCTATAACAATTTTAGCATTGTCAGGTGCAAGGCTACTAATCTTTTCTTTATCAGCGCTATTTACTACAATTATGTATTCATCAATCAACTTTGTTTTTGTAAAACAACAAAGGGTGGTTTCCAAAACGGTTTTTCCACCAACGACTGCAAGTAATTTATTTTTGTTTTGTTTTGCTCTAGCGCCAATTCCCGCACAAGCGAGTATAAGTGAAGTTTTCATAATTTTACCTATTTTAATTCTTCTAAAATAATTTTATAAAGAAGCCCCGCTTCATCTTTTTTTATCGTTTCTTTTATTTGTAATATTTCAAAAGAAATACTTCCGCTATTAAAACCTATTTCAACTATATCGCCAATTTTAACGTTATAAGAAGGCTTAACCGATTTTCCGTTAACCTTTACTCTTCCTCCGTCTGCAGCCTCTCTTGCAAGGGTGCGTCTTTTAAGTATTCTTGAAACTTTTAAGAACTTATCTACTCTCATACACCAATATTTTACACTAAATTTGCATTTTTGTAAAATTATTTTTAAAATTTTATTTATTTGCTTGACAATCTTGACAAAAAGGTCTAAGATATTAAAATGTATTATGATAGGTTAATATCGATTATTGTTGCTTTTTTTGGTTTTTTTACTAGAAAAAACGGAATTATAAATCAGTAAAAACAACAGTAAAAATCGACAGAAACCGCACTTTTGCCTTGTACTTAGTAGGATAGATAAGTAAAATTTCTATCAGTTTTAACGGGGCGAACAAAAAAATTTTTTTAAGGAGTGTGTTTTAATGACACGAATACTACCAGAAATTGAATGTGGCAAGATTACGAGAAAAACCTTCAGCAAAATTAAAGAAGCAATAGAACTTCCTTATCTTGTTAAGATTCAGAAAGACTCCTATGATGCTTTTATTAGAGAAGGCATTAGCGAGGTTTTGGAAGATTTTTCTCCTATAACCGACTACTCAGACCACTTTGAGCTTTACTTTTTAGAGCACAACCTAGACGGCGCTCCTAAGTATTGCGAAAAGGAATGCAGGGATAGGGACGCTACTTATGCTCGTCCACTTCGTGTAAAGGTAAGACTTGTTAATAAGGTTACCGACGAAGTTATCGACCAAGAAGTGTTTATGGGCGATATGCCTCTTATGACGGATAACGGTTCTTTTATCATTAACGGTGCAGAAAGGGTTATCGTTTCTCAACTTGTAAGGTCTCCTGGCGTTTATAATGGAATGCAAGTTGATAAATCTGGCAAAAAGATTTTCGATACAACTGTTATTCCATCAAGGGGTGCTTGGCTTGAGTTTGAACAAGATTCACAAAACGTTTTGTGGGTACACGTAGACAGAACCAGAAAGTTAACTGCTACAGTTCTTTTAAGGGCATTAGGCTTTGGAAGTAACGAGGCGTTAGCAGAACTTTTTGATAACAATCCTATGATTGCATCTACAATGGAAAAAGATTCTGCAAAATCTGAAAGCGAGGGTTTGATTGAACTTTATCGCCGTCTTCGTCCGGGTGAAATTCCAACTGACGAAGCAGTAAGACAAAACGTTAAAAATCTTTTCTTCGACCAAAGGCGTTACGACCTTGCCAGAGTAGGTAGATATAAATTCAACAAGCGTCTTCGTATGGGTGCTCGTATCGTTGGACTAAAAGCATTTGAAGACGTTATAAATAGTGATGGTGAAATACTTGCACAAAAAGGTCAAGTTATCACTAGAACTATGGCTGAAGATATTCAAAATGCTGGTATCAACGAATTCTATGCAGATATCAACGGCGAAAGACACAAAATTATTGCTAACAACGTAGTAAATTTCAAGGCTGTAACGGGCAATAATCCAAGACAATTTGGACTTCTAGATTACGTTTATTATCCAACTTACTGCTTTATGCAAGAAGTATGCGATATGGCAAAGGCAAGTGGCGTTGAACAAACTGCAGAAAACTTAAAGGATAGAATTAACGAATTATTCTATATTTCTGAAAACGAAACCAATTTAGAAGACGAAAAGCCAGAAGATAAGAAAAACAGAGAAAAGGCAAAGGCTATTAGAGAAAACTTTGTTCAAGCCTGCGTTTCTTTTGAAGACTTATTGGCAAAAGGCGAAGAATATAAACTTTCTGCAGAAGACAGAAAGATTATTCGCCCTGTTCTTGATAAATTAAATCATAAACATATTACAGTAGAAGATATTATTGCGTCTGTATCAGTTAACCTAGACCTAAATTATGGTATAGGTTCAATCGACAACATTGACCACCTTGGAAATCGTCGTGTTCGTTCTGTTGGTGAACTACTTCAAAATCAATTCCGTATTGGTATTGCAAGACTTGAGAGAGTTATCAAAGAAAGAATGGCAACACAAGACCCTAAGGAAGTTTCTCCACAAGGTTTAATTAACGTTCGTCCAGTTTCATCTGCAATAAAAGAATTCTTTGGTTCTTCACAACTTTCTCAATTTATGGACCAAACAAACCCAATTGCAGAACTTACGCATAAAAGAAAACTTTCTGCGTTAGGCCCTGGTGGTCTTAACCGTGACCGTGCAACTTTTGAAGTACGTGACGTTCACCACTCGCACTATGGCAGAATGTGTCCTATCGAAACACCAGAAGGTCAAAACATTGGTCTTATATCTTCACTTGCTGCGTATGCAAAAGTTAACGAATTTGGTTTTATCGAATCTCCTTATAGAAAGATAGAACACAAAATGCTAGAAGACGGTAGCATTGAAACAATCGTTACAGAACAGGTTGACTATTTAACGGCAGATGAAGAAGATAACTTTATCGTTGCACAAGCAAACGAACCACTTATCGATAACAAATATTTTGCTAACGACCGTGTTTCTTGCAGACATAAAGACGATATAACAGAAGACGTTAAAGAAAAAATGGATTATATGGATGTTTCACCAAAACAACTTATATCCGTTGCTACAGCACTTATTCCATTCCTAGAAAACGACGATACAAACCGTGCGCTAATGGGTTCTAACATGCAAAGGCAAGCAGTTCCACTACTTTGCCCAGAGAATGCCATTATTGCAACTGGTATTGAAAGAAGAATCGCTTACGACTCTGGCGTTATGGTAAATGCTAAAGAGGGCGGTGTTGTTAAGAGTGTTGCATCAGACAAAATAGTAATCTCAAATGAAAACGGAGATACGGAATACACACTTAAAAAGTTTGAAAGAAGTAACCAAGGCACTTGCTTAAATCAAAGACCAATAGTAGACGTTGGTGAAGTTATTAAAGCAGGTCAAACAATTGCCGATGGTCCTTCAACTAAAAACGGCGAACTTGCACTTGGTAGAAATATCCTTATCGGCTTTATGAGCTGGGAAGGTTACAACTACGAAGATGCTATACTTCTTTCTGAACGTCTAGTTAGAGAAGACGTGTTTACAACAATTCACATTGAAGAGCACGAAATCGAAGCAAGGGACACAAGACTTGGTGAAGAAGAAATTACAAGAGATATTCCAAACGTTGGTGACGACGCACTTAAAGACCTTGATGAAGATGGTATTGTTAGAATTGGTGCAGAGGTTAACAGCGGTGACATTCTTGTTGGTAAGGTTACGCCAAAGGGTGAAACAGAGTTAACACCAGAAGAAAGACTTCTTCGTGCAATCTTTGGTGAAAAGGCAAGAGAAGTTAGAGATACGTCACTTAAAGTTCCTCACGGCGAAGGCGGTATAGTAGTAGACGTTAAAGTCTTTACAAGAGCAAATAAAGACGAACTTTCTCCAGGCGTAAATAAACTTGTTAGAGTATATATTGCACAAAAGAGAAAAATTTCTGTCGGCGATAAGATGGCTGGTAGACACGGAAATAAAGGTGTTATTAGTAGAATTCTTCCAGAATCAGATATGCCATTTATGGCTGATGGTACGCCACTTCAAATAGTACTTAACCCACTAGGCGTTCCTTCTCGTATGAATATTGGTCAAGTATTAGAAGTACACTTAGGTCTTGTTTGTAAACACCTTGGTATCAAAATTGCAACCCCAGTATTCGACGGCGCTACGGAAAGTGATATTAAAGAGTTGCTTCGTGAAAACAATTTCGTTAACCCACAAGGCGAGGTTGACGGAAAGATTCAACTATATGATGGAAGAACCGGTGAACCTTTCGAAAATAGGGTTACGGTTGGTCAAATGTATATGATTAAACTTATCCACTTAGTTGACGACAAGATTCACGCACGTTCAACAGGTCCATATAGTTTGGTTACACAACAACCTCTAGGTGGTAAAGCACAATTTGGTGGCCAAAGATTTGGTGAAATGGAAATTTGGGCACTAGAAGCTTATGGTGCTTCACATATTCTTCAAGAAATATTAACAGTAAAATCAGACGACGTAGTTGGTAGGGTTAAAACTTACGAATCTATCGTTAAGGGTACAAATATTAGCGAACCTGGTATTCCAGAAGCATTTAAGGTACTATTAAAAGAGCTTCAAAGTTTAGCGCTAGATATGAAAGTGCTTACAGAAAACCACGAAGAACTTGCTATTAAAGACCTTATCGAAAGCGATATCGACGATATGCCTATCGTTCGTGAAAAAGATACTCGTGAAGAAGTTGTTATCGACGATCTCGATGGCTTTAGCGTACAAGATGCTCCGATTGAAGACACAGATCCA
>JAEIGA010011480.1_pt1 | contig 13451 bp, 10 predicted proteins | sample 9270691 | NCBI WGS metagenome assembly JAEIGA01 (sample SAMN17057246, study PRJNA624740) | gut metagenome | biome: biome; isolation source: fecal sample | host: Bos grunniens | place: China: Xizang | collected 2019
CATAGGCGAAGATTTAGAGGATAAGGCGTAAGTTGGTGGCTTTGGTCTTGCTTGCGCACGAAAACCGAAGGCAAAGATAAGCATGTAGAAAGCGCATGATTTCCTCGTTTGGACGAGGGTTCGATTCCCTCCAGCTCCACACAGGTTGAAAGAGGAGAGATGAAAGATGACAGTTCTCTACCATGAGAGCTAACACGATCTTTTGTCTCTTATTTTATTTACTATGTAAGGATTCATGAGAACAAGAATATTGACAACCCTTTTGCTGAGCCTCCTCACTCTGACAAGCATATCGGCACAATCGCAACAAAAAGTTGTAGAGAAGCGCCTCAAGGAGTATTTCCACACCTACGAATCGAAAGACATTGATGTTGGCACTTGCAAACTGCTACGTGCCCAACTTGACCCCAAAAAGCGTACACTCATTATTCATGCCAATGCAAACTTTGCCTACCAACCTTTCCGTCCAGAGACGACAGCAAAGATCTATGAAGACTTGAGAAACGTGCTTCCCGGACCGGTCAACTACTACAATATCAACGTATTGGTCAATAACCGAAGCATCGATGATCTCATCCCTAACATCTATCGCAAAGAGAAGGATACATCACGCCTTTGGGGAAAGGTAAACCACAATGAAGCGCCCTGGACAACCAACACCTCACGTCCTTATACCATCAGTGAAGGATTACAAGGCCGCCATTTAGCAGTCACCCCAAGCCATGGACGATTCTTTAAGAATGATGAGGTACGCTGGAAGTGGCAACGCCCTTCACTCTACAGCACACGTGAAGACTTGCTTTCTCAATCTATTGTACTCCCCTATCTTACCCCAATGCTTGAGAATGCTGGAGCTGTGGTATTCAGTGCCCGCGAACGAGATCGCCAGCCCTATAACATCATTATCGACAATGATGCAAGCAGTAGTGACTGCGGACTATATGTAGAGGAAAAAGGACGAAAAGCTCAATGGGAGACTCATACTCCAGGATTTGCAACACCTCAAGAGGTTTTGTTCCATGGCGATAACCCTTTCACTCACGGAACCAGTCGCACTATGCATACCGCTACCAACGACAAGAGTTCTGAAAGTGCAGCATTATGGATACCCGATATCCCCGAGCGTGGCCATTATGCCGTATATGTCAGCTACCAAAGCCATCCGTCAAGTGTTCCCGATGCAAACTACACGATACTTCATGCGGGTGGTACCACTCACCTCAAGGTTAACCAACAAATGGGTGGTGGCACATGGGTATATCTTGGTTCTTACGAGTTTGAGGCAGGACGTCATAACGACCAAATGGTAGTACTCACCAATCAGAGCAAACACACAGGAACAATCAGTGCAGATGCTGTTCGTTTCGGAGGAGGTAGTTCTCTCATCAGTCGAGGCGATGCCGATACAATCCACACCAGCAAACTTCCTCGTTACTATGAAGGAGCACGCTACCATACACAATGGGCAGGATTCCCCTCTGAACGATATGCCAATTACAAGGGTGAAAAGGACTATGCCGAAGACATCAATTGTCGTTCTCTTACAGCTAACTACCTTCTCGGTGGTTCCGGATATTGCCCCGATAGCAGTGGCTTGCGCGTACCCGTAGAGCTCAGTCTCAGTCTTCACACTGATGCAGGAATTCGAGAAGATGACACCACTATTGGTACCCTTGGCATCTACACCACTGCATATCGAAACAGCCGCTTAGGCAATGGTATTCTCTCACGACACACATCGCGCGACCTCACAGATATCGTGCAGAGTCATATCTATTCTGATGTAGCCAATGCCGCCACAACCCCACTTGCCCGACGCGCCATGTGGGATAAAAATTATAGCGAATCACGCCTCCCCGACGTGCCGTCGTGCATCATCGAGCTGCTCTCACACCAGAACTTCGCCGATATGCGCTATGCCCATGACCCACACTTCAAATTCATCGCTTCACGAGCCATCTACAAAGGCATATTGCGTTATACCGCAGAGATGCATGGGACTAAGTGCACCGTGCAGCCTCTCCCCGTACATGCCTTTGCCATCGACTTTTCCGGTGATGACCGTGTACGTCTCACGTGGAGACCCACAAAAGACAGTCAAGAGCCCTCAGCAGCTCCCGACGGATACATCCTTTACACTCGCATCGGTGACATGGGTTGGGACAATGGCCAACGAATAAACACTACCGCCTGCGACATAACTTTGGAACCCGATCGCTTGTATAGCTTTAAGATTACAGCCGTTAATCGCGGTGGCGAAAGTTTTCCTTCCGAAGTACTCTCTGCGCATATAGCTTCAGAATCTAAAGGAAAAGTATTAGTAGTCAACGGGTTCCAGCGTATCGATGGACCTGCCGTCATCAACACTGAAACAGAAGCAGGCTTCAACCTTTTGGCAGATCCCGGAGTACCCTACATAGGAACAAGCGCCTATAGCGGATTGCAATATGAATTCTCACGCTCACAAGTAAAGAATCCTGACGAATCACTACAACAAGGAGCCAGTGGAGAAGAGCTCGAGTTTACCTATATGGCAGGAAATACCATGGACTACGCTTCGGTACATGGTAGTGCTATCAAAGCTGCCGGTTACAGTTTTGTATCATGTAGCCGTCAAGCGTTTGAAGAGGGGATTGTGCGACCTCACGCTTTCGATGTTGCCGACGTGTATATGGGACTACAACGCCACACCGACAGTTCACCCATGCACCATGCTCCTTACACAACCGTCACTCCCGCCATGTATGCCATTCTCAGCGACTACACAGCAAAGGGAGGTTCTTTACTCATTAGTGGCTCATACATAGGCGAGGAGAGCCTTAGCCATGCTCCCACGCAAGCACTATTGCACAACATTCTGCATGCCGAGACTGGAGGATATATTACAGACTGGAGCGAACATGGCATTTGCGGTCTTGGAGCTACCCTTGAAATTCCACGTTGGATTAATCCCGAGCATTATGCTGTGACACGCCCTGAAGTAATCAATCCTCATACAGGAGCCTTCACACCCTTCGTCTACGAGCATAGTCGCAGCAGTGCTGCAGTAGCCTATAGCGGTTCTTATCGTTCAATCATCATGGGATTCCCCTTCGAAGCGATACGTGGCCATAATGACCGCAATCTTGTGATGATTTCTATCCTCGAATTCCTCACTGCCAAGTAGTGAGATTTGTATAAAAAAACACGGATTATTGAAGTAAAAGATGTAAATTTGCACCATTCATCAATCAATAGTCATTTTTCACTATTATGTATAACATCACAACCAACAAAAGCGGAACACGTAGCATCACCATCACTGATGCGCATCTATGTACCATAGAAAAGTATCAATTGCTAAATGGATTGGTAGACAGCAATGGCATCGTAGACGAGACCGTATTGGAAAAACTTAGACTTACCGTGCGCTCGCTCATCGCATCACAAAGCGACTGTAAAGATCTACTCGACCTCTGTGTTGATGTCATTTACCATGACAACATGAAGGCACTTGGTTTGGGCGCACTCATTGAGTTGTATGGCAATTGGAATGCAAATCGCCAGACGGAAGAAGAGGTTGAAGCCTGAAAGTAAAAGAAGTACAAGTAAACGATAATTATCAATTGTCTACTACCAATTATCAATTAACCGATTTCCTCCCCACTACACGCAAAGAAATGGAGCTGCGTGGCTGGGACGAGGTGGATGTGGTGTTATTTTCGGGCGATGCCTATGTGGATCACCCTTCGTTTGGTGCTGCAGTAATAGGGCGCATCCTTGAAGCCGAAGGACTACGTGTAGCCATTGTACCACAGCCCAATTGGCGTGATGACCTACGAGATTTCCGTAAGATGGGACGCCCACGCTTGTTTTTCGGCGTCACAGCCGGCTGTATGGACTCGATGGTAAACAAGTACACTGCAGGCAAGCGTCTGCGTAGTGAAGATGCCTATACACCAGACGGACGACACGATTTGCGCCCCGAGTACCCATCTATCGTATACACCCAAATACTTAAACAACTATACCCCGACGTGCCCGTAGTTCTCGGTGGCATAGAAGCCTCTATGCGTCGACTCACCCACTACGATTATTGGCAAGACAGCCTACGTCGCAGTATCCTCTGCGATAGTGGAGCCGACATCTTAGTGTATGGAATGGGAGAAAAACCTATCCTTTCAATCGCACGGGAACTGAAAGAGACAGAAGACAACACGTCCCATCCAGAAGGCAAATACTATCAATTAAGAGATATTCCGCAAACCGCAACCCTTTATCGAAGTAAAGAAGATATTCCCGGAGGTATTACAGAGGATGATATCATACTCAACAGCCACGAGCAGTGCCTGCGAGATAAGCGTGTCGAGGCTGCCAACTTCAAACATATCGAAGAGGAATCAAACAAGCTACATGCTTCTCGTCTTATTCAAGAAGTGGAAGGCAAATACGTAGTAGTCAATGCTCCCTTCCCGCCAATGACGACTGAAGAGCTCGACCACTCGTTTGACCTCCCCTACACCCGTCTTCCCCATCCTCGCTACAAAGGTAAGCGCATACCAGCCTACGACATGATAAAGCACTCGGTAAATATCCACCGTGGTTGCTTCGGAGGTTGCGCTTTCTGTACCATTTCAGCACATCAGGGCAAGTTCATCGTAAGCCGTAGCAAGGAAAGCATATTGAAAGAGGTAAAAGCCATCGCCCAACTCCCCGACTTCAAGGGTTATTTGAGCGATCTCGGAGGTCCTTCGGCCAATATGTACCGCATGGGGGGTAAAGATCAGGACAAGTGTGCCCGATGTAAGCGCCCTTCGTGTATACACCCCAAGGTGTGCCCCAATCTCGATACCGACCATCGTCCCCTGCTTGAAATATACCGAGCTGTGGATGCTCTTCCCGAAATAAAGAAGAGTTTCATCGGCAGTGGAGTTCGTTATGATCTACTGCTACACCGTAGTGATGACGATGCGATCAATCGTGCAGCCAAGGAATACACTCACGAGCTGATTGCCCACCACGTAAGCGGTCGTCTCAAAGTTGCCCCCGAACACACTTCTGAGCGTGTATTGCATGTAATGCGTAAACCCTCGTTCGAGCAGTTTGAGCAGTTCAAGCGTACGTTTGACCGAATCAATCGTGAAGAAGGTTTACGTCAACAAATAATTCCCTACTTCATTAGTAGTCACCCAGGATGTACAGCCGAGGACATGGCCGAATTGGCTGTGCTCACTAAGCGCATGGACTTCCACTTGGAACAAGTACAGGATTTCACACCTACCCCCATGACAGTGAGCACCGAAGCCTGGTACACAGGTCTTCATCCATACACGCTGCAGCCAATCTATAGTGCCCGTTCACAACGCGACAAGTCGGCTCAACGCCAATTCTTCTTCTGGTATAAGCCCGAAATGAGACGAGCCATTATGGATGAGCTGAGACGCATAGGCCGCCGTGATCTCATAGACAAACTCTTTGGACGATAAATTCGAGATCTGACACAATCATTTCTTATAAAAGGCAAGAGGTTCGCTTACTGTGAACCTCTTGCCTTTTATTTTCACCTATCTTCCCACTCTGGGAGGTACTCTTTTTACATACCTCCTGCACGCTTGATAGAATCAGCCTGCAAACGAGTCTGCACAAATTCTATACGACGGTGGGTGTCTTGCAGCTTGCCCCCCAAATCTGTAATGTTGCGCAAATGTGTGGCAAGATTGGCAACCTCCACAAGACTCTGCTTGTCAGCCTTGGCAAAAGAGATGGCACTCTTACCTTTATCTCCGATAAGTTCAACCTTGATGGCCTTATCTCCATTAAGTTCGACGAACGAAGCTACTGATGATTCCGCATTGGGAGAGAAGTCAAGACGCTCTGCACGACCTGAAGCATCGGTCCAAGCATGTGACTGAGGCGAAACGACCTCGGTATAGGTACCATCAGAAGCTGTAAAGCGCAACGTATGGGGATTCAGAGCTTTACCACGATAGAACACAACCAAAGCAAAGTTTCCCTTTTCATCAGTCTGCGGGCGCAAATAGGTACGACCCACATTTTTCTCCGTACGATAACGGGAAGCATAGTAGAGACCTACCTCCTGATAGGCAGGATCCTTATCAAGATAGAACTGCGGGATGAGAGGTTCGGCCATGGTTTGCGACAGAGCAAGCAAGCTATCGAGGTAGTGGAGAGCACACTGACTCTCAGTCAAATCGATATTAAGCAGTAATGTCTGTGCCTTGGCACGCGCCTCGAAGGCTGTAGGGTATAGTTCTTTGATACTATCTAATTGCAACTTGGCAAGGTTATACTGCTCATGAGCCAGCGATTGCTCAGCACGGTCAAGATAGGGTTGAGCCAACTTTTCTACATCTTCAGCACATCCTACACACATGATAGCAAGGAGCGCCCCCAAAAACAGTGATATTGATTTACGATGTGTCATACTCTAAAGCATATACGTTTAATTCAGCTGTAAAAGTAGTGTTATTCTTCGATATTTTATAACAATAAGGATGAAAAAAGTAAAAAGCAGAGACAAGAAACAGGAAAATACGATTTTTTTTGAGTAATTTCGCGGATATTTTATTCCAGACCAGTTTTATGAAACATATATCACCAGAGGAGTTGAAGGTAATGTTCGAGAACAAGCTGTTTCGCCTTATAGGAACTACGGCTGATGAGTTGGGACTTGAATGTTACGTGGTAGGAGGTTATGTGCGTGACCTATATCTGGAGCGCCCGTCTAAAGACATTGATGTGGTGGTCGTAGGCAGTGGCATCCAAATGGCCGAGGCTTTGCGCAAGAAACTTGGACGTGGTGCCCATGTGAGTATCTTCCGAAACTTTGGAACCGCACAACTCAAATGGCGTGATATGGAGGTAGAGTTTGTAGGTGCTCGCAAAGAGTCGTATACACACGACTCTCGCAAGCCTATCGTAGAGGATGGCACTCTCGAAGATGACCAAAACCGTCGTGACTTTACCATCAATGCATTGGCCGTATGTCTCAATGCTGATCGCTTCGGTGAACTCACCGACCCCTTTGACGGACTGCTCGATATGGAAGATCGCCTCATCTGCACACCCCTGGATCCCGATGTAACCTTCAGTGACGATCCTTTGCGTATGATGCGTTGTGTGCGTTTCGCCACCCAACTCAACTTCTTCATTGAAGAGGAGACTTTCGAGTCGCTCACACGCAATGCCGAGCGTATCAAGATAATCTCCAAGGAGCGTATTATCGATGAGCTGAACAAGATTATCGCCTCACCCATTCCTTCTAAAGGATTTGTAGAACTTGACCGATGTGGACTGTTACCCCTCATATTCCCCGAATTGGCGGCACTGCAAGGTGTAGAGAAGATGAATGGACGCGCACACAAAGACAATTTCTACCACACTCTCGAAGTCTTGGATAATGTCGCTCGCCACACCGATAACCTGTGGTTACGCTGGGCAGCCCTGCTACACGATATAGGCAAGCCCCGAACCAAGCGTTGGGATCCTCGATTGGGTTGGACATTCCACAACCACAACTTCATAGGGGAGAAGATGATACCCACTATATTCCGTAACATGAAGCTGCCCATGAACGAGAAGATGAAGTACGTTCAGAAGCTCGTAGGATTGCACATGCGTCCTATCGTCATCGCCGACGAGGAGGTGACCGATAGTGCTGTTCGCCGTCTACTCTTCGAAGCTGGAGACGATATTGACGACTTGATGATGCTGTGTGAGGCCGATATCACCTCAAAGAATGAGATGCGCAAGCAACGCTTCCTTGACAACTTCCGCCTCGTACGCGTAAAGCTCAAGGATCTTGAAGAGCGAGACCGCATACGCAACTTCCAGCCCCCTGTTGATGGAGATGAGATTATGCGCACCTTCGGGCTCAGCCCTTGTGCCGAGGTGGGTGCTCTCAAGAGCAGCATCAAAGATGCAATCCTCGATGGTATCATCCCCAACGAGCACGACGCTGCTTACGAGTATATGATGAAAAAGGCTCGAGAGATGGGACTTTGTCCAATTGAAAATTGAAAATTCTCAATCAAAGGAAGTTTTAGCTTTACAAAGGAGTTTATATTAGGCTCACACAAATCTCACGAATCACACGTGCTATCGCTTGTGTGTAGCCTTTCGGATGGCTCTTTCAACGTTCACCGTTAATTTTCAATTTTCAACTTTTAATTTTCAATTTGTATAATGCTCTATCACCTCATCGCCCAAGGCGAACACCAGCAACAGGACTTTAAGTTCGAGATTTCAGATGTACGCAAGATTGCGCGCACCCTCTCGGCTTTTGCCAATACCGATGGAGGCCGCCTATTGATTGGAGTGAAAGACAATGGGAAGATTGCCGGTGTACGAAGCGAAGAGGAGATGTATATGGTAGAGGCTGCCGCCTCGCTTTATTGCGTACCTCCCGTGAAGTGCCATATGACAGTCCATCGTGCTGAGGGACACACGGTAGTCATTGCAGAGGTCGAACCCAACAGCAAACGTCCCATACGTGCTCGCCTTGAAGACGATAAGCTCTGTGCCTTCATGCGCATTGCCGACGAGAACATCGTTGCTCCTCCCGTACAAATGGCATTGTGGAGAGAGGCTGCCGCTGACCACGGCACCCTACTTCCCTTCACTCCACGCGAGCAGGAACTGCTACATCTCTTTGCAGACAACACCCCGCTAACGCTCAATCGTTTTGCCCGACTCGGGCATCTACCCCGCCATCGTGCGGTAGAGGTGCTTGCTCAGTTCGTCCGTTTCGGGCTTGTAGAGCAGCAATTCATCGACCACACCTTCGTATACACCTCTGTAGAGTAATCTATCATTACACAATAATACAATGGGCAACCCCGATGGGCTGCCCATTGATGTATCCTCACATCCGAGGTGTTACTCCTTAACGATAGTAAAAGGCTCGTCCTTCACATAAATACGATACTCCTTGATAGCTCCGGGAGCACCCTCTTCCATACGAGGAAGATACTGCAATGCAGTAAGCTGTTGCTTGCTGCCAAGGTTGATAATGAGATGGTGAGGAAGCTCTGCACCCTGAGCAGTAGCCCAATAAGTACTCTCCTGCAGGTCATAGATACGGTCACCCGTGCGGTTGCTGCGGCTCTTGTCCTCACTGTCGGCATACTGGATAGTCCAAGGTTCACGACTCAAACGATTGCCTTCAGCATCGAGCATATACCATTCTGCAATAGCAGTATAGGCGTCACCAGCCTTCTGGTTGTTGACTACCTCGATACATACGTATTGTCCTTCGATAGTCTTGCCAAACTTTTGCTCTTGCCAGCCATTACCTGCACGGAAACGAGCAGTAAGAACGGGCTTTTCACCTTTGAGGCTGAGCACAGTTCCCGGTTCACGATGAGTAGCAGGCACAGGATTGCGCAAAGCATCGAGGATAGGCTTCTCGTGGCCACAAAGCTTGTTCTCCTGTGGCCCCTTGACATCGAGAATAAAGATCTCGTTTTCTCCCTTGTTGAGCCAGCATCCGGGCACATAGAGAGTTTGCTGGGGACCGATTTCCCAGAAGCGACCCAGGCAATGACCGTTAACCCATACAAGACCCTTTCCCCAAGTAGTCATATCAAGGAAGGTATCAGCCTTCTTATCCACCGTGAAGGTACCCTTATAGTAGCCAGGGAGCCCGTTGACAGTAGTCTGTTGTCCGTTGTCTATTGACTTGTAGTTCTTCTCTGCAGTAAACTTATAGGTGTTGGGGAAGAGGTATACATCCCAACCTTTAAGCTCGGTAGTAGTAGCTTCGCCATTAGCAGCAATGGTAGTAATCTCTACCTTCTCGGTGATACCCTTGAAGTCCTTGATTGCACGACCAAAGTTAATACGACCCATAGCCTCCACAAGGATATCGAGTACAGCGCCCTCACGCACAGAGGGAAGTGTAAGCACCTTCTCACCCAAACGGCGGTCCATTTTACCGACATACTTACCATCAATGAATACCTGCGCATAGTCATGGGCATCCGTAATGGTAAGACGGCTCTGGCTGTCAGTACCCTTGAGGGTTGTACGATAAAGCATCGAGCCCCAGCCTTGATTATACTCCTCCATAGTCTTGATACCCTCAGAATGAATCGGTTCGGGCAGATTATCGAAGATAGGAGCCACCTCGGTCATCTGAAACTCAGCAACGGTCTGCACGGGCATTGCTGCAGGAATCTCAGGAAGAGGCTTTCCGCCGGTATACTGAGCCAACATATTACGCAACTCGTGATATTTGGGAGTAGCCTGACCAGCCTCGTTGATGGGAGCATCATAATCGTATGAAGAGCAGTCGGGTGAGAAACCGGGACTATTGGCACCACTCCAATGACCGAATGAAGTTCCACCATGAGTCATATAGAGCGAGAATGAGATATTCTTGTCGAGCATCTCTTGAAGACCAGCCACCATATCTTTAGCATCACGGGTCTCATGCTGACGGCCCCAGTTGTCAAACCATCCGCTCCAGAACTCTGAGCACATGAGAGGAGTGTTGGGACGCAACTCCTTCAAACGACGGAACTGACTATCGATATTAGCACCAGTACCAAAGTTCATGGTCCAAACGAGATCATCAAGGGCATTAAGCTCGAAATTTGACGCCCAGTCACACTGGAACAGAGGCACATCGGTAAAGCCTGCCTCACGCACCATATCACGCACTGCCGACACATACTCTTTATCCTCACCATACGAGCCATACTCATTCTCCACCTGCACCATGATGATATTACCGCCATGAGTGATCTGGAGGTCAGCAAGCTGCTTGCCCACCTCAAGTTCGAAGAGGCGTACACGCTCCATAAAGTAGGGGTCTTGTTCACGCAGACGGATATCCTTCTTCTTCAAGAGCCACCAAGGGAGTCCACCCATCTCCCACTCTGCACATACATAGGGACCGGGACGTACGATAACATACATGCCATGCTTCTGTGCCAACTGGCAGAAAGCACGGATATCATTGTTGCCGGTAAAGTCATACACACCCTCCTGCTGCTCGTGGATATTCCAGAAGATATAGATACAGATAGAGTTCATACCCAACGCCTTGCACATCTCGATACGATGTTCCCAATATTCGCGAGGGATACGAGGATAGTGTACTTCGGCAGCCTTCACCGTGAAGGAGTCGCCATTGAGGAGAAACTTGCCGTCACCAATCTCAAAGGTTCCGGACTTAGGCTGACAACTGGTATAGAGCACCGAAGTAGATGCCAACAGCAGACCAGCCAAGAGTGTCAGAAGTGTTTTCTTCATACGAATGTGTTTTGTTAATATTTGATTATATTCTTTCCTATTCGCAAATGTAAGAATAAACTTCGAGATAAAAATCAATTATCGATTAAAATTGTATTCTCGCATCATAATTTGTGTAATAAACGACTGGAATCGCACAAAAGAATAAGGGTACTGCTTTCAGTTATTGCCTTGCTTCTAACCCGAGAAATAAATGTTAAATTGCAGGTCTTCGAAAGCAAAAATCTTACAGTTCACGCCTACTCTCTCTACAGGTCCTTTTTCGAGCCATCTATAGATGATAAATTTTGTCATCTATAGATGATAAATTTAGTCGTCTATAGATGACCCTATTTAGCATCTGTAGAGAACCCCTTGATTTTGGCTATCAAAATGAACATTATATTGCTTATTTGTACCTTCGCCAGAAACATCGCATCATGGAATCAGATTTAACACATTATTTCTGTAAAAAAAAATTGCATATATGTTCAAATTTACATACTTTTGCCCCAAATGTTGATTAAATAACCTCGCGCGCGTGCGATACCCATGTTTGGGAATTGACGTAACACAAGGAGAAAAATGATACACAAATAACCGATGAGACGAATAGCCCAAATAGTCGTAGCGATGTTGCTCCTCACCATGGGAGCCATCAAGAGCTATGCACAGCCCGCCACAACAGGCAAGGCCAAGAGTTTAGTGGGCATCGAGGTACACTTCCGTTTCGACCAGTCGGTTCTTGATCTCAACTACATGGGCAACAAACAGTCGCTCGAGCGCTTTGCCCATGTCGTCGACTCGCTGGGACTTCACACTATCGATTCTGTTGTCATCGTATCGCAATCATCACCCGAAGGTGTATACCTGCACAACCTCAAACTGTCGCGCAAGCGTGCTGCCACCATGCGTGAGGCCATCGAGCAACGCCACCCCGAGCTGAGCAGCCGCCTCCATGTACACCCCGATGGAGAGTCATGGATGCAACTCCGCGAATACGTGAAGAACGATGAGTTAATGAAGCAGTCGACCATTGATCAGGTTCTCAGCATCATCGATGACACCACAATAAGCATCGACACCAAGAAATGGCGTCTCGAGCATCTCCCCATCTACCGCTACTTGCGCATGACCTACTTCCCGCTCATCCGTAACTCGGTGTTCTGCATCGTCTATTACGAGAAGTCAGCTGAGGTAACACCCATAGAGAAGCCCGAAGAAGAGAAGGAGGTCGAGGCCGACGAGGTGGTAGAGGTAGTTCCTACCCCCACTCCCGAGCCAGAGCCCGAACAGACCCCCGACGAGAAAGCCGACGAGGAGCCCACTCCTGAGGCTAAGTCTGAGTCCACACCACGTGAGCCCATGATGAGTGTCCGCACCAATATGCTTTACGACCTTGGTTCAGCGCTCAATGTTGCCATTGAGTATTACCTTCGCGACTCTCGTTGGAGCATTTTGGCCGACTACACCTTCCCCTGGTGGAGCCACGATGCCAGCCACCGCTACCTGCAGATGCTCAACGGTAGCCTCGAGGCCCGTCGATACTTCAAGAACGACAATACCCATACCGGCCACTACCTCTCGGCCTATGGCCATGCTAACCTCTACGACTTCAGCTTCGATGCCGAGCGTGCTTGGCAAGGCGAAGGATGGGGACTCGGCCTCGGTTACGGTTACGTATGGCAACCCTGGAAGAACGAGCGTTGGAAGCTCGAAGCCTTCGTCCGCTTCGGCTACTACCATAGCCTCTACGACCCCTACCATGCCAGCGACCCCTATATCGGCAAGTACTACTACGATTGGGACGGCCCCATCGAGAACTTCATCCGTCGAAACCACCGTCTACGTTGGTTAGGACCCACCGGAGCAGGCGTAACGATAAGTTATGACCTATTCCGAAGGAAAGTGAAAGTTGAACGGTGAAAGATGAAAGGTGAAAGATGAAAGGTGAAAGATGAAAGGTGAAAGATGAAAGAGCCATCCGGACGGCCTCGCTAAACACTAAACACTAAACACTAAACACTAAACACTAAACGCAACAGACTAAACACTAAACACTAAACACTAAACGAACAAATCCGTTGACCGTTGACAAACAAAAATAAATTGTAAATAAAATAATGCCTCGCATTTCCCGACATATCGCCCCCTTCGTCCTCGTGATGACAATACTTGTCACCATGCTGACGAGTTGCGAGCGCAAGGACCTCTAC
>JAEIGA010011481.1_pt1 | contig 13450 bp, 12 predicted proteins | sample 9270691 | NCBI WGS metagenome assembly JAEIGA01 (sample SAMN17057246, study PRJNA624740) | gut metagenome | biome: biome; isolation source: fecal sample | host: Bos grunniens | place: China: Xizang | collected 2019
AGAATATCCAGAAGATATCATAGTTAAGAGGGAGGTTTGTTGGTATAATGAAAATTGAATGTAATGCTTGTGTGTTTGCGGCCGATGGTAAATGTGGTCGTTATGATTTTCCTATAAACAAAGAAACAGATGGTTGTCCCGGTGGGAGAACAGAACTTCCAAAGATTTGCTCTTTGTGCGGGCAGTATATAATAGATCCTGGGAGCTTGGATGCTGATAAGCCCGAGGTTATCCTTTGCGATAATTGTTTTAATTTACGCCATAAATGTCCCAGTTGTGTTGAGGTTACTGATTGCGTTTTTGAAACAGACCCTTCTACGATACCTAAGGTTGTTGAACAGAGAATCCATCAGGGTCCTATGCTTCAAATTATGCAAGTAAAAAATCCTGCACGCATTGAAGTTACTTGTAAAACAAAATGTAAGTGTTGGGATGAGGAATATGGCTGTATGCGTGAAATTGGAACTTGCGGCCAGTGGAATCCACGCTATTAAGTAAGTTTCAATTCCATTTACAATATAATTATACCACAAAAAAGAAAAAAAGTCAAGTAAAGAGGAGAAAACACAATCGGTCAAAGAGCTTTTTTGATTTTTTATAAAAAATATGATATAATATATATGTAAGAAAAATAAAGAAAGGAAAAGAAAATGGTAGCAAAATCTTATCAGGCTCTTGAGCAGATAGGCGAGCCTTATGCGGTTGGTGACAAGATGTATGTTCTTGTAAAAGCCAAGAGCGGAAGTAAACAGGTTCGTTGGTATTCTACTGCGGAGTATAATAAAATGTATCCCAGCGAGAAGATTGAGGATACCAGCAAGAAGTCTTCAAAATATTGGCGTTCCCAAAAAGATGTTTTAGGGTTTGAGAATGGTTATATCACCATTTTCAAAGGCGACACATATCCCCACGCGGATTATTTCCGCCTTAAACGACCTTTATTCAATTACACACGCTGGTTCGGTTGGAGTTTGCCTTCAACTGCGGAGCTTCCCGATGATATCCCTGATGGTTTAACACCTGTTCGTCTTGACTGGGCGTTGGTTGGCAAGGACGAAGAAAATGTCAAGGATGAAAAGGAAATAGCGGCCGCAATTGAAAGCTTAATCTACGATGAAGGCACTTCTGAGTGGCAGGGTATAGTAGGTGAACGCATAGACCGCACACTTACTGTAACCAAAGCCGTTCAGGTAGAAAACAATTTTGGTATCAATATATTCCACGTGTTTGTAGATGATGACGGCAATGAATATGCTTGGTCAACAAATGCAAAAAATCTCGCGGAAGGTAGGACATACCAGATAAGAGGTACTATTAAAGACCTCACCACATACAAAGGTAATAAACAAACTATATTAACAAGATGTAAGGTGGTAGAATAATATGAACGGAATGTTTGGAATGGGTTTGGCGTTTGATAACTATGTTATGGAAACCGAAAGTTTAATGGATGAGGCTTGTAGACTATATAACGAAACTGATCTCACCATTGAAGAAATTGCGGACCAGCTTGGTTTCGATGACGCTGATATCCGTGAATTTAAAAGGAGGATACTGGATTGAACCAGAAAGAAACAACCTATATTTTTACTCCTCTACAATTTAAAGGAGTTCTTGATGATTTTGCCAGATTGGTAAAAGATAAAGTATATAAAAAGTTTGATTATATGGTTTGGAGAGATTTTCAAGCTCATATAAAAAACTATGAAAAAGTTAATATTGCTGTTACTATTATAAGTGATAATGAGGCTATTGTCGAAACACCTAGATTTTGCGAGGGCTTCGACTTAAAAGATAATTCATTTGGTGAATTTCTTGATAATAACTGCTATGAACACTGGCACGGTTGTAAGATAGATCCCAGTTTTCCATTTAATTTTGGCAGTAGCACCGGAACAACAGCGACACTTGGAACAATAGCAACATCTGCGTCATCTGCTACATATGCAATCGCAAATGCTGCTAATCAGGCTGTAAACACATTTAAGGAACTTGCAGATTTATATAGTATATCAACATCAACAACAACATCAACAGCTTATAATATAAATAATGGTATAAAAGAGGAGAATAAAACTATGAATTTTAATTTTGATTTCGGTCCCTATAACAATAGCACAGTAAAGATGAGCCTTTATGGCATCGCGGTTAAGAATCAGAACGGCACATATGTTGCCTACGATAAGTCCACAGGTAGGATTATGGATGTAGATATTCTTAACTTTAACGGTAACAAGTATCTCTATAAGCTTCCTTGTGCGATCAAGGATGTTAAGGTTGGCGACGTGGTTGTTCACAATAGCAGACCTGTAATTGTGACTGCGGTCAATGGTAATGTGCTTACTGCCGTTGATATTACTGTGAACGAGCAGAAGGATATTATCCCCACAAGAAATATGTTTAACTTTGACTATGTTACAAAGGTTGTTTCCCTTTTCGACTTTGTAGGCGGTTTTAAGGCAGATTCCAACAATCCCTTTGGTAACGCTCTTCCTCTCCTTATGATGGGCGATGGTTCCAATAGCAGCGATATGCTTCCTATGATGCTTATGATGAACGGCGGTAAGATGGACTTTACATCTAACCCTATGCTTATGTATTTTATGTTCAAGGATGGCGGCAAGGGCAATGATATGCTTCCTCTTATGATGCTTGCGGCCGGCGGTAACAATCCCTTCACTCCCGCTGTAGAGGCAAAGCCTGAGCCCGCAGTAGTAAATACTACTCTTACTATTGATGAGGACTATATCAGAGACACAGTAGTCAAGATTCTTAATTCTTGGGCGTGTGATAAGTCTAACGATACTCTTAACGCGTAAATAAAAATAAAGCCCTTGAAAAAGGGCTTTTTTGATTTTTATAAAAAAATATGTTATAATATATATGTAAGAAAAATAAAGAATGAAAGAGGAAAATATAATGATATTTTTAACTGATAAAGAATATATGATGATAGACCGTTATAGAAAAGAGAATATGGAAGATCAGTGCTATCAGGATTATCGCTCTTTTATGCCTTCCGCTGAGTTATTAAAAACTTGGTCTGAAGCCAAAGAGCAGTATCTTTGGAAGATGTTTAATGGAAATCTCATTCTCAGAAAAGAAATTGTAGTTGAAAAGACTGTTGAGCAGATTAAGAAACAGTATGTTAATAGCACAAGTGAATATGGATGTGCCGCAAGAGATTTTTTTGATAAGCTTTATACCGCAATTCATCTTGATGAAAATACTAATCTTCCTTATGATTTTCTTTATCAGATTAACATACCCGACAACGCTTGTAAAAATAAAGTTTTAACCGTCCGTTCAGCGGTTTACAACCCAGAAAATGCAAATGGATTTATAGGTCGTAAATTTATTTGCGGCTTTAACAAAGAAACTGTTGCAGTTCAAAAAGGTATGAAGTTTACCACTCTTATGTCCAAACTCGCACAAGTATATGGTCTTAATAATGAATATGAAAAATATCGTATCCAGCATTCACAGGTGCTCAATGATAAATATATTAAAGGCACGCTTTGCCTCTCAATTCACCCTCTCGATTATATGACTATGAGCGATAACGCAAATGGTTGGCGTTCTTGTATGAGTTGGCAAAACGAAGGTTGTTTCCGTCTTGGCACAGTCGAAATGATGAACTCTACTAATGTTGTTGTGGCATATCTTGAAAGCGATCGAGTAGAGTTCGATCTTGCTTATGGTAATTCGATCGACGAGCAATTAACTTGGAATAGTAAAAAATGGCGTGAGCTTTTTGTAGTAACCCCAGATATTATAACTGGTGTCAAAGGATACCCTTATCATAACGGCTCTCTTGAGAAAATTTGTGCCGCGTGGCTTTGTAATCTTGCGGTTGAAGCTGGTATAGGAACTTATTCTATTTATGAGCCTTATGTTGCTTGCCCGCATTATACCGCAAATATTAAACCCGAAAACCGTCAGCTTCGCGTTGCTCGCTTCACTACTAACAATATGTATAATGATTTTAACACCGATGGCTATAATGAAATTGACCATTATGCTTACTTTGGACTGGAATACAAGGGAGATAAGATTTGTTATAGCGGAAAAAATCAGTGTATGTGGTGTGGTGCTGTTCTTGAGCGTCATAATCACGAAGGCAGCTTAGCTTGTCGCGAATGTTCCGAGAGAATGTTCTATTGCACCTGCTGTGACGAAGAATTTTATGATATTGAAGAAGAAGTAGTGCTTGACGATGGAGTGTCTGTATGTTCAAGTTGTTATGAATCTTCCAGCGTAATTATCACGGTTAATGAAAAAACTCTTCTCCGAAAAAGAAATAATATTGAAGTATGTCTTATCTATGGCGATAATCTTGTAAACAATATCGCGTGGGATACTGACCACGACCATCTGATCTATGTAGATTATGAAGTTGCTGAAAATCCTGAGCTTTGGAATAAATTCTTTAAGATCTCCGCGTTTCGTAGAGACAAATACAATCAACCTTATTTTTATCGCGATGATTTGGTAAATCCCGCCAGAATAAACACTTACTTCTCAAACTATTAAAACGAAAGCCCTTAATAAGGGCTTTTTTGATTTTTTATAAAAAATATGTTATAATATATATGTAAATAAAAGTAAGAAAGAGGATAAGACAATATGTTGAATAAGATTACAGAAAAAGAATTAAATATGATTACTTATTGGCGTAGAAAGTATGGTCCGATTTCTGGCGAAGAAAGAGACTTTCTTCCTGAAGAATATTTTATGCCAACAGATAGATGGCTTAATTATTGGGAACATTCAAAAAAGGATTTGTATAATATCTTTGGTGAGAACCTTATTCTTACAAAAAAGGTAATAGTTGAATCTTTCGAGAATGAGATTTCACAATCTATTTATGATTATATTGAAACACATAAGTTTGATGATTATAACCCTTTCTGCCAGTTTATCAGTGATTTCAAACAAAAATTAAGTGCTGCGGGTGCGGACTGGGATTCTCATCGTCTGGTAACTAATTGTCATCTTGCCGAAAAGAATGTTGAGTCCATTGGCTTTTATAAGAATAAAGTAAGCTTGGGCGAATATGGTGAAATGACTATTATGCCAGAAGAAAAAACTATTCGTGTTATTCGTAAAATCAGCGAAAAAATTGGTATGGATATGCAGCTTTTTGAGAAGTTCCGTATTCAACATTCTATGTTCTTTAATCAAAAAAAGTTTAGCGGTAACCTCTGCCTTTCAATCCATCCCCTTGATTTTATCACTATGAGTGATAACGACCATAAGTGGAGATCTTGTATGAGCTGGCGTAATCTGGGAGAGTATCGTATGGGAACTGTGGATATGATGAACTCTCCTTGCGTTGTAATCGCTTATTTTGCCAGTGAAGATGGAAATATGGAAGAAATCGAGTGGAACAGCAAGAGATGGCGAGAACTTTTTGTATGCGACAGAGATGTTATTGCTGGTATTAAAGGCTATCCTTATCATAGCGAAAAGCTTGAAAATCAAGTCCTCGATTGGCTCCTTGAGCTTATGGGTGGCTCAGATAAATATTCTAAAAGATTAAATCTTTATGATAATGAATATTTCGATCAGGATGATATTCAATTTACAGTTCAGTTTGAATCAGGTTATATGTATAACGATTTTGGTTGCACTAAGAACGGAAAGAATCCTGTTTATTTAAGCAACGAATATTATAATGCCCTTGCCGCAGGTGATCAAGCATTTAAGTATTTTAATTATTCCGGCCCCGGCCAGTGTGTTTGGTGTGGTGCTCTTGATGCTTATTTTGGCGATGATGGCAATAGTGTTCTTATTTGTGAAGAATGCACTGAAAACATTCATTACTGTTATTCTTGTGACAGCATAATAGGAAAATCATTTCATTTAGATATAAATGATCGCTATTATTGCGAAGATTGTTTTAACAAATATGTTCAAACAGACGTTCTTTCAGGAGAACAATTTGATACAAGAGAAGCTTATACCTGCTATGCCGCATATTCTCTTGATAATTTTGAAGTTAATAATGCGGCTGGATCATTAATGACAGCACATCGTTTAGAGTGTTATAGTTTGGAGCAAATACGTAAAATTACCAATGGTGCGAGACACAGACGCTACCGCACCCGTTCAAGCTGGAACCAAGTATATGTTTTTTTGGTTGGAGATTTAACACCTTATGGTAGAGAGGTATTCGGCATTACGCAATAAAAAATCTTTTTTGATTTTTTATAAAAAATATGATATAATATATATGTAAAGAAAATAAAGAAAGAGGTAATGACCAATGAATATTACAACCGCAGAAAAGAAAATGATGATGAGATATGCTAATTATGCTCTTGATAGCGTTCTTTTTTCCGATAGTGCTGACGAAGTTTTCATCAATTCGTGGAGAGAAGGTAAGGAAAGGGGTATTTTGCCAAGAGTATTTGGTGATACTCCTATCCTTGAAAAAGAAATAAGTTTTTCCAAGAGCACTGACCAGATATTCGACGAATTTGAGGCTTATATTGATGCTAACTGGAACTCTGATGAACCTGCGATGAGATTTTATCATTGCTTTAAAGACCATATTTATAATATCAGAACAATCATCAATAATAAGTATAAGAAAGACGAGTTTGAATGGGGTAATTGCGAGGAATATGAAAATCTCGCTAGACTTACCAACACTTGGGATATTGCCGAAAATAAATTCAATGGTAAAACTTTTTCTCTTACAGAAGAGGGTAAAAAGGTAAGAATCCAGAGAGGTGAAAAAATAATGCGTGCTATCCCTAAAATTTGTGATTTCTTTGGTTGGGAAGATGCGAAAAAAGACTTTGAAGAGTTTAGAATTTTTGTTTCTAAGCTCACTAACCAGAAGACACTCAAGGGCACACTTTGTCTTTCAATCCATCCTTTTGACTATATGACTATGAGTGATAATGGATATGACTGGTCTTCTTGTATGAGCTGGTTGGAGGATGGCTGTTATAAGAGAGGCACTCTTGAAATGATGAATTCTCCTATGGTATTTATCGCTTATCTCAAGGGTGAGCATCCTTTTTGTCCTTGTGATGGCGTAGAATGGACTAACAAGAAATGGCGTCAGTTGTTTGTTGCAAACGAAGAGCTTCTTGCAAGCATAAAGGGTTATCCTTATAATAACGAGGCTCTTGAAAACGAGGTTATGGCTTGGTTTAAGGAGCTTGCGTTCGAGCGTGCTGGCATTGTTTATCAGAGCCATAATTATGACTATAAGAAAAACACTACTAGCTCTATTATTCATCTTATGGATAGACCAGAAGATACTTGCGTTTATATCTCTTTTAGCACTTATACTATGTATAACGATTTTGGCTGTAATGGTATGATAGGACATAGAGTAGCGTTTGCACAGGACTTCCTTGACGCGGAAGTAAAGACAGGCGAGCAGTATAACCTTTATTTAAATTATAGTGGCACAAGCGAATGCCTTGGTTGCGGCCGACCCTCAGATAGCGTATACTATTCTAACGAAGGACAGCTTATTTGTGACTGTTGCGAGGGCAGAGACCACCAGTGCGACTGTTGTGGATGCTATTTTTCAGAAGATGACCTAATCTATTTTGACGGCCAGTTTATGTGTGAATCTTGCTATGAAGAGGAAACCTTTGTAGACCCAATAACGGATAAAAGATGGTCTAATGAAAATGCGGAAACCCTTTATCTCTCTTATCGTTCTGCGGATAAGGAATTTTTCCCAAGCTATTACGATATGTCGCAGGAAAAGAGAAATGAATTCGGGGATTATAAAACATTGTCTACTTGGGTAAGTGTTTATAAAAAAAGTCTATTAGACCAAAATGTGGATTGGAGTGAGTTTTTAACTATCCCAAAACCTCGTAAGGTAAAGAGCAAATACGGTGACTATTGGTATTATATTACCTTAGACGACATTACCAACGATGGTGCTAAACTCTTCGGCTTCTACAACAAGAAAGATGCAGAAAATTTCCGCGTAGAAAAATAATATTTGATTTTTTAAAAAAAATATGTTATAATATATATGTAAAGAAAATAAAAAATAAAAAGCAGAAAGGTAAAAGGTAACAACAATGAAGGAAACAAAGTTCACAAAGAGAGAAAAGTTTAACGCACTCATCGCAATTCTTAACGGAGAGAAGACAGATATCCCTGCCGCAGATCTCGTAGATTTCTGCAATGGAGAAATCGACAAGCTCGACAACAGAAAGGCAAGAGAGCAGGAGAAGGCAGCAGCTAAGAAGGCAGAGTCCGATGCACTTGAGGTAGCTGTAAAGAATCTCCTTACAGACGAGTTTGCCACAATCGCAGATATTACTTCTAAGATCGAGGGTATTGATGAAGTAACACCTCACAAGGTAGCTTATAGACTTAAGAACCTCGTAGAGGCAGAGATTGCGGAAAAGAAAGAAATTTCCGTAGTAGGTGCAGACGGCAAGAAGTCAAAGAAAGTAGCTTACAGAGCTCTCTAATATAATAAAAACCCACACTCAATGGTGTGGGTTTTTTGTTGCATATATAAAATCTTTTAGCGGCTCCGCCCGCGATGGATTGCCAAAACCGCCAGGCCAAAAGTAAAATGGCTCTGGGGAATTTTGAGAGGAAATTTGACTTTTTAAAAATTTTTTGGTATAATATATATAGGACTATAGAGAAAGGTAGATGATTAAATGAAATATAGTTTATCCAGTAGGTAGAAACCAGAATTATTACATAAAGTAGATGAAATTAAAGTTGCTTATAGAGATAAAAATATTATTCCTGATTTAATTGAAAAATATTCTCAGGCGGATATTAATTTAGTTTTACCTTATGGTGAAGAAGATATTCCTTGGAAAGAAATTAATACTTGGAATATTTTATCAAAAGGAAAGTTTATTCTTTGTTTAATGGATATGCGACTTGCGGCCAAAGCAAAAGAGCTTAAGTGCAGATTTTACTATGGTGTTCCAACAGCAACACATTATGATGTTAATACTTTGGTATCAATAGGTGTAGAACAAATTTTAGTAACAGCTCCTGTCTTTTTTGATATGCCATTTTTAAAGAATACAGAGAAAAAAATTAGAGTTATACCGAATGAAGCTTATTTAGGAGACATACCGGGCCGTGATGGAACTTATGGTAGTTGGATCAATCCTAATCATATTCATTTATATGAAGAATATGTTTATATTTGTGAATTTAATACATATGATATGATTAAAGAAAAAGGATATTATAGTGTATACGCTAATTTAAAATCTTGGGGCGGTCCGCTTAAAGAACTTATCACTGGAATGGATGACGCAGAACCTGGAGCCGCAAACCTTCTTCCTGAAGAAGTAACGGTTGCACGAATCAAATGTAATCAAAAATGTCAAAAAAATGGCAGATGCCATATATGTCCAAATGCTCTTCATACATATGAAAGAAAGCGTATAGAAAATTATATAAACGAGATAAAAACTTCTTCTTGATTTTTATAAAAATTTATGATATAATATATATGTAAAGAAAATAAAAAAGAAAGAAGGAATAGTAATATTGAGAAAATTAACAGAAAAAGAATTTAAGTTATTTGAAAGTTTATGTAAACTATCGCAGCCAAGTCTGCAAACTTCTATGTTTAATTTCCTTAAAGAAAAATATCCAAAAGGAAAGGTAACTTATAATTACCATTATGTCACAGCAGAGGGTGATATTCCGATTGCACTTGTGGCTCATATGGATACAGTATGGTCAGAACCCTCAGAAGAAATTCTTTATGATGAAAAGAAAAATATTATGTGGGGCGTAGGTGGCACAGGCTTTGATGATCGCACGGGAGTATTTCTTATTATTCAAATTATTAAGGCAGGATTAAGACCTCATATTATATTTACAACCGACGAAGAGAAAGGATGCGTGGGAGCATCTGTTCTTGGAGCGAAGAAAATGCCTTTTGCCGATCTTCGCTATGTTATAGAGCTTGACCGCAGAGGCACAAATGATTGCGTTTTCTATGATTGTGATAATCGCAATTTTGTAGATTATGTAGAAGGTTTCGGTTTTGTTGAAGCTCTTGGCTCATTTACAGATATTTCTGAAATTTGTGAAAATTGGAAAGTGGCAGGAGTAAATCTTTCGGTTGGATATAAAGATGAACATACCAATCAGGAAAGACAGTATGTTTCTGCAATGTGGGATACTTATAACAAAGTAGTTAAAATGCTTAAGGAAACTGATATTCCTAAGTTTGAGTATATTCCTTGTGCTCACTCATATTCTTATCTTTTCAGACATCTTGGTAATGCCTCCGGAATGCATGAATATGACCCTTATGCTGACGTTTGTGATAATTGCGGAAAATCGGTTCACGCTTATGAGCTTATGCCTGTTCTTGACGAAATAGGACATAAAGATTATATATGTATGAAGTGCTATGAAGAATTAAATATCGGTTATTGCGAAAAATGTAAAGAGGGTTTTATCCGTAAAAAGACAGACCCTAAAGCTACAAAATGTGCCAGATGTGCATTGGAGGAAGTAATAGATGCCGCAGATAAAGCAGATAAAAAGTGATTTTATTAAAGTTTTGGCACATTCACAAAACTTGCCCATTAATAGAATTAATGTAGATAAATTATTTGAGGACTGGGCCAGAAATAAAAAAGATTTTATTGAAGCAATTGGCCCAGATCTGATATATAAATTTGGAACAGTGACAAGTTATGTTCCAGAAGATAGAATGCGTGATTTAAGGGAAATTTTTCTTAATCGACTTAATAATTTTCTTCCTTACTCAATCGTCGATAATATTGATGTTTTCCTTAGCTCACAATCACCCAAGGCTTTTTGTGAAAACTCTATGGATCACGAAATGAAAGTTGGAAACAAAAAACTTGCGGTTGGGCATAAAATTACTCGTGCATTAAAATATTTTATTTCAAACGAAAAAGAGCTTGATTGTGCACAAACTGAATATAGCAGAGTAATCCAAGAGTATAAAGTAACAGGCACCCTTTGTATATCTGTTCACCCTCTTGATTATCTCGCTTTAAGCGAAACACCTCATAGTTGGCGTTCTTGTCACGCTCTTGATGGAGAATATCGTGCAGGTAATCTTAACTATATGGCTGATAGTAGCACATTAGTTTGTTATCTTGAAAGCGAAGGAACTAAATTTCAGCTTCCTCGTTTTCCCGCGGATGTGCCGTGGAGCGGTAAGAAGTGGAGATGTTTGCTTTTTGTTTCTCAAAATAGAGATATGGTGTTTGCGGGCAAGCAATATCCTATGACTTTATCTTCGGGTTTACAGTGGCTTGAGCTTCTTATGGAAAATACTTTAAGAAAGAACGGACTTTATAAGTATTGGACAAACTGGAAAAATGATAAGATTGTAGAATACACATTTGAAGATGGCGAAGTAACATATCTTCGTCAGCCTTACTACCCCGTTCTTAGTCGTATTATTCCGCAGAGTTCTCTTATTCACGACGGAGAATATACTTATCATTTTAATGATTTAAAGTATTCAAGTGATTATACTAAACCTTGGTTTATGGTTCAACGCTATACAGATCCAATGGGATTAAAGTTTTTCATAGGAGAAAAATTTAATTGTATAACTTGCGGCCGTACGCATAACCATTCTTCAGATTCTTTATTGTGTTTAGATTGTGATGAAGAATTAGGCACAGAAGAAAGTGAAGAATTTGGTATTTGTCCTCATTGCGGGGCAAGAATGCATCGAAGAGATTTTGTATATGTAGAACCAACTCGTAGTTATATGTGTTCTGCTTGTGCAGTAGCAAATTACGAGCGTTGTCAAGATTGCGGTGTATATCATAACCCCGATGACTTAACAGAAGTAAACGGAAAAAGAATATGCACAAGTTGTGCGAAATATAGAAGTGATATAAACGATTTACCATTTTAGGAGGGAATATATGGCACGTGGCGACTCAGCGAAGATTAATGTAGAAAACAAAATAAAAGAAGCCTTTGGCAAAGATTATATAGGTATTTCAGACAAAAAGATTTATGTGTGGGCAGATAATGATGGCGAAAAAATGCAAATTGCTATTTCTTTAACTTGCCCTAAAAATCCAATTGAGGTTGTAGATACAAATAAACTTGATTTCAGCAATCCGAATGCGGGCCTGGATTTCGAGAATATGGGGGCTTCAAAGGTTCTTGCACCTGCGGCCGCAAATGAAATTACCGAAGAAGAAAAAGATAATATAGCAAGTCTTATGGCTTCTCTTGGTTTACTTTAAAAATTTTTTGGGCAACTTTGAAAAATTATTACTAATATAATTTTAATATAAGTTGCCCTCAAAAATCTTTTTTGATTTTTATAAAAAAATATGATATAATATATATGTAAGAAATGAAAAATCATATATACGGTGATAGTTTAATTGGCAGAACGTCGATCTCCAAAATCGAAGGTATGGGTTCGAGCCCCTGAGCCGTGCCATATGCGGATGTAGCCCAGCAGGAAGAGGCAATAGTCTTAGAAGCTATTCAGGGTGGGTTCGAATCCCTCCAGCCGCACCAAAAAATCTTTTTTGATTTTTCTTAAAAAATATGTTATAATATATATATAAGAAAAAAGAAATATTATAAAAAAATTTTTATAACGAATTAAAAGAAAAAATTTGATTTTTATAAAAATTTATGATATAATATATATGTAAGAAAAATAAAGATATGAACAGCAATCTTGTTTAGCAATGCGTAGGGAGCCGTGTGTCGTAGGTTCGAGTCCTGCCTCTGCCACCATTATGGCAGAGTAGCTCAGTTGGTAGAGCGACGTAATTTATAGTATCTTGCCATTCTTACAATTTGCCTTGGTAACCGAATTTGGTATAGGTACGTGGCTAAGAACCACGGTTCTGTGGGTTCGAGTCCCACCTGAGGCACCAATGGGGTCATAGAGCACGGATTATTTGAGGACAAGTAAACTACCACTTCTCAGTATGTGGCTTAGCGGTTGGTAGACCCGACATAATAAATAAAAAGCGAAGTAACTTATCCTCCCCATCTTGGGTAAAAGAGAAAATTTGATTTTTTAAAAAAAATATGATATAATATATATGTAAGAAATAAAAAATCAAAACAATATATGGCGGCATCGTCTAGGGTCCAAGGACGCTTGCTTCTCAGGCAGGAAACAGGGGTTAGAATCCTCTTACCGTCACCATACAATATGCGTTTTGAGGTATACGCTGTCAAATACCTCACCTCTTTCTGGCTCCGTGGTGAAGTAGGCTATCACACTAGACTGTCACTCTAGAGGCCGCGGGTTCGAGCCCCGCCGGAGTCGCCAAGGTTGGTAAACCAAATCCAGTTTTTCTGGAGAGCTTCCCGCGTCACTGCGTTAGTGTGTAGGCTTGGCAACTGCCTAACCAAAAATAAGTTGCAATTTGCCCCCGTAGCTCAGTCGGTAGAGCATTTGACTTTTAATCAAAGGGTCGGAAGTTCGAATCTTCTC
>JAEIGA010011482.1_pt1 | contig 13450 bp, 12 predicted proteins | sample 9270691 | NCBI WGS metagenome assembly JAEIGA01 (sample SAMN17057246, study PRJNA624740) | gut metagenome | biome: biome; isolation source: fecal sample | host: Bos grunniens | place: China: Xizang | collected 2019
ATCTTGTTACTCCACTGGTTGCATTGCTTTTATTATTGGTGTGTGTAAAGACAAGTTGCCTTATATGTAAGTCGCGGAAAGCCGATTTTTTGCTCTTCGGCAGAAGTAAATAGTTACTGCTATATTGTTACCTTACATTTTATATATTGAACTATTCGTTCAATATCATCCGGATGGAACCATGTGATTTCCTCATCCTTCTGGTACCACGTTACCTGTTTGCGGGAATATATGCGTGTATTCTGCTTGATTTTTTCGATTGCAAAATCGAGTGTCCATTCACCGTCGAGGTATTTGAAAATCTCCTTGTAGCCCACTGTGTTAAGTGAGTTGTGATGCTTGAGGTGTGCGAATTGCTTTACCTCCTCGACAAGCCCTTGCTCAATCATCATGTCAACGCGAGTGTTTATGCGCTCATACAGTTCCTCGCGGTCGCGTCGCAATCCAATCTTTATTATGTTGAACGGGCGCTGCTTTTTCTTGCGGGTGCGGAATGAACTGTATTTCTTACCTGTCATATAGCAAATCTCCAGGGCGTGCATCACGCGCTTGGGATTCTTTATGTCGGCCTCGGCATAGTATTCGGGGTCGAGCAGACGCAACTCTGCTGCAAGGCTTTCCAATCCTTCACGGTTGAATTTTTCAATGACCATTGCGCGTGTCTCCTCATCGACGGTGGGGATGTCGTCAATACCATAGCACACGGCATCGATGTACATCATTGAACCGCCGGTGAGCAGCATTGTGGGGTGGTGGGGGAACTCCTTCTCAAGCAGCTCCAGCACCTCGGCCTCGTAGCGTGCAGCGCTGTAGTAGTCGCCCGGAGCAAGTTGCCCTACAAAGTAGTGCTTGTGACGGGCGAGTTCATCTTTTGTGGGCATTGCTGTACCTATCTCCATCCCGCTGTACATCTGGCGTGAGTCGGCCGAGATGATGGGGCACTCGAAATGCCCGGCAATGGCAAGGCTTGCGGCAGTCTTGCCAACAGCGGTGGGGCCTATGAGTACAACAAGGTTGTTCATCTGTTTTTTCTTTATCTATAAATCCTTGAGGGTCTTAATATACTTGCTCCCCTCCGTTACAGTGTACAGTTTGTTTGTCGCCACAAGGGACAGTTTAATAGAGGTCATCAATAGAGCTTATGTCGGCAATATCGCCAATGCCATAACCGTCGGGGTCAATGTCGTCCTCGTTGTAACTGTCGTTGCCGTAGAAGTCCTCATTGAAATCGTCCGATGCCTCGACAATTGGAGCCTTGTTCATCAGTTCGTCGAAATTGAGCATCTGCGCTGGAGCGTCACCGACAGACTTGGTGCACACAGCCTGGTCAATGTCCTTGCCGAACTCTATTTTGCTGAGCTCCATGTAGAAAACGCGGTCACCGAGCGGGTCAAAGACATACATGAGTTTCTGCTTCTCCTCCTCGATGATGTCACCGATGACGGTCTCTGCCATTACATAACTCTCGTCCTCGGACATGCCACCCATGTCCTCAAGTGTAATCTCCATCTCCTTAACCCAACGCTCGTTGCAGATGAAGAATGATGTCATCTGGTCATCGGCATAGTTTACTGATTCGAGAATTGCTTTGTGGAGATCGAGGAAAGTCGCGTCAGAGTCTATCTCGATATCTCTTCTGAAGTTGTCTACTTCGTCTGATAAAAGTCTGAATTTGTATACCATAGTGCTGTTTATTTTCCAATTATACCTCTTGTCGATTTCTTCTCCACGAAATCCAGGATTTCCTGTATTTCGGGAGTCACTGTCATTGTCTCCTTTATCTTGGCAAGCCCCGCTGTTACTGTTCCTTCATAGAGCAGGCGGTATGCGTTGTGTATGCCTGTTATTGTCTCATTGGAGAATCCGCGTCTGCGCAGACCTACAAGGTTTTCACCACAATAGTGCAATGGCTCGCGGCCTACAACGACGTATGGCGGAATATCCTTTGTTACCTTGCTGCCACCTTGAACCATGATATGCGCACCCAGGTGACTGAACTGGTGTACAAGTGCACAGGCGCTGAGAATTGCAAAATCTTCAATGACAACCTCACCGGCAATCTTTGATGAGTTGCCGATGATGCAGTTGTTGCCGATGACACAGTCGTGGCCAATGTGTGAGTTCTCCATAAAGAGATTGTTGCTGCCAATGACAGTCTTTCCCTTTGATGCAGTACCGCGATTGAGTGTCACATTCTCGCGTATTGTATTGTTGTCTCCAATCTCAAGTGTGGTGTCCTCGCCAACGAACTTGAGGTCCTGTGGAATACCGCCTACCACTGCACCATGAAACACTCTGTTGTTGTTGCCCATTCGTGTTCCGCTAAGGATTGATGAGTGTGCCATTATGTGGCAGTTGTCGCCGATAACGACATTGTCTTCAATGTACACAAACGGCTCGATGATGCAGTTGGCGCCGATTTTGGCACCCGGGTGTATGTGTGATAGTTGATTGATCATAATTGTCTTTAGTTTAGTTTTATTCCTTGTTCTTTGATATTTGCCCGACAAAAGAGGCTTCGGCTACCAGTTTCTCTCCAACGAATATATATCCTTTCATGACTGAGAGACTATGACGCAATGGCGATGTCTGTTCGACTTTCATTATGAGTGTGTCGCCCGGCACTACTTTCTTGTGGAACACAATCTTGTCTATCTTTACAAAGTAGGTAGAGTGCTTTGCCGGTTCTTCCATCTGGTTGAGAACGAAAAGCGCACCGCATTGTGACATTGCTTCAACAAGCAACACTCCCGGCATGATTGGCTCATCGGGGAAATGTCCCACAAAGAACGACTCGTTCATTGTCACATTCTTTACACCCACAATGTAGTCGGAACCAATTTCTGTAACCTTGTCAATGAAGAGCATGGGGCTGCGATGGGGTAGCAGTTCCTTGATTCGCTTGATGTCCATTAACGGTTCGCGGTTGGGGTCGTAGATTGGAGCCTGTATCTGGTGAGCGCGGATAATCTTGCGCATCGCACGTGCAAACTTATTGTTTATCGTATGTCCCGGACAGGTTGCAATGATGCGTCCCTGCAGCGGCTTGCCAATGAGTGCAAGGTCGCCGATGATGTCAAGGAGTTTGTGGCGTGCCGGCTCGTTGTTCCACACAAGTGGCTTGTGATTGAGATAACCGAGTTTCTTGGCATCTAAATGTGGAACTCCAAGCACGTCGGTGAGCTGGTCGAATTTATCCTGTGGCATCTCACGCTCATAGATGACTATGGCATTGTCAAGGTCGCCTCCCTTGATGAGCCCAAGATTCAGCAGGGCCTCCAGCTCGCGCACAAATACAAATGTGCGGCTCGATGCAATCTCCTTCTTGAAATCCTCCATATCCTCCAACGTGGCATATTGGTTGAAGAGAATGTCGCTGTCGTAGTGTACAAGCACGTTAAGACTGAATTTCTCGTCGGGCAGGATTATGATGGAGTTGCCTGTTCTCTCATCTTTAATCTCTATTTTTGATTTTATCACAAAGACATCCTTCTCGGCGTTCTGTTCCTTTATTCCAACGCGCTCGATGTTCTCGACATAGTGGATGGCGCTTCCGTCAAGAATGGGAAACTCAGGACCGTTCACCTGCATCAGGCAGTTGTCAATGCCAAGTGCGAAGAGTGCTGCCAATGCGTGTTCCACAGTGCTCACACGTGCTTCGCCTTTTGTCAGCACTGTGCCGCGTGTGGTTTCTGTGACATTTTCGGCTACAGCGTCAATGATTGGCTCTCCGGGAAGGTCAATGCGTTGTATCTTGTATCCGTAGTTCTCGGGTGCCGGGTTGAATGTCACAGTCAGGTTAAGACCGGTGTGCAATCCTTTGCCATAAAGTGAGAAACTGCCGTTGAGTGTCTTTTGCTTGTTCATGTTCATTTTTTGTTTTTTAATGTTTCCAATTCCTTGGTCAGCTCCTTTACCTTCTTGTCCAAAGCCGGAAGGCGTTTGAGGTGTGCCATTGCACGTAAATATTCGCGTATGTTCATTGCTGGGGTTCCTAAAAGTGTCTCACCGCTTTTTACGCTGCTTATCGTGCCGCACTGTGGTCCTATTGTGGCGTGAGCGGCAATAGTGCTGTGCCCCGAGACGCCTGCCTGTCCGCCAAAGATGCACCATTCGCCAATCTTTGTAGAGCCTGCAATACCCACTTGCGCTGCCATTGCTGTGTGGCTGCCGACATCGCCGTTGTGTGCAATTTGTACAAGGTTGTCAATCTTTACTCCACTATGTATGGTGGTGGCACCCATTGTTGCGCGGTCAATACAGGTGTTTGCTCCAATCTCGACATAGTCCTCGATGACAACGATTCCGGTCTGTGGAATCTTATTGTATCCATTGGCTGTGGGTGCAAAACCAAAACCGTCGGCACCGATGACGCATCCGCTGTGCAGTATACAGTCATTGCCTATGCGGCAGTCGTGATACACTGTCACATGGGCGTAGAGCAGACAGTTGTTACCTACCTTGGCGCCGTCGCCAATTGAAACGCCATCGTGAATGTAGCAGTTGTCGCCAATCTCGCAATTTTCGCCAATTACAACAAACGGGGCAATATAACAGTTCTCGCCAACCTTTGCGCTTTTTGCTATGGAGGCCAGTGAACTGATGCCCTGTTTCTTGGGCTTGCTTGCTTCATACATCATCATCAGCGTCGCAAGGCTCTGATATGCATTGTCGACCTTTATCAGTGTTGCTGCAATTTCGCCCTTCGGCTCAAAGTCACGGTTTACCAGAACTACAGAAGATTGGGTTGTATATATATAATCGGTATACTTGGGATTTGCCAGAAACGATAATGCCCCAGGTGTCCCCTCCTCAATCTTAGCAAAAGTGTATACTTCGGCATTCTCATTGCCTATCACCTCTCCACTAATGAACGAAGCAATCTGTTTTGCTGTAAATTTCATATCCTGCCAGGTAATTTTGTTTAATGTTTGAAGTTGTTTGATCATTATTAAAAACAGTTGTCAACTGTTGATGTTTATAAAACAACTTCTAATGCGAAGATAGTTATAACGTTTGAATATCGACGTTGCTTTTTAACAAAAAATGTGTACTATTTACAGGAAACTGTGTTAAATAATGTTTCTCTGCTTGAGTTCGTTCTCCATCTGCTGCTGATAGTCGTGGGCTTTCTCTGCTGCAACCGCTGCAAAGTTCTCACTGCTGTCGGCGAAGATGATGGCGCGGCTTGCGTTGACCAACAGTCCGCAATCGTCGTTCATGCCATACTTGCACACCTCTTCGAGTGAACCGCCCTGGGCACCAACGCCGGGAACAAGAAGAAAGTGGGTTGGCACGATGTTGCGCACATTCTCGAACGACTTGCCCTGTGTGGCGCCAACAACATACATCATGTTCTCGTCGCTTCCCCAGTTCTTTGATGTTGCAAGCACTTTCTCAAAGAGCATTGTGCCGTTTTCGTCCTTTGTCAACTGGAAGTCGTGTGAGCCGGGGTTTGATGTGAGTGCAAGCACAATTACCCAACTGTCTTCGTAGGCAAGGAATGGCTTCACGCTGTCCTCGCCCATGTATGGAGCAACGGTGATTGAGTCGACCTTCATCTCCTCAAAGAATGAACGTGCATAGAGTGACGATGTGTTGCCGATGTCGCCGCGCTTTGCATCGGCGATGATGAAGATTTCGGGATAGTTCTCCTTTATATAATTGACGGTCTTCTCGAAACTTATCCATCCCTTCACGCCGCCGGCCTCGTAGAATGCAAGGTTTGGCTTGTAAGCAACGGTGTAGGGCGCTGTTGCGTCAATGATGGCCTTGTTGAACTCAAAGATGGGGTCCTCGCAGCCGAGCAGATGTGCCGGCAATTTCTTTATATCACTGTCGAGACCTACGCACAAGAATGAGCGTTTTTCCTTGATTTGGCTGATAAGTTCTTGTCTGTTCATAACTGTATGTTTTTATTTGTTATAATTCCTGTTCTTTCATTCTCTCGGCATTCTCTGCAATAATCAGGTGGTCGATGCAGTCCTGGATGTCACCGTTCACGAATGCGTTCAAGTTATATATGGTATAGTTTATACGGTGGTCGGTTATGCGTCCCTGCGGATAGTTGTAGGTGCGTATCTTTGCGCTTCGGTCGCCTGTCGATACCATTGTCTTGCGCTTGTTGGCAATGTCATCGGCATAGCGCTGATGCTCGCGGTCATATATGAGTGTGCGCAGACGTGCAAGTGCGCGCTCTTTGTTCTTGGGCTGGTCGCGAGTCTCGGTGCACTCAATGAGAATCTCTTCAACTTGGTTTGTCTCGGGATTGAGCCAGGGGTAACGTAGACGCACTCCCGATTCTACCTTGTTGACGTTCTGGCCACCGGCACCGCTTGAACGGAATGTATCCCACTTGATGGCGCTCTCGGTAATCTCCACATCAAAAGCCTCTGCCTCGGGCAAAACAGCGACCGATGCCGCCGAAGTGTGTACGCGTCCTTGTGTTTCGGTAGCAGGCACTCGTTGCACACGGTGTACTCCCGACTCGTATTTCAATGTTCCGTAGACTTTCTCTCCTGTTACGGTGCAGATGATTTCCTTGTATCCGCCCGATGTGCCCTCGCTGCAACTTGAAACCTCCAATCTCCAGCCCTTGCTCTCGCAGTATTTTGTGTACATGCGGAAAAGGTCACCAGCAAAGATTGCAGCCTCGTCGCCGCCGGTTCCGCCACGGATCTCAAGGATTGCGTTCTTGTCGTCCTGCGGGTCGGCGGGAATGAGCAGCAGTTTTATCTCCTCCTCGGTTACGGGAATCTCCTTTTCGCAAGTGTCTATCTCCTCGCGTGCCATCTCGCGTAACTCTGGGTCGCTTTCGTTGGCAAGCAGGTCCTTTGCCTCGGCAAGGGTGGTGAGGAGGTTGATGTAACGCTTGCGCGCGTCAAGAATCTGTTCCAGTTCGCGATATTCTTTGTTGAGCCTCACATAACGTTTCATGTCGGCAACGACAGACGGGTCGGTTATCAGTGTCGACACCTCCTGGAACCTTGCCTCAAGGTCGTTAAGTTTGCTCAGCAGTGAATTATTCTCCATTATATTCAGTTCAGTGTTGCACCTGTCTTTCTCTTATGCAGACAAGGCGTTTTTTATAATATATGCCCTGCATTTCTGCAAGGCACATTTATTAATATTTGAAAGTGCCGTAAGGGCTCTCGATTATCAACTCGTTGTGGTCGCAATCCTCCACGCGGCCAATAATTTGTGCATCAACACCAAAACTATTGCTTATGGCAATGACCTCCTCGGCATATTCCGGTTTTACATAAACCTCGAGACGGTGACCCATGTTGAATACCTTGTACATCTCGGCCCAATCGGTTCCGCTTTGCTCCTTGATTGCCTTGAAGAGCGGCGGGATTGGGAAGAGGTTGTCCTTGATTACCTTCTTGTTCTCGACAAAGTGCATCACTTTTGTCTGCGCACCGCCCGAACAGTGTACCATTCCGTGAATCTCGGGACGCAAGGCGTCGAGAATCTTCTTTACGATAGGTGCATATGTCCTTGTTGGTGACAACACGAGTTTGCCGGCATCAACAGGAGAACCCTCGACCTCGTCGGTGAGTTTGAGACCGCCGGAGTAGATGAGTTCTTCGGGAACGCTCTTGTCATAACTCTCGGGGTACTTCTCGGCAAGGTACTTGCTGAACACGTCGTGGCGTGCCGAAGTCAGGCCGTTGCTGCCCATGCCGCCGTTGTACTCCTTCTCGTATGTGGCCTGGCCGTATGATGCAAGACCTACGATTACATCACCGCCTGCAATGTTTGCATTGTCGATTACATCGCTGCGCTTCATGCGGCAAGTTACTGTGCTGTCAACAATGATGGTGCGCACCAGGTCGCCCACGTCGGCTGTCTCACCACCGGTCGCATATACGCCAACGCCCATCTCGCGAAGCTCGGCTAACAGTTCGTCAGTTCCATTGATGATGGCCGAGATGACCTCGCCCGGAATAAGCAGTTTGTTTCGGCCGATTGTCGATGACACAAGAATGTTGTTTGTAGCACCAACGCAGAGCAGGTCGTCAATGTTCATTATAAGCGCATCTTGTGCAATGCCTTTCCAAACGCTGATGTCACCGGTCTCTTTCCAATAGAGATATGCCAATGATGATTTTGTGCCGGCTCCGTCGGCGTGCATTATGTTGCAATATTCGGGGTCGCCGCCAAGAATGTCCGGGATTATTTTGCAGAACGCTTTGGGGTAAAGACCTTTGTCGATGTTCTTGATTGCGTTGTGAACATCCTCTTTTGATGCAGAAACTCCGCGCATCATGTATCTCTGGTCGCTCATTTTGTATAATGTTTAGGTTTGTTTATTGTGCAAAGATAATGTTTTGCGCGCGAAAAGGCAAATAAAAAGAGTGGCAATATGGTGTATGGGATGTTATTCTTTGAATTTGACATTTTGTTATTTTAAAATGATATTTACAGTTTTGATGTTAATTTTTAACGAATAGGGTGTCTGCTCTTTACAAATGCCTGTATGTGTCATGTAAAAAGCGGATTTTTGTCCTGAGTTAACTTTTGTTAAGTTCTTTTCTTGAAAATGAATCCTTTATTTTTTAATTTCTAATGGTTTTTATCTATATTTGCGGTTGCTTTGCGGAAATATGCAGAAGGCAATGCCTACATTCTTGCAATGAATTGGGTGTTTGCTTGACAAATGACATTTTTGTGGTTGCTAAGGGCTTTTTGCAGAAAATATATTTGCTGCAAGAGTTGCAAAGTGGCCCGCTTCCGCGATTTTTGGGGAATTTATTAATTTTTAATTTTTATTTCTATGTTTAACGGACATCCTAAAGGTCTTTGGGCTTTGGCCCTTGCCAACACAGGTGAGCGCTTCGGCTACTACACAATGTTGGCTGTGTTCCTGTTCTTCCTGCAGGACAACTTCGGTTTCTCAATGGGAACCTCAAGTACTATCCAGGCTACTTTCCTGGGTGTGGTTTATTTTGTGCCTCTTTTCGGCGGTATGCTTGCCGACAAGTTCGGTTTCGGCAAGATGGTAACAACCGGTATCTTCGTAATGTTCTTGGGCTACCTGTTGCTTGCCTTGCCACTCGGTGCCGGAAGTTTGGCTCTCGCAGTGATGGTGCTTGCGCTCCTCTTTGTGTGTGTGGGTACCGGTCTTTTCAAAGGTAACCTCCAGGTCCTTGTCGGTAATCTTTATGACGATCCCAAGTATGCTGCAAAGCGTGACGAGGGTTTCAGCATCTTCTACATGGCCATCAACATCGGTTCAATGTTTGCTGCCGCTGCAGCTCTTGGTATCATGGCTTGGGTGCAGGCTGACTATGCTGTAAGCAAGGCCGATTCTTATCACTTTGCATTTGCTGTGGCTTGTGTTTCTTTGATTGTCTCAATCATCATCTACTATGCATTCCGTGCTACATTCGCTCATGCTGACCGTGCAAAGGTTGCTGCTAAGGGTGCTGCCGAGGTGGTTGAGGAACAGTTGACTCCTGCGCAGACAAAGGAGAGAATCGTTTGCCTCTGCCTTGTGTTTGCTGTGGTGATCTTCTTCTGGATGGCGTTCCACCAGAATGGTATCACAATGAACCAGTTTGCACGTGAGTACACAGCGACATCAGAGACAGGCTTCATGAGTCTCTTCCTCAGCAAGTCATTCAGTTTCACTGATATGAGAAGCATTTGGAACCTTGTTGCCGTTATCCTTTTGGTATATGGTATCCTCAATATCTTCCAGTCAAAGACAATGAAGGGCAAACTGATTGCTGCCGCTCTCCTTTTGGGTGCCGGTGGTCTGCTCGTTTATCGCGCTTTGAACGTTACTGGTTCTGTTGAGGTTGAAGCTCCTATCTTCCAGCAGTTCAACCCATGCTTTGTTGTTGCTTTGACACCTATCGTGATGCTCGTCTTCAGCACTCTTGCAAAGAAGGGCAAAGAGCCTTCATCACCAATGAAGATTGGTCTTGGTATGCTCGTTGCTGCTGCTGCATTCGTGGTTCTGTTGGTTGGCTCTTGGGGTCTCCCGATGCAGGCTGAGCAGCTGGCTGCTGTTGAGGCTGGCACTGCTACGTTGGTTTCTCCAAACTGGCTCATCAGCACATATCTTGTGTTGACTGTTGCCGAGTTGTTGCTTTCTCCAATCGGTATCTCTTTCGTAAGCAAGGTGGCTCCTCCAAAGTACAAGGGTATGATGATGGGTGGCTGGTTCGTGGCTACTGCCATCGGTAACTTCCTCATCTCAATCCCCGGTCTTCTCTGGGGCAAGACAGAACTTTATGTCGTTTGGGGAGTGCTCATAGCAATCTGCCTTGTATCGGCTCTCTTTATCTTCTCAATCCTCAAGCGTCTTGAGAAGGTTGCATAAAATTGATGTAATACCAGATAGGAAAAGCCGGGTTCTGAACCCGGCTTTTCTGTTTATGTAAAAGTGTGATGAATTCAAAAAAAATGTTATAAAAGTTGCTTTTAAATTTTAATTTTATAAATTTGCGCTGAGGCGCGAATATATACTGCACTCGCTGTGTGAAAGATGCAAGTAAGCTTGTTTTTTCTCGCTCGTTTGTTACAATATTTGCGGTAGACTGATTGTGAGTTGCATTTATTTCTATGATTTATGTAGAACTACCAGTTGAGAAGAACCGCCGCTTGCCCTTTTATCTGGCTATGGAGGAGTATGTTGCACGGGAATTTCCCGCGCAAGACTATTTTTTCATCTGGCAGGTTGAACCCACTGTGATTTTCGGGCGCAACCAACTTGTTGACAGTGAGGTTGATGTCGCTTTCTGCCGCGCCAACAACATCCAGTTCTATCGTCGCAAGAGTGGTGGCGGCTGTGTCTTTGCCGACCGCAGCAACCTTATGCTGTCGTATATCACTCCCACTACAAATGTCAATTTTACCTTTAACCGCTATATGCTCATGGTTGAGGATGCCCTGCAGCGTCTTGGCGTGGATGCTAGGACATCGGGACGCAATGATATTCTCATCGGTGGCAAAAAGGTCTCGGGTAACGCTTTCTATCACCTTCCCGGCCGCAGCATTGTACATGGCACGATGCTCTATGACACCAATCTCGACTATATGCTCAATGCTACAACTCCCTCTGAAACCAAATTACGCAGCAAGGGTGTGGAGTCGGTACGTCAGCACATCACTACATTATGCAATTATATTGACTTTACAATAGAGGAACTCAAAGAGCATCTGCGCAGTGTGATGTGTGATAGCGCAGTAATGCTTTCAGAAACAGATGTCGCAGCCATTGAGCTGTTGGAACCGGAGTATTACGACAACTCGTTCATCTATGGTAACAACCCCGCTGCATCGCTCTCCAAAGTCGAACGCATTGAGGGTGTGGGCGAGTTCCACGTATCGGTTGATGTGAAGGAGAACCGCATCCGCAAGGTGTCGCTTGCCGGTGATTTCTTCATTGTGGGCGAACTGGATTCAATGTTGCTTGACAGGCTCAAAGGGGTGGAGTATACATGCTCTGCAATTGAAAAGGCTCTTTGTGGTATTGATACAGCAACTGTAATTATGAATTTGAAAAAAGAACAACTTATAAACCTATTAATAATATAACTGACCTATGGAGAATAAGAGAACCTGTCTTTATGACAAGCACGTTGCATTGGGTGCATTGATTAGCCCGTTCGGTGGTTTTGATATGCCAATTCAGTACAGCAACATTGTCGACGAACATAATGCGGTTCGCCAGGCTTGTGGCGTCTTTGATGTATCTCATATGGGCGAGGTGCTTGTGACCGGCCCCGAGAGCGAGAAATTCGTGAACCACATCTTTACCAATGATGTTACCGGTGCTCCCGATGGCAAGATATATTATGGCATGATGTGTCACCCTACAGGCGGCGTGGTTGACGACCTTCTTGTCTACAAGATGGCTCCACAGCGCTATTTTCTTGTAATCAATGCGTCGAATATCGACAAGGATGTAGCCTGGATAACAGAGCATGCCAAAGCTTTTGATGTTGTTGTTGAGCACCAGAGTGATATATATGGCGAGGTGGCTGTGCAGGGCCCAAAGACCGAGGATATTGTTGAGCGCGTGCTTGGCATCCCTTGCAAGGAACTGGCATTCTACACCTGCAAGGAACTGGAGTACAACGGCGAGACAATCATCATAAGCCGCACCGGCTATACAGGTGAGGATGGTTTTGAACTCTATGGCTCGCATGCCTTTACTTGCGAGGTGTGGGACAAACTTCTTGCAAGCGGCGAGGTAAAACCCTGTGGTTTGGGATGCCGCGACACTTTGCGCTTTGAGGTCGGATTGCCGCTCTATGGCGATGAGCTCACCGACGAGATTACACCGCTCGAGGCCGGCCTGGGTATCTTTGTGAAACTCGACAAGGATTTCATTGGCAAGGAGGCGCTTGCTGCTCAGAAGTCCGAGGGATTGAAACGCAAGATTGTGGGCATTGAACTCAAGGACAAGGCAATCCCACGACATGGCTACGAGGTAGAAACCGACGGCAAGGTGGTTGGTGTTGTAACAACGGGCTATAATTCCATCTCAACTGGCAAGAGTGTGTGCATGGCTATGGTAGACATCGAATACGCAAAACTTGATACCGAAGTCGCCGTTCGCATACGCAAGAAGGTGTTCCCCGGCGTGGTAACAAAGAAACGTTTCTACGACAAGAATTACAAGAAGTAAAAGGATGTAAACTCCGCCACTCCTTGGAGGGGAGGTGTCGCAAGCGAAGTGAGCGACGGAGGGGAGGTGCATATGAATAAACAAAAACTAAAACTTAATAACTAACCAATTAAACAACTGATTATGAGTACAATTTTGGAAGGACTCCGTTACGCCGAGTCACACGAGTATGTAAAGGTAGAGGGTGAATATGGCTATGTAGGTATTACCGACTATGCACAGCACGAGCTTGGCAATGTTGTATATGTCGATATGCCCGATGTTGACGATGATGTGACTGCAGGTGAGGATTTTGGCGCAGTTGAGAGCGTGAAGGCTGCCAGCGACCTTATCTCACCGGTTAGCGGTGTTGTAGTTGAGATTAACGAGGCCTTGAACGACAGCCCCGAACTGGTAAACAGCGACCCATACGCAAACTGGATTATCAAGGTGAAACTGAGCGACCCCACCGAGGCTGATGCTTTGATGGATGCGGAGGCATACAAGGCGTTTATTAATGAATAAATGAATCATTTTGGGGCAACAGGGTGCGAGCGTCCCGGTTGCTCCATTATTTTTTTCATTATGAAATATTTCCCTCATACCCAACAGGATATTGAGCAGATGCTTGAGGTTGCCGGGCTGAACTCCATGGACGACCTCTATGGCGAGATTCCGCAGCAACTGCTATTTGACCGCGAATTTGCACTCCCCGAGGCTATGTCCGAGGTGGAGATTCGACGGTTTTTTGAGACACTGGGCAACAAGAACGCAAAGCTCTCATGCTTTGCCGGCGCCGGTGTCGAGGACCACTATTCGCCATCG
>JAEIGA010011483.1_pt1 | contig 13448 bp, 12 predicted proteins | sample 9270691 | NCBI WGS metagenome assembly JAEIGA01 (sample SAMN17057246, study PRJNA624740) | gut metagenome | biome: biome; isolation source: fecal sample | host: Bos grunniens | place: China: Xizang | collected 2019
AATATGTTTTTGCCCGGCAGCCCAGCCATTCCAAAAATGTTCAAAGGCTGTAATGAAGCCTGAACGCGGAGTGTCCATCCAGGGAAGTTCGTCTATAAAAACAACCAGCCTTTTATCTTTACCTTTACTCTCGAGTAAAGTAATGAGCATTTCAAAAGCTTCAAACCAATCTACTGGTTTTTTCTCAATATCTACCGCTCCACAGTGTTTCAACGAGTGATAGAACGCTTGCAGTTGTTTTTCTACCAAATTCTCATCCTCAAGTTCTATTGGTGAAAGTGCTGTATGGTAAAAATCCAATCTATCCTGAAAGAGTTCTCTTACAAGATATGTTTTTCCTACACGCCTTCTTCCGCAAACAACCACAAACTCGGCCTTGTTTGAATTATATACCTGTTCGAGTTCTTTTTGCTCTTTTTTGCGACCAATTATACTCTCCATAACTTCCTTATTTTGCCACAAAGATACTAAAAGTTTGCTTCGTGGCAAGTTTATCCATCCTTATTTTGCCACAAAATGTAAAAATATCGTTTCGTGGCAGAATAAAAAAGAAACCACCTTGCTCTGTTCAAATTTTGTCGCCACTCTGCTGTTACAAACAAAAATCATTCATAATCAGCATTACAGACTTCTACAGCAATGGTTAAAAAGTTTTTTCAGCAATTATCTTGATAAAACAAAACATCTTTATTATTTTCGCGCAAGTTCTTAGCTACAGTGGTAGCGAGAGAATGATTTTTTATTATTAAAGGTGTTATTGAAATTATCTTCATTGATGAAATTCTCGCAAAATTTCTAAGTACCGAAGATAATGAGCAGTAGCACCGCATCATTGGTTTGTACAGCCTGTAGTGGCTCTTTACATAACCTTTGGTGTGGGCTATTGCTTTATCCGGTACAAAGGCAATGCGAGAAGCCCCATCAATAGGATAAAGCAAATATAGTTCCCACACCTTATTTTTTTATTTAATGCTGAACGGAGGGAGCAGGGAGGCTATAGGAGATTAAAAAGATGAAAAAAATATTTTTTGCGACTTTGCTTTTATCACTAAACATTGTGCCTGCTTTTGCTTATGTTCGTGACGATACTGATAGCGGTACAGGACTATTAGGTGGACTCATATTTTTGGTAATATTTATAATAGGTGCAATAATCTCATTAAAAAACCAAGATAAAAAATAATATCATCAAGTGTGATTTATTTCACGACATAGTTTTCATCCTTTTTTGTTTTATCCGCTTTCATTGGGAACTTGAAAAGCATAAATAAACTATTATGACATTAAAAAATTTTTCCTGTGTACGATACTATTCTGCTTGGCTAGTTGTTCAAAAAGCGAAGCACAGATTAATAAGAAACAGAACAAAGCAGAGGTCTTTTTTGAAAAAATATATATAGGCGACAATCTTGAAACCTGCTTAGCAAAAGGAGCAGTTCAATATCAATATTATATTAACGACCTATTACAATTAGCAAACACAAATGTTGCAATGAATTATTTCACATCTAGTGAAGTAAGGTTTGATAATAATAACATCATTAAAGAAATACATCTGTTATTCAAACAGAATGAAAAAGGCTATGAAGATGGCTACGAAGATTGGTAAGTTGTTAAAAAACAGCTATTACAGGAATCCTATCAATTATCTTGGTAGGATTTCTTATACTTCTAAATTAAAACAGTTTTAGATTAACTTATCATCAAGGAAAGTTGGTCTTAAATACAAACTATTATTACCTTTACAAAAAGAAAATACTATGAAAAAAGCATTCATAATTTATGGATTGGGTTGGGTGGCATTGATTGCATCATTTATAATCCGTGTAGCCCTACCATCTTATCACGAAATAGCAGAAGACCCTCAAAATATCGAGAAAACCATAAAGATTGATTTGCCTGATTTCGCCAAAACAGAATATGAGGACAATCTTGACCGTGGTGCATCAAGATGGGATGTTTATATACACCGTGTAACATTTGCCGAAGAACTATCGGAAGAATGCATCGAGAAACTTGAGAAACGTTGCACTACAGATAGCAAGCATTGGAAAAAGCTTGCGGAACAAGATTGCTATTTATATACTGATGAAAAAGGAATTGATGAACTCTATTCAGTAAGCTGTCACATTTACAAAGATTGTTGCACCATAGATTATACGATTAGTGAAGATGAAGGTCTGATTTTCTTCTTCTTTTGGGTAATTGGATTCCAAATTGTAAATACTTATGGTTTTATAATTTTTATTATTTGGTTAATCCGTAAAATCCGAAACAGGAAAAAGAAATGAAAAAGATTATACCAATCATCGGTTTAATTATATTGGCTCTATCCACATACCTATATTTCAAAAATGGAGTAACTCGATTTGACTTGCCAAAGGGTGAACTAAAATGGTCGAACAAGAGACCACAAAATGCCAAGATGTGTGTTCCTGCCGCTTTTACTGATGAACAAGGACAAATTCTTGGGGCTTACAGGATAAATGGAAAGACCTATGAAGCAAACAAAACAATGGTAATGAGAGTTTCCTTAAAAGGGGATATGTTCTTTATCAGCAGAAAATGGATGGGGGACAACGGTTTTCAGCAACTGACATTGGTTAATAATTCCAAAGCAATGAAGTTCCACGATAAGCGGAAATCTATACGTAGAGCTTTATGTAAAGACAAGGACGGTGCTTTTATATTGCAATCCAATTATCCAATGACAATGTCCGATTTTGCTTTAGAGTGTGGCAAACGCTGTACAAATGCGACCTACCTTGATATGGGAGAATTTGGTTACGGATATATCAAAAACGGATTGTTCACAATACCACTATACATTTGGGGATACTTCACAAGAGACAAACAGACCAATTGGTTATATATTGAATAGAGGTGATGAATCACTATTGCAAATAAGAGCTTACAGAGTGTTTTACAAGCTGTAAAATACCGCGATATATGGTAAGTTGTGATGCTTAAAAAAGTTTCCACAAACAAGCTATATTTTTAGCATTAGATATTGAAAATTATTAACTTTGCATTGAGATATTAACCCCAATTATTAACTATATCTTGGTTGATTTTTTGTCAACCGCTATGTCAACCGCAGAACGAAAGTTGCATTTATAAGACAGAAAAGAAACACATAAGGTGCTGTAGCTCAGTTGGTTGCCATCGGAAGCTTGCTTCAGATGGTCGTAGAAGCGAAAGGACTGAAAATCCTTGTGTCCCCGGTTCGATTCCTGGTGGCACCACTGAAATGAAACGCTAATAACTTACAGAACAAGTTGTTAGCGTTTTTTCTTTTGCCTTAAAACCTAAATTTGGCTACATTTTGACTACATTTTGCTCACCATTAAATTCGTTATCCGGTACAACCTATCATATAATATATAAAACGCCGCTTTTTGCATACTATATGATATGTTACGGATTTTCTTCCGTCCTATTTTAGGTCTTTAATTAAGTATCTCTATTTGCCAAGATTTTGTAGATATAGACTAATAATAGAGTTATACCCCATCGGGTATAATTGTGCTATTCGCGCCTTGTTTTATACCCGATAGGATGTAATTGTGGTTATTCGCGTCAAAATGTGACGCGAATAGATGGTGCAATCGCTTCATTTGGGGTGGAATTGGGGTTAGGTGGATTATTCGTATTTTGTATGATACAGTGTGCTAAGGGTAAAATCTATTTCATTTACAAATTCCACCTCTTTAGCATATGCGTAAATACCACCGCCAATGCTGCGTTCTTCGCACAATTTCTTCAAATAAGCGTTTCTGGTTTCCTCTGTTTGAGGGACTACTTCCAAAAAGAAAAGGTGACCATTGAGAAACAATGTGTAAAAACCATGATTTTCTATTTCTTCAATACAACTGTCTGACATTGGAAAACGAGGATGCAGCATGTAGTTTTCGCCTACAAAATATATGCCTCTGTTAAAAGCGTAGAATAGTTTGGCGTCTCCCTCATTGTATCGTGCAAAACGTCTTATGCTGTCAAATTTAGAATCTAATCCGTTGCCTGTTTTATAATGGTATGCTTGAAGAAATAGTTCAAACATCCCGCGTTTAAACTGTCTGGCAAAAAATAATTGAAAGCCAAAAGTTTGCCAATTGCGCCGCTTAAATTCAAGTAGTTTTTTAGAATCATAGTAGTTAAATAGCATAGAACTCAACTTTTCTTTCTGCTTTTGGAATTGTTTGAGAAAGAAATGTCGTGCGATGTTCATGACTTCTTTAACGCAAAGTTCAACTCCAAATCTTGGTGGAGCGGGAATTAAAGAGTCTGGACTACCAAAATAGTGATTGCAGTCATCGCAAATGTCAACGCCAATAATGTCTCCACCCATTGCCTTGGGGAGGATATGAGGTTGAGTGTAAAATGTTGCTTCTGCTGATGATTTACCACAGAAAATACATATTCCTTTATTTGTGTATGTTTTCCTTGCCATTCTCAATACGACGTGCTAGTTCATACATAGTTTGATGCAATATCTCTTTTTGTGCATCTTCCGTTGTTTTGAATACATCAAGTTCTCTTCTGTCTTTATCAACAATTATGTAGGGACAGTATTCGGACTTTTGTACATCTATGTATGCAAATCCAAAACTTATGTTGTACTTATCGGCAACAGAATCGTAAGCTTCATATAAGGAAGAACCATATTCTTCTCTTTTTTCTTTAATGGCTTTTATTACAGGCTTACAAACTGGGCAATTCAGCATTTCAATCACTTCTTTGTCGGGAAGAACATTGACATTGCGCCTCTTTTGATGAATTTGATGTCCTAACCAAATGTTAAAACCATTACCTGACATTATTATGTTTTCGTAATAATCATCATTGCAAAATCTCTTTACATATCGCGACAATATTTTTTTGTCATCATTGCAAGCATCGGTTTTTATTATTTGTAGATTGTTCATGCTGTATAATGCAGATAAATTCCAATCTGTCATTTCTTGCAATGCGCGTTTAATTTGCAGTTCCGATTTTTCATCCTTAGTAAATATTGTTATTGTCTTTTTCTTTGCACCAGGCTGTGATTGCTGAACAAAAAATGCTTTAAAATATTGGCTGTCATTGACTCCTAAAGAATGTCCAAAAATTGTAATATCATCCGCTTCTAGCAAATCTGTTCCCAAACCGGGTGGGTTAAAGTTCGGATCAAATGATTTTTGAATAAAATCATAATCTGGTGATATTCTGTGATCCTTAGTACCAATGATTATATTTCTATCCTTGATGGAGCCATGTATAAAGTTTGTCATATCATTAAACACCCCAACAGTATTGCTGTTCTCTACACTACGCAATAGCATATAGTTGAAATTGTATACTATATATTCTTCTATATTGTCATAATCAGAGACAAATGTCCTTATGATTGTTGCAGCCGCCGAAGTTTCCTTGATATTATTATGCTGTATGCTTTCCAAATATTCGATCAAACCTTGTTTGATCTTCTGGATAGCTCTATTATCTCGTTCAACTGGCGATAACAAAGCATCGGGGTGAACGCGCACATAATTATTTGAAGATAGATTCAGAATGTTGTCTGCAAGCAACCTATTTATAATATTAATATTGTCTTGTATTGTAGAATTTGTTGAATGAGTTGGTTTTTGCTTTATTTGTAAAAGTATTTTTCTTTCATTTTCATTATACAAATCGTAATTGTCGCCTGTGACTTTGATTTTTTCGTAATAATTGAGTATCTCATTTTCCAAATCGTACCACTTAACCGACTCTAAATTATCCACCCACTTTTCATTAAGATGTTTAACTATTGGAGCCGGATAGTCTTTAGGACAAAATTTTGATTCGTAAAAGCTTTTGTAAGAGGTTTCACGCCCCAAGTCAAGGTCAAAGCCATTGCCAAGAATAAGTATCTTTTTTGTGTTTGTTGCCATAGTAAAATCTTTTATCAATCAATATGCAAAAACTGTGCCAATGCAAAGACCGCCAACAAGTTTGCAATAATTTCTTTCTATTATGATTGTTTGGCAGATAGTGTGACAAGCAATGCTTTTAACAGCGTGCGTATAAGGGTACTAGATAAGTAAAAATGATAATAAAAGTTTCTACAAAGACTTGCTTTTCTATTATCAGTGATATATCTTTGTATTATCATTGATAATTTGTATGGAAATAAAAGTATCTAAGATTAAAACTGTTAAGAGTTACGTTGACACCTTGCGAGCATTCGCATTAGGTGAGACGAAATATTACGAGCTCGTTCATACAGACTACACGGGCTTCCATAATGCTCGCAAGCGCTTACAAGACAGAAACGCAGGTCACTTTTCCTTTAAGCAATATGAGGAGAATGGTAAAAAATATTTTATGATAACAAGAAACAAATAATGATATGGCAAACGAACAAGTACAAAATCCAAGTCACATCTTCATTGTTCCCGATGGTAAGGTTAGGGATTATATTGATGGTAAAATCCGTAACGAAACCCCAGAGGAATATGTCCGCCAGACCGTTGAAAAACGCTTGGTGATAGAACATAAATATCCTAAATCTTGTATTGCGGTAGAATATACTGTAAAAATGGGTGATGGCAAAAAGCGTGCAGATATAGTCGTATTCCCAAAAGATTGTTCTGCTGAAGATATGAAGGATCAGCAGAAGATTCAAATTGTCGTTGAGTGTAAAAAGGAATCTGTAAAACCCACCGACAATAAGGAAGGTGTTGAACAATTGAAGTCGTATATGGCTGCATGCGCCAATTGTATTTGGGGTATGTGGACTAATGGAAAACATAAGACTGTATACAAGAAAACTATTGATGCTAATGGTGGGATTGTTTTCAATGAGTGCAACGATATTCCATCTGCAGACGGTTCAACAAACGAAAACGAAAGACCTAAACGCACTACATTGACAAAGGCTGCAGATGATAATTTGCTGTTTACATTTAGGACTTGTCATGATGTAATTTTTGTAAATGATGGCTTGCAAAAACAGGATGCATTCTTTGAATTTTTGAAAATAATCTTTTGCAAAATTCAAGATGAGCGTAACGTGTTTAAGCCTATCGAGTTCTATACGTCTTCTACAGAACGTAATTTCCCGGATGGGCAAATCACTGTATACAATCGTATAGCGAAGATATTTGAAGAGGTCAAGCGTCGCAACTCTAAAATTTTCGAGGCTAATGACTCTATTATGCTGGAGCCTAGAACCGTGGCTCAAATTGTAGGAGAGCTACAAAAATACTCGTTGCTTAATACCAATGTCGATTTCAAAGGCAAAGCCTACGAGGAAATTGTTGGTTCAAACTTACGTGGTGATCGTGGAGAATTTTTCACACCTCGCAATGTTATGCATATGGCTGTGGATATGATAAATCCACAAGAGGGAGAAAGGGTTCTTGATAGCAGTTGTGGTACTGGTGGTTTTGTTGTTACTGCTATGAATGCTGTGATTGCAAAACTCACCAAATCATTAGAGAGACAATTTGGGACAAAAGAGGAGTGGCCAAACGAGGTAAGGCAAGCGTATAATGATCAAATATCAGTAATCGCAAAAGAGAATTTCTTTGGCTTTGATATTAACCCATCTTTGGTTAAGGCAACGAAGATGAATATGGTGATGAACAATGATGGTAGTGGCAATATCATTCAGTTGAATACATTGCTCCCACCTGCAATGTGGCCGGAGGATCGACGAAAAGCACTTGCTGATGCGATGGGAATAAAAGCAAATACCATATTAAACCACAAGACAATTGGTTTGTTTGATGTGATTGTTACCAATCCTCCTTTTGGTGCAAAGATACCTGTCAATGATCGTCAGATATTGGAGCAGTTTGATCTTGCTCACACATGGTCTTTTGATCCAAAGAACGGATGGCAGATGTCGGAACAATTGCGTAGTAGCGTGCCTCCTGAGCAGATTTTTATAGAGCGAATAATTCAGTTGCTCAAACCGGGCGGTCGTGCTGCAATTGTATTGCCTGATAGCATTTTTAGTTCCCCAGGATTGGAATTTATTCGTGTGTGGTTGTTGCGTAATACTCGTATTGTTGCAAGTATCGACCTACACGCTGATACATTCCAGCCTCACAATGGAACACAATGTTCAATTCTCTTTGTCGTTAAAAAGACAAAAGAAGAGATTGAAGAGGAGGCTCGATTGGCTCAATTGGTGAATTACGATGTGTTTATGGCGATGATAGACCATATTGGTCACGATAAGCGTGGTAATGTGATATACAAACGTGATGATGAGGGTAATCTCATCCTTGAACACAGAGAAGAGGCGGTGCGTGAAGTTGACGCAGAAGGCAATGTAATGTATCGTAGAGAAGCATTTGACGAGAAGATTGTTAATGATCAAACAATCTTGGTTGCGGATGTATTTGAAAAATGGAAAAAGGAACAAGGGATATTATGGTAAATGCTACGTTGAAATATGAGCCGTTAGAGGTCGAATTGCCGAAGAATCCTCTATTTCTTCCATCGCCTTTGAGATATGGTTCCGTTAGTATCGCCCAGATGGTTAATAATGGTCATCGTTACGATGCCTCGGCATATAACATTGAGGCAATGAATGCTTTGCGCAAAGTAAAGCGCAATAAGCATGGATTCGTATATCTATTAAGCGATGATGGCTTGATAGATAATGCTTACTATCCTGGAAGATATAAGCGTATATACAATGAAAATGGTACAGGAGAGCCTTTCTACTTACCATCTCAATTAGAGGAGATATACCCAAAACCAGCAAAGTATATTTCCCCTCTTACAGCAGTATCTTTACAAAACGATAGAATAAAGGCTAATACCCTTTTACTAAGTCGCTCAGGTACTATTGGTAAATGTACAATTTCTAGTAAAACGACCATTGACAAACTATTCTCTGACGATGTTATAAGAGTGTCTTTCAAAGACAATACTGATTTGGGATATGTATACACATTCTTAAATACAGAAACCGGCCTGTTGATTTTGCAAAGTAATAATTATGGCGCTGTAATTGACCACATTGAGCCAGAACATCTTGCAAATGTTCCTATCCCTAATGCTCCAAAAGAATTAAAGGAGGCAATACACAATCTTATTGTGGAATCATACGATTTGCGAGACAAATCGAATGACTTGATTGACGAAGCACAGAGTCTGTTGTATAAAGAGTTACAATTGCCTGATATAAACACAATAAAAGGCAAAAACTATGCAGAGGGTCAGGGATTCAAGAATTATGTTGTAAAAGCGAGTGATCTCAATGGTCGCTTAGATGGGTCGTATCATGTACCAGAGGTAGAGGAAATTATTAAAGTCATTTCTAAAAATGCAGCAGAAATTACAACACTTGGCGATCCTCGCTTGTCTAAAAAAATTATTCTAGCAGGTGTTTTCAAACGCACATATGTTGACAAACAAAATGGCGTTCCATTTTTAGGAGGAAGAGATATTATGCAATTAAACCCTTCTGTAGAGAAATATTTATCTATTATTGTACATAAAGACCGTATTGAGAAAGAATTAGAAGTCTTCGATAATTATATATTAGTTACAGATCGAGGTACCATTGGAAAAATACAGATTGTTCCTAAACATTGGAACGGATGGGCTGTATCACAAAATGTCATAAAAGTTGTGCCAGCAAATATTGACATATCAGGATACTTGTATGCTTATCTAACGACAGACTTTGCAAATGTTTTAATTAAAAGAGAAACATATGGATCTGTAGTAGATATGATTGATGATGAAAATGTTGCATCTATTGTTGTGCCACTTCTTAAAGACCAAGCAATACAGCAAAAATCAACGACCTTGTTCTTGAAGCAAACGAGTTACGCTACCAAGCATACCTCAAAGAACATGAGGCAATAAACAAAATGAATGAGATAATAAACAATTAGTTATGAAGTCAAAAAGCGAGATAACCAGATATATGATGAGGAGAAATATTCTAAGAAATATTCTCTTTAGGGTTGATTATAAGGGTATTGTCAATGTAAATGAGTTCTTATCCAAAATAAAAGAAGAGTTATTAGTGCCGCATTTCAGTGAGTATAATAACACTTTTAACAATAATGTCAACATTGATATGTCGGGAACAAGTATTGAGGATGTAAGTAAAATGTTGTCTCTACCTGTAAAGGAAGTGTCTCAGCAGGAAATACATATATACTCAAAGTCAAAGTTTACAAATGACGGTGAGCCCACCACAGATGAAGTTGAGCTTAGAATTAGTAAATACTTTATAACTTTAGAAATAAAGTGCAAGGGAGAATACAAAAATATAGATCCTTATCTCCAATATTTTTCAGAACTAATTAATCACTTGTTAAGCTATAATAGTTATATTAGATTTATACGAATCGGTCTAAGAAAGATTGCTAGTCAGCTTTTCAAAAGAAGAGAAGATATGTATGCTGTTTTTGATCCTGGTAAATATGGAGATGTAATAGATCAATTATTTTCACCATTAGAGTTTAATCGTGTTGACAATATACAGAAGCCAGAACAGCCATATATCTATAATTATAGAAGAGGTCTCAAAAGTGTTCAAATAGTTAATAAAGAAACAGGCGAAAAGGGAGATGGATATTTAGCCTTAATTGACCTTGATGGTTATATTTCCGAAGAGCGTATCAATGAAACCTTTACTATAGACAGATGTCTAATAGAAATTAATGATGTATTATTTGACCTATTTAAGAGTGCTGTTACAGAAGACTTTTTAAACCAAAATTTAACAGAGCATGAATGACGACTTATATATACTGGAATCTGAATCTATAAAAATTACGGCAAATAGTAATACTGTTGTTTTTGAATTAGAAGAATATCAATTGATAGTATCGACTAATATAGAGAGTAATATATATAATTCTGGCGATGTTGATTTATGGCTAACGCACCAATAATGATAGAACATGACATAGATGAATTGAATTTATTTATCTATGTAATTGGATACAAAGACTTGGGTGAAAGTATTGTATTTATCATCAAAGATGTTGATATCCCCGTATTCACAATGGTTATTGACTCATATCAATCTAGTGTCACCAACTACACAATAGAGATACTAAAAGAAAACAATATAAACAATGTTGACCTTTTATGTTGGACTCACCCTGACCTAGACCATACTGTGGGCTTGGATGCTATTATTAAAGATTTTTGCAAGCAAACTATATTTGTAACCCCAGAAGGACTTAGGGAAAGACTCATTAAATACCCAGACGAAGAGGCTTTGAAAATACTTACATATATTGATAAAACTCATTCTCTTCGCAAGGAAGCGCATAAACATAGGGTTAGTGTTGCTAATGAGTATGAATACTCTCAAGTACTTACTCAGCCATTAGTAGATATTTCCGGTAAAAAACTTGTTTTAGATGTAAAAAGTTTAGCTCCCATATATAGCTATATTGAATATTATAAGGTAAATGATGTGGATTATGCCAAAAATATATATTCAATTGTATTAGTAGTGAATATCGGAGGTCGTAAATTTTTATTCACCGGAGATGTTGAAGACCGCACTATAAAATATATGGATTTAGAACAGATAGAAGATATATTTCTCCTTAAAGTTCCTCATCACACATCCGATTCTTCTGTGACAATGTGGGAGTATTATAATAATAAGTACGAAGAACAGAATAAAGAAATACCACTAGCAATGACTTCTATCTATAAGCGGTATGGTCATCCTAACCCAGATATGGTAAATCGATACAAGAGAATATGTCATAATTTTTATTGTACAAACATTAAGCCGGACAATACAGAATATGAGCATGGATATATCTGTTATAAATCAAAAATATGTACTGCCATAAACTATAACCAACTCCATGAGGATATAATTTGTTATGGCTTAGCAGGAACTTTATAATAACTACTCTCGTTAAAAAAGATCAGGTTTATTATACACTTATGTAACACTCCAATATTTTTTAGTTTAGTGCTCATGAACTGCTCATGATACTGCTCATGATGGCACCAAGTCGGCACTAAGATAGAACTAAGTTGGCACCCAGTTGATGTATGAGTGCACAAGTTAGTGTATAAGTTATGTACAAGTTAATACATAAGCATACCACCATGCAAGTCACCATGCAAGTGCTCAACAAGTCAGACAAACCATAAAGTTTTTCCTTATAACTGCTATTTTTACTCAACCTATCATAAAATAAAGAAAAAGTATTATCTTTGCATATTATATGATATGTTGAGATTATGGCAAAGAGTACGATGGGGACAAAATTGCCCCGAAAGTTGGAGCAGAAAATGCAGGTTGTTGGCGAGCAGATAAAGCTTGCCCGATTGCGTCGTAATTTGAGCGTTACACAAGTGGCTGAGCGTGCGACCTGTTCTCCGCTTACGGTTTCACGCATAGAGAAAGGTGCACCAACAGTGGCAATTGGCATCTATCTGCGCGTGTTATATGCCCTGCAGCTCGATGATGACATTCTCTCTTTGGCAAAGGATGATGCGCTCGGTAGGGCGTTGCAGGATATGAATTTGCCTCAGCGTGAAAGGGCATCTAAAAAGGAGTAGTGGGCTATGAAAAAGTTGTATGTATATGCCGATTTTGATTGGCTCAAAGAGGTTGAGTTGATTGGAGAACTTGGCTACGAATCGCTTCGTGGCTCGGATAGTTATAGTTTCAAGTTTGCCGATAGCTGGATTAAGAAGTATAATGCCATAACTCTTAGCGATGACCTAAACAACTATCCGGGCATTCAATATACCCGGCCTGAAAAGGATATTTTCGGATGTTTTGCCGATGCCTTGCCCGATAGATGGGGGCGCACGCTTCTGCTTCGTCGTGAGCAAATTTTGGCACAAGAAGAGAAACGCCCAGTTCACCGTTTGTCGTCGTTTGATTTTTTGATAGGCATTGATGACTTCTCGCGTATGGGTGGTTTTCGTTTCAAGGAGACACCTGATGGGGAGTTTATAAATATCGACAACACTTTGCGTATTCCTCCTTTAACCGACTTGAGAGAACTGATTGCGGCAAGCAAGGAGATTGAGAATAGCGAAGAGACAAATATCCTCCCCGAGAAACGTTGGATAGCACAGCTTGTTCAGCCAGGCTCTTCACTTGGCGGTGCAAGACCAAAGGCAAATGTTGTAGATGCTGACCGCAGTATATATGTTGCGAAATTCCCATCATTGAAAGATGATTACGATGCGGGGCTATGGGAACATTTCTGCCATCTGCTTGCCAAGAAAGCAGGAATAAATACAGCCGAAACAAAGGTTATAGCCACCAATGATAAGTATCACACGCTGCTTTCTCGTCGCTTTGACAGAACAGATGACGGTAGGAGAATTCATTTTGCATCTGCAATGACACTGCTTGGGCTGAATGATGGAGATAATGCGACAACGGGACACGGATATATCGATATTGTTGATTTCATCATTAGCGGTTGTACCGATGTTGATGCGAACTTGCGAGA
>JAEIGA010011484.1_pt1 | contig 13448 bp, 16 predicted proteins | sample 9270691 | NCBI WGS metagenome assembly JAEIGA01 (sample SAMN17057246, study PRJNA624740) | gut metagenome | biome: biome; isolation source: fecal sample | host: Bos grunniens | place: China: Xizang | collected 2019
GTATAACGATATGCCGCAGGACTATCACCATCTCGGCTACCATTATTACCATGAAAATCCACAAGAGGATATCTCATATTCCATTTCTGACTCATCCAAACCAAAGCACCATAAATGGAACTATCACCATGAGGATGGAAACGACCCATCGTATCACCAACAGGCTGAGCACATTTTACAAACTTTTTATCATTTCTATATCCTTTATCAAACATATCCCAAAGAATACGTCTTTGAACTGGCTTTAAACCATCTTCGGCAGAAGGAATAGCACGGTCTGTAATTACACTTAAACTATAATCAAGAAAACTCTGCTTTACTTCTTCTACTATTGGCGTTTTTAAAATATCACTCATTATTTTTAACTCCTTTATTAGCCATACATTTCATTCGCCTCTTCTGGACTAATCGCCCCAGTTGCTAATTTATCGGCAAGTTCATTCCATTTATCACCAGAATGTCCTTTTACTTTTCTTAAATCAATTCTATAACCTTTTTGGTAATGGTCATAATATGCTTTAATTAATTCAAGATTTTCTGGTACTTTGCCATCTGCTTTAAGCCAACCATTATTTGCCCAGCGGAACATCCAATCATTTAATGTATTCACACAATATGCTGAATCGCTATATACAGTTGGATAATGAAGCCATTCTTCATCAGTAATACGAATACCTTCTGTAAGCATAACATAAAGAATTGCTCTCAACTCTTCTATATTATTGGTTGTATTTCGATTTCTTTTGGCATATGAACGAATATAATTGCCTCTGGAATCAAGTTCAACAACCCCAAATCCACCTTCATTATAAGCACTGCCATTTTTTAAGCAACTACCATCCGTATAAAAAATCTTCATTTTTTCATATTCTCCAATATTTCAATCATATTATCAATAGTATCACATTCTAATTTTACACCATCAAAAAATGCTATAATATTTGCTTCACCAAAAAATTCTTTTGCCCGTTCAAACATATGGTAGGCTTGATCAACATCCCATTTTTCAGTATCAAATGTCATTACTATAACTTCATTTTCTTTCGGTTTTGGAATGTATTGAAAATCAATACCAGTTTGACTATTTATATAACCATATGGAGGATTATACATCAATATTCGCCCTCCAAGCATTTTCTTCAATGAACTTTTTACGACCTACTACGCTTTCACCCATTAACTCGGTGAATACTTTTGCCGCTTCAACCGCATCTTCCATAGTAATCTGTTTAAGGGTTCTGGAATCTGGATTCATAACTGTTTCAGCCAGTTCTTCGTAGTCCATTTCACCCAGACCTTTCATACGTCCTAATTCAAATTTGCGAGAAGTAGAACGACGATAATTTTCAAGAGCCGCATCATCTTTTAAATACTGAATTTTAGTGCCGATGGTTGCTTTATACAGTGGAGGAACCGCCGCATAAATATAACCTTTTTCAAGAAGGTCGGGTGCGAACTTCCAAATAAATGTAAGGAATAAAGTTCTAATATGGCTACCATCAACATCCGCATCGGCTGTGATAATCATTTTACCATAACGCAGTTTAGATTCATCAACTACAACTTTACCTTCTTTTACTTCAAGACCAAAGGCATTAATCATGCCATCAATCTCTTTATTTTGAAGGGCTTTATGAATATCTACTTTAAGAGTGTTTAAGATTTTACCTCTCAACTGGAAAATCGCCTGTTTAGTTCTATCACGAGCCTCTTTTGCGGAACCAGCAGCAGATTCCCCTTCTACAATAAAGATTTCACATTCTTTACGACTATGAGAACTTGCATCAGCCAGTGTGCCAGGCAGAACCGCACGTTTTTGTTTATCTTGTTTTCGTACAGTTTCTTTTGCTTTTTTCGCCTTTTCTCTTGCCGCACGTGCCAGTAATGCTTTATCAATAATTGCTTTCGCATCATTTTTATTAGTATTCAACCAAGTTTCAATTTCTTTAGATACCAGTCTTTGAACGATAGTTCTTGCTTCACTACTGGATAATACATCCTTTGTCTGTCCTGAAAATACAGGGTCAGGCATAATAAAGGATAACACCAGTACGAGACCTTCTTTGAGTTCTTCACCACTTAAATTAGCATCTTTTTCTTTTAAGATTTTATTATCTCTCGCATATTTATTTACAGACTGTGTAAGCGCTGTTCTAAATCCAGTTAAATGAGTACCACCACTATTAGGAATAGAATTAGTATAAAGTTTATATGTATCATTATAAGTGTCATTATACTGCATCGCAATTTTTACACCAACTCTATCTTCCAAGGTTTCTGTGTAAAATACAGAAGTTAAAGTAGTTTTGTTAGCATTTAAATCATTAATATAATCTTTAATACCATTCTTAGAAGTAATCACTTCTTCTGGATTATTTTCATATTTTAATTTAAATACCATACCAGGAGATAGATAAGCCAATTCCTGAACCTGTTTTTTCAACAGAGTGTAATCTAACTCAATACCTTCTTTAAAGATTTCTTTATCGGGTAAAAACATTACACGAGTTCCAGTAGTAGAAGAATTATATCTATCTTCTTTATAATTAGATAATTCACCTTTTTTGAACTTAGCAACTGCGATTTTACCATCTCTTACTGACTCAACATGGAAATATTCAGACAGAGCATTTGTAGCTTTCGCACCAACACCATTCATACCACCAGAAGTATTATAACCTTTTTTACCATCGCTATCAAATTTAGCACCAGTATGAAGTTTAGTATAAATATTTACTAATGTTTCACTGCCATCTTCTGCTTTACCGAAGGGAACACCACGACCATTATCACTAATTGTAATTACTTTATTTGTTACATCAATATTACATTCAGTACAATGTCCATTTAAATATTCATCAACAGCATTTGAGATAATTTCAAGAGTGATGTGTCTAACACCATCGGGTCCTACTGAACCGATATACATACCAGGTCTAAGGCGGATTGCCTCTATGCCTTCCAGTGTTTTAATATCTTTTACACCATAATCTACAATTTTATTAGACATATTTACCTCCTCTTTTTATTTTTTCATTATATATTATTATTATATCATAAAATTAAAAAATAGTCAATATATATCTTTTATCTAATTTATATAAAATAATTAAGGAATTAAGTAATTCTTTATATTTTCACTTAACTCCCTATAATTATTGTATCAAAATTAATTATATTTGTCAAGTAAATGAAGAAAAGGGGTCTGGTATAATTCACCAGACCCCTTAATATTATACATTATAGGATTTATTAAATTTAACTTCTGCTTCGATTTTTTGACTAATATATAATTCTAAATCACCAACAGCAGAGTTTAAGTATTTTTGTGCTTCTTCGGTAAGAAGTTTCATTACCGCATCTTTTGTCATATTAAATGCGGTGGTTTGCGCTTTCGCATTAAAGCCATTTTCCTTTTTCATAGCATCTACATAAGTTTGAGTAGTAGCAAGAACGCAATTAGTAATAGTAACATCTAACATTTCGAGATATTTCTTTTCTAATGCGTTTTGTTTATTCATAGAAATTTCGGCTAATTTCATTTTTACAAATTTAACAATATATATAGATACAATACTAATTAAAGGAACAATACAAGTATGGAATATTTCATTTAAAAATTCAAGTGTCATTATTTATCCTCCTTAGATTCTGTAATCATCTGGATTTACATCATTATAGCTAAAATCTTCTGCGGGGCCAGTATAAGCACTCACATCAATTCCAGTTAATTCTTGGAAAGGAGCGGACATTTTTTGAACTTCCGCAATAGCAGATTCAAATTTAATACCGCCACAAGTATTTTCAGCCATAGATTTTCTATAATACATAGCCTGACTTACACCATATGCGGTCCAAGGGAAACCAACCATAGCAGCGAGCCAAGGTAAAGAACCCATAAATCCTTTATGAATACAATAGAATGCTAATACAATAAAAGAAAGGCTCATAATCCAAATGAGCGCTGATTCTTGTTTTAATAGGGTTTTAGAAAATTCACATTTTTTCTTATCCATAATTACACCTCTTAATCCACAATATTTCTATGAAGAGCTCTATATAAAACGGCAATCATTTCTTCACGGGTTAATACTTTTTTGTACATTTTCTGTCCATTAGCATCACCGCTTACAAAGCCATTTCTTTCAGCCCATTCTCTGGATTCAGCGGACCAAGCACTAGGATCTTTTTTAGCTTGTTCGGCAATCCAGTTATTCATCATTTTATTAAATTGTTCTTGTGTCACTTCTTCTTCCTCCTCAATATTTGGTACTACTGGTTGAGTAGAAGTTCCTTTTAATGCTGCTTTAAAGTTTTTCCATTTAGTTTCATTTCCAGTAGCAGAGTTCCAACCTACGATACCAGGACAATATTTACCAGTTACATCAAAGTGTCTAATAACATGGTCGGCATCAATATTATAGGTTTTCATTAAATATTTAACTAAATCTAATGTTTTATTAACTGCGGCATCAGTGAAATACCAATTAGGATCATTAGCATAAGTCACTTTACCAGTTTTATTAGTAGAGCATACTTCGATTCCTATACTGTTGGAATTAGTACATTTATTAAAATATGTTCCACCATAATTACTTTGTTTGTTTCCACCACAATGCCAAGTATAACGATTTTTAATATCTGGATTATATTGAACGATTGCGGTATCATCTACAATAAAATCCGCGGAAGCCTGTGCGGTCGTATTAGCAAAATACTTTGCGGTATTTAAAGCAGAACCTGCGGTAGAGCGTGTTCCCGCAGTGTAGTGAATAACAATGTATTCTAATTTTCTATTGGATTTAGCAGAGGTGTTGTGATTACTTGTTTGTTTAGTAATATTAACAGACACTTCTTGTTCTCCTTTCGTTTTGGCATACTTAAAATAAAATCCTGACCCATAGCTCGCTCTTTTCTCTTGGACAGCAACACTCTAATCGGCAGGACGTTCAAATTGTAATAATACACCATTTGAAGCTTCTTTAACAACCTTAGTAGTCTTTAATAGATTTAATAGACTACCATAGCCAGCGTTAAGTTCAACAAATAAAAAATCTAATTGTGTTTGTAAATCCCCAATTGATTTATTTTTTTCTTTGGCAAAATTTAGCAACTTCTCTTTGCGGCTCCAGAAGGTCCATTGACAGAGGCCATAACCCGCCTTATCTTTTACAAAGTTTTTATATTTGCCACTATCTACCGCTTTGGTATAGGAATTATCGGTATAGCCCAATTTCTTCTCAAAGGTATTTTGAAGATTAATAGGGTTTAAGCCTGATTCGGCATATAAGTTTCCCATAAGGCCGGCAGCGCCCGCATCAGTTAGGCCTTTATTTTTTAGATAATTCCATATAAACTACTCATTATTCATCTTGCTTCACCTCCTAAAAATAGGTATAAAAAAACCAGAGGAAATTATTCCTCTGGTTAAAATTTACATTAATTCTGCGATTTGTCCTATTTTAGAACGATAAATATTTTGTAATGTGATTTCGGCATAAATATCGTGTCCTCTAAATATTTTAGAAGCTCTCTTCATACCATTATTAGTTCCAGCAAATTGGTCATCATCAACCTGGGCTTTACAGTCGCCATCAATGATACATACACTATCTTCACCAATGCGTTGAAGTGCTAATTTCATTAGGTTAACACTCATATTTTGTGCTTCTGAAATATATACGCCAGCTCTCATTCCAGAAGTATCATAGCCTCTAATGTCAGACATTGGAAGTAGTATTAATTTGCCGTCTTCTATTAATTTTTCAACTTCTTCTTTACCACCTAATTTACTTGATAATAAGTTGCCGATTTGGCTATCAAGCAGTTTTTCATCTCGTGTGCCGGGCAGGAAGCCAAGGCGGGCAGAGTCTTTGGTTGCGACTGTATTACAGAATATAATAACTTTATCAATTTTGCCTTTTTCTAAATAATTCATTAAGAAGGCTAATGATAAATAAGTCTTGCCTGTTCCAGCCGGGCCTTTTACCATTGTGATTTTATTATTAATAAAACTGTCGCATACCATTGCTTGATAAGGGTCATTCTTTTTCGCTTTCACATTACCGAAATACTCAGAATAAAAACCTGTATAATTAAGGCGTCTATATCCTTCTTCGGTCCAGCATAAGCGATCTATAATAGCCCCGTCGGCATTTTTTACTATAAGATATTCATTAATAAGTAAATTGTAAATATTTTCTTCAAAATGAGAATAAAAATAATCCATTTTTTCTTCATTAAGTTCAACCTCTTTGAAGCCTTGATAATTATCTTCTTTCTCTTGGATACTATCTACTTCAAAGTATCGTCTCGCAAAATGTTTTAGACAAATATCATTGGTAATAAAAGTTAAATTACAATTTTTGTTTGTTTTAGAATAAGAAAGAGCGCAAGACAGTATTTTAATATCATTGGATAATGGTAATTTTAATTTATTAATTATTTTCTCATGTTTAGTAGTATATTCTTCTACTACATAGTTGTCAGGATATTTATCTAGTAAACGAGCCACGTGACGTGCCTAACCCTTAACCACAACATCTTTATTAAATGAGGTTTTAATTTCTTCTAATTCTCGTAAAGTGATAGAAGAAATTACAAATTGAGAATTAAAAATACTTTCATCAGCCAATAATAGACTGCTTGTGTCATAAAAATTAATCTTCGTCATACTCATCCTCTTCTACATATGTAGGAGCTTGGAAACCTATTGGATATGGATCAGGTATTTCCTCTCCAATATGTGTTAGTTCCTCATTATATTTCGCCACTTGGATAGACATTTTGCCTTTTTTAACTTCGGCCCATGTCATTAATATTGAAACTAATGAGTCTAATAAAGGCATTATATAGCTGGCGAATAGGATGCCTAAAATGAACTCTAACAATTATATTAGCCCCCTTCATTATATTTTACTATATATTTGAAGAATTAGGCTAATTTTTTAATTAGACTTGCCCTTTTCACGATTAGCTCGAATGCGTTTATAAAATTTGTCTTTTTCTGTGATATATTCCCTCAACATTTGCTCTTCCGTAGCTAAAATCTCTTTAGTTGTAGTTAAGTCATCGTTAATCAAGCGAATCTGTCTTCGCAGAGTCTTATTTTCGTAGGATTCTGGATTAAAAGATTTACTGTTGCTCATCAAGCTATGAAGGTGAACATAGGCTTCTTTCTTGATTTTCAATTCATTTTTAATATCACGAAGCATATTAATTTTTGCTCTTCTATAAGCGATTTCATATCCAGTCTTTTCGGTCATCATATCGAGGTCATCGGTATGACAAATTGCGTGGCCAGTATAATATTTATTACCTTTTTTAAGAGTACATGTTGCCATATTATTATCCTTATTAAAATTAAATATAGGTTCTCTCATAGTAATTCTCCTTTTTTGTTGATTTTTTATTTTATATATAATAATTATATCATATTTTTTATAAAAAATCAACAAATAAAAAAAGGGAAGATATTTGATTAAATATCTTCCCTCTCGAATTATAAAGTTGGATAAATACGAATATTATATGCAGTATTATAATAATAAGAACCAGATTTTGTCCATGTAATATTTGCACCAACAATAGAATCATTATTATTAATTAACAATGTATTTAATGTTGTAGAATTATTATAACAATAAATATTATATCTGCGTGAATTATTTTTTAAACCAAAGCATTTTGTTACATTAGTTATATTTTTAGCATACCAGTTTTGTCTACCAGCAGATAATTTTTTACAATTATAATATGTACCATACATATTTGTTGTATTATTACTACATACAGGCAATCCTGTTATTTTCTAACATTCATAATATGCTAGAGACATTGTATTTACATTTGGATTGCATACTGGTGATCCAGTTAAATTATAACAACAAAAATATGCAGCACTCATATCAACAACATTATTGCCACAAACAGGTGAGCCAGTTAAATTATAACAATTGAAATATGCACTACTCATATTAGTGACGTTAGGTCCGCATACAGGGCTTCCTTTAATATTATAACAATCATGATATGTACTACTCATATTAGTAACACTTGGTCCACATACAGGATTTCCTTGAATGTTATAACACCAATAATATGTTTTGCTCATATTGGTAACCATATTACCACAAACAGGTTGCCCAGTTAAATTACGGCAAAAATTATATGCTTGATGCATATTAACAACTTTATCTGTACACACAGGAGATCCTGTAAGGAGAAAACAACCTGTATACGCGCGACTAAATTGAGTAACATTTGGACCACAAACAGGAGAGCCTGTTAAACTAGAATAAAATGTTGTTGTACCAGTAGCACTATTAGACGTACTTGGCATCAAATACGCATTCTCCATATTAACAACATTTGGACCGCAAACTGGTGGACCATTTAATAGATTACAATGTTCATAAGCAGAATACATAGTGATTACCTTATTGCCGCACACAGGGGATCCAGTTAATTTTTGACACTCAATATATGTTCTGTCCATATCAGTAACATTTGGACCACATACCGGAGGTCCGGTCAATTTAGTGCAATTACAATATGTGGCAGACATATCAGTAACATTATTACCACAAACAGGTGATCCAGTTAAATTACGGCAATTTCGATATGTATAATACATATTAGTTACATTATTGCCACATGCAGGAGATCCAGTTAATTTATTACAATTTTCATATGTGGAACGCATATTAGTTACATTATTACCACATGCTGGATTGCCGTTTAGGTTTCTGCAATTATAATATGTATAACTCATATTAGTTACATTATTACCACATACTGGATTGCCTTGTAGATTTCCGCAATTATAATATGCTTCGCTAAAATAAATTACATTATTTCCACATACAGGATTTCCTGTTAAACAATAACAATGTTCATATGCCCAATTCATACTTGTTACATTTGGACCACAAACAGGAGAGCCTGTTAGATTGTAACAATTAAAATATGTTGAGTGCATATTAGTAACTTTATTGCCGCACACAGGATTACCCTTGATGTTGTTGCAATTACGATACGCAACGCTCATATCTATAACGTTTGGCCCACATACAGGAGAACCTGTAAATTTATTACAATTATAATATGTATATGCCATATTAGTTACATTATTACCGCAAACAGGACTTCCTGTAAGATTATTACAATAATAATATGTATATGCCATATTGGTTACATTATTACTATAAACAGGAGAGCCTGTGATGTTATAACATTGATGATATGCACTATACATATCGATAACATTTATGCCACAAACTGGTGAACCTGTGAGATTTTTACAAAATCGATATGTATTACACATATTTATAACATTATTGCCGCAAACTGGGTTGCCTGTTATTTTATAGCAGCCTTTATATGCTTGATACATATTTGTAACTTTATTACCGCACGCAGGGCTACTTGTTAAATTGGAATAATATGTTATTGATCCATTATTTTGAACTACATTTTTTGCACTATACGCAGAACTCATATCGATAACATTTGGATGATTAAATTCTACTGTGATTAAATTATTCATAGAACAAAAAGCATTATTAAAATCATTAGTAGATAATGTAATTTCATTAGGTATAATAGCTCTTTCCATATTAGGATAATTTCTAAAATCAAACATATTTATAAACGCACCTCCTTATAAAATAATTCTTGGATCAGCAGGAATAATCATATCATTACTTGGAATACCTTGATAAGTTTCTTTCCATCCCGTTAAAGTTGCCATACCATTATCGTGAAGTGTATAATTAAAATCAATTAAAAGGTTTTCAATAGTAGGAATGCCATCATATATATAAACATTAAATGAAGTGTTATACCAACATTTATTTATTGTATCTTCTGTCCATGTTACTGTTGAACCAAACAATGATTTTGTATTAGCGATTAAACAAGTTTCCAAAGTTGTTGATGCTTCTGGAACATATATGTTTAAGCGATTTAATGTATTTCTGTTATAAAAGCAATTTGTAACATTTGTTACATTAGGAGAAAAAAAGAGTGAAGTGCCATGTAAGTTGTAACAATTTCGATATGTACCATATAAACTAGTTACATTAGGGCCACATACAGGACTACCTATTAAATTTCTACAATTATTATATGCGTAAGCCATATTAGTTACATTTGGTCCACATACTGGAGCACTTGTCATATAACAACCCCCATAAGCCGCATACATGTTAGTAACATTATTACCACAAACTAAAGGGCCAGTTAAACTTATGCAATTATCATACATTAAATACATATTTGTAATTAAATTAGTGCATACAGGAGAACCAGTGAGATTATGACATTGTCTATATACGCCAACCGCACTAATTACATTATTTCCAATAACAGGGCTACCTGTAAGATTAGAACAAAAACTATATGCATTATTAAATGTTACTACATTGTTTCCGCATACAGGGTTTCCAATTAGATTACGACAATAATAATATGTATTGGTCATATCTTTTACTTTAGTGCCACATACAGGAGAGCCTGTAAGATTTCGACAATTATAATAAGTTTCAACAAGATATAATACATTTTCATTACACACTGGTTCCCCATTAAGATTCCAACATTCTTTGTATGTACATTCCATTTGTACAACTTTGTTACCACAAACAGGATTACCTGTTAAATTGCTACAAGCATAATATGCATAAGCCATATCGATTACATTACTTCCACAAATTGGTGAACCTGTAAGACCCCAACAATTAATATATGTCATACGCATATTAGTTACATTTAATCCGCAAACGGGTTGCCCTGTAAGGCTCCAACAATTGGAATATGTATTATACATATCGGTTACATTAGGTCCGCATATAGGATTACCTATTAAACTACGACAATTACCATATGTATCATACATGGTTGTAACTTTATTACCGCATACAGGAGAACTATTTAATCTTTGACAATTTAAATAAGTACCACGAAAAGATGTTACCTTATCTTTACATGCAGGAGAACCTGTGAGTTTAATACAATCTTGATAAGCATATGTCATAACTTTTACATTATCTCCACAAACAGGAGAACCTGTTAAATTATTACATTTAACATATGCATAATACATATTGGTTACATTAGGTCCACATACTGGCGAACCTGTCAAATTATCACATTGATAATATGCAGAATGCATATTAATTACATTGGGACCACATGCTGGATTGTTAATAAGATTATAGCATTTCATATATGTCTAATACATGTCAATAACATTATTGCCACATTCAGGCTGACATTTTAAACCATCGCAATAATAATATGCATTTGATAAATTAATAACATCATCGCCGCAAGCAATTGTTTTAAGATTATAGCAAGTTGAACACATATTCTACATATTTGTGATGCCAGTAGAAGGTAGATGTAAATTTATTAGATTATAATGTGATTGAAACGCTTTACTAAAATCATTTGTAGACAATACAACATTATTTCCAATCCAACATTCTGTCATATCTGTATATTGTTTAAAATTTAGCATTTTTATCCTCCTTCCTGTTAGAAAATGATTCGAGCATCATCTGGAACATGCATAATGGTACTATCTACTCCATTTAATGTATGTTTCCAAGCTGTAATTGTCACAGTGCCATCACCATTGTCTATATATTCAAAGTCAATTAATAATAATACCAAGTCTTCAGGAAGAGGAATTTTATTAGGATAAATTTTAACATATACACCATTTATTGTTTGATAAATTGAACCTACAACTTTTTGAACTCCATTGACTGTCGTAAATACTTTTTCGGCGTTTTCAAATGTAGCTTGCATAATTATTCCTCCTTATAGACAACATAAAGAGAGTTTTCAGGGTAATTGCTTGCAGACCCTTCTGTGACTTCTGTTGTAGAAGTAATAATTATTGGTTCGTCTGTGAATTTAACCTTACTATCTTCAACAACAATATGTCTAACTTCACAACCTTCAGCTGTGATGTTCATGCCTACAACTGTGTTTTCAAGTTTATACGTATCTTCTTTTCCAGTAAACCAATGTACGCCATCTGCAGAATACAATATTGTGCTAGTATGATCACCGACACAAATAAAAATGTCATTTCCATAGCAGATTCCAGATATACCGTAGGTAAAACCATCTGAGTAAAATGTATTCCATGTTATCATATCATCAGAGCAAAAACCATATGTACCATCATAATTTAAAATTATATATTTATTATTTCCATAATACGCATATGATCCATTTATATTACCTGTTTGTTCTATCCATGTAATTCCATCAAAAGAATATTGAATAGGTGCATCACCATTGGTTAATATAAATCTATCTTTGCAATATATAATTGTATGATAATTATTAGTTGATGTAACTGGTATTGTAAATGTAGTCCAGTTAATACAGTCGGTAGAATACGCCGCTTTTCCATCTAAAGCAACTGCAATAAATTTTCCGTTTCCATAACATATATCTACATATATCTTATTTTCAAATGGTATAGTAATATCTGTCCAATTAATACCATCAGATGAGTATGCAGCAAATTGTGATTTCGAAAGAGATGAACTCGACATTCCTACAAATACACCATTGCCATAACACATATGTGATATACTGTAATTTGTGATATTTACAACATTCCATGTAATTGCATCTGTAGAATACATGCATCTTGAATAATCTTCTGTCGTTGCAATTAAAAACATACCGTTTCCATAACATATACATGATGATTTTGCAGATTCTGGAAGAATTGAAGTGTTCCAATTTATACCATCATAAGAATAACAAACAGTACTACTATCTCTTGATGCTGAAACAAAAATACCATTACCATAACAAATACCAATACATTGACTTTGATGTGGTTTGTTTGATAATTTTGATTGATCGCTAACTAAAGATAAAGGTGCAGTGCCTTTAACACATCCATATGATGTGTATCCAATTTGATTGCTTAATAACTCTTTTCCTGTATTTATTGTTGCATTTGAAGTGTTGTAATCACCATCAAATTTCAATTCTGTATCAGAAATTATAAGTTTACGATGTTCTATGTCATTACAAGACAAATATATATTACCCAAGTCTAATACTTTACCAACATAAGTAGGATAATGCCATACTACACCATCAAAAGAATAAAGAATATAATTGTCTTTAGGACTTATTATAATAAACTTGTCCACATTATATACCACATTTCGAGCAGATCCTGAAGTAGGTAATTCACCGTAAACCCAGTCAATACCATTATTAGAATACGCATAAAGATTTGATTCATCAGAACCAATCGCAACGAATTTATTATTTCCATAGCAAACAGATTGTAGTCTTGTATATGTGAAAGTAGTGACTTGTTCCCAGTCAATACCATTGATTGAATAGGCTATTAAATCATTATCGCCATAACCATAACCTACAGCTACAAATTTTTCACCATTATA
>JAEIGA010011485.1_pt1 | contig 13447 bp, 15 predicted proteins | sample 9270691 | NCBI WGS metagenome assembly JAEIGA01 (sample SAMN17057246, study PRJNA624740) | gut metagenome | biome: biome; isolation source: fecal sample | host: Bos grunniens | place: China: Xizang | collected 2019
CACAGTCATGCCACCTGTCCGCCTACCACGTACACGTCTGACTGTACATGTCCGACGTCAGACGTCTGACTATATAGCTAAATAAAATAAAGGGTGGACTTAAAGACCACCCTTGAATACTATTCAGCATAAGGTACAAAGAAGAGTTCTACATTTGCATCACCCTGTGCTCTATCTAATGACAGAGAAGTACCACTAGGGATACCATACACAGCAACGGATACTCTGTTTGTAGCTTCTGCATATGCAATTTTTGTAGTACCGGCTACAACAGTAATGACACTACTTGTTGGTGCAATCAGTCCACCAATCACAGCACCGTTCTTAGCTGTAGTAAATGCAGTAGTTGTAATAGCCTGTTTGTTTGCAAAATCTAACACAGTGCCACCTCCAATCTGTGAAAGAACCTCGTTAATAGCTGCAACAAGACTACTCTTATCAGTAGTCTGAAGATTAGCCATAGTACCAATATTTGTCTGTGCTGCAAGAGCAACAGTATCAGCATTACTAGCTGTAGCCTGAGCGGCCTGTGCTGTAGTATTAGCTGTATTAGCTGTAGTAACAGCACTCTGAGCCTCTGTTCTAGCAAGAGCAGCTGCCTCACTAGCTGAACTAGCAGATGCACTAGCTGCGTTAGCTGTAGTTACAGCAGCCGCTGCATCTACAACAGCACCGTCAGCAGCTGTCTGTGCTGTCTGAGCAAGAGAAGTTGCAAGTGTTGCGTCGTCTGATGCTGTCTTAATAGCTGAGTCAATGTCAGCAAAGGCCTGATTGGTATCAGCCCAATCTCTCTTGTCAGTACCCTCTGTCTGAGGTAAGTTGTAATTTGTAGTACCAACTCTATAACTCATAATAACTCCTTCCTAGTCCGACATCGGACTAATCAACTTGTAAGTGTCCATATTCATCACTTGTGAGACCTGTTGCGTAGGGATTATAGCTTATAGTTCTGCCTGTACTGGGATACGACAGATAAGCCTCAGCTGTTAGGTCTAAAGCCGCATAATCATCGGCTGACAAGTCAAGTGCTGAGTAAGCTGTAGCTGTAAGCGTATTGCAAACGAAGTTAACAATAGCTGTAAGCACGTTGCTAATTTCCTGTCTCCAACCGGCAACAGGATTGAAAACCCAATCAAAGTGAGTTTTCTTTTTGCCAAACTCTTGATAGTCGCGTGAGGTAATACCAAGGTTAGCGTAATCACTAGCTGTAAGGCCAAGTGTATTATACTGTTCCGCTGTCAAGCACTCGTCAGCTAGATGGTTATAAGTAAAGTTGTTATTCTCCTGTGGAGTAACAACTTTAGCCATCCATGAGTTGTAAACGGAAGTATCGATAGAGTCTACTCTTTCGCTTAACTCTTCAATTTCAGCTTCCAAATTAACCTTGATTTGGTTGATTTTGAGAAGTAAAAGGTTAAAGTCCTGTTTGTACTCAGCTTTGAGTTGTGCGTATGTATCATCAACATACTGATAAACCGCATCTAACTGAATAGTTATAAGATTTATCTTGTGTGTCAACTCTTCAATGCTAAGGTCTAAGGATGTTAAGTGCTGTTCTACACTTGCAAGTTCATCCTCTAATGCTTTTGTACGAGTAAGAATATCATCATACTCTTTCATAAGCGTATCTACATTAGCTTCGATTTCGTTGAGCCTAGCAAGACCTTCTCTGAGTTCCTCAATGATTGCATCTAATGATTTAAGATATTCACTTATCTTTCTGACGTACATCAGAACTTCGCGTAAATCCGAGTCATAGTAATCACTGTTAGGAAACTCCTCGAAAGTAAAACCCATATCCTCTCCTTTCTGGTCAGACGTCTGACCTAGTAAACCATTAAAAATAGTTCCTTACGCATATGCTTTATTATCCAAACGAAGATATTGAATTCTGCTAGTTTCCGTTCTTGTTTGATAAGTGATTGATAAGTGTCTGTGCTGTCTTTTCCTATTACTGTTTTATGAGTATCAACATCTGAGTGAATATCAGATGTAGTCTCACCTCTGTGGTCTGTAGTACCATCCTGTTCCTTTTTAGCCTTAGGTTGGTATGTGGTTTCATTGTAAGCAGATACAGTATCTTCTGTGTCTACACCTGTAGTAGTGTTATAAGTATCTGTGTTGTCAATATCGCCTGTACTCTCTCTGTGTTCTGTTTCTGTTATGTTCTTATTACTCAAAGGGTCGTAGTTAACATACATAGTATCTAACAGCTTCCCAATGTTGTAATTGTATTTGTTAAAAAATTCCTCGATAAGCATTTTTAGTATCTTAGTATTAGTAGTTATAGGTCTTAAATTACCTAAGTCCTTAATAATAATTCTATTAAGCATATCTCTATCAATACGTCCATCAAGTGTATAGTCCCTTAGCATAAGGAACATATCATCACTATTATGTAGCTGTGAGTATAAATCTAAACTATCTATCAAGTTCATTATCTTCACCGCCTTCCTCTTGGTCAGACGTCTGACCATCTTCGTATTGTTCCATAGCATTATAATAAGGGAAAGTAATTTTAAGCTTCGCCTCTGGGAACATCTTATTAACACGTTCAACGCCTTCATCAACATTTTCTTTCCATAGCTTAACATTAGCTTGAACTTCAACGTTGTTAGCATTAACTTCATCCGTTACTAATCTTTCGCGTTTAGTTGTATTGCTTGTATTTATACCAATGACTGTTAAAAATTCGTTTATTATCTGTAACTTTTCGTTCTGTACAACATCAGCAATAAAGTTCTCTTTAGCCTTAATAATGTAAAGATTAGAGTCTTTACCACCGTTCTGTAGTAAGCTACCCATCTCTTCATCAATGAATACAGCTGGCTTTCCTTCTGACATTTCATCATACATAGCTTTGTATGACTCAGCGGCCTGTGGCGTTGGTGCTCTGAATACCATTGTTGTTCTACTATTAAATAAGTTGATGTCTATAGATGCATCGCAATTAGCTAATCTCTGAGCATATAGTGTAATTATAGGTCTTAGGTTTCTAAACCTACTACCCTGTTTTGACTGTAAGTAAATGATTTCACAGTCAACACCGATTTCTCTTGTGAAAGAGCCAACAACAGGATTGGCTACTATTACCTCTGTAGGTCTGTTAAAAACATTGATGCCGGTAGCACCGCATTTGAGTGGTAACAATACACCATTATCATCTTTAGTAAAGGTTACTAATCCTTTTAAAAGGATAGCCTCTTTCATGTAGTCCTTATCCCATCTAAAGAAGTCTTTGTCATACTCTATGTCGAGCATACCAAAAGCTAATTTCTCAAGCTGTACTGAATAATATTCAGTTCTAGCATTGAGTACACCCTTAACTTCTGTAGGATGCATACCATAAGCCTCTTCAAAGGCTTTAATCAGCTTTTTGCGTGAGAGTTCATTGTCTCTCTGCTGATTAGTTTTACTAGGTTGTTTCCTAGTATTATTCTTTGTAGCCATATAACTCCTTCCTGTCCGACGTCGGACTATTCGATATAAACTCCTTTATCCATTGCTGAATTTATTAGGTCACGTATTTCTGATACGGCTGGTATGTCTATAGCAAAACCTATAGTCTCGCAATAACCAGACAATTCACCTATTCTCATTACTTTATTTAGAGGTCTACCATATAATTCTGTTAATTCTGTAGGTATAGTTTGTGTATCTAAAGCTTTTGTACACAAATAATATCTACCTATAGCTAACTCTCCATATCCACCGCCAAAACCGCCTATGGTTTGTACATCATGTCTATTAAATGCCTCTACACCGGATGCTGTAGCACTTAGTATAGATGTAACTATACCCGCACCTATACTAGCTACACCACCTGCACCTAAGGCTAAAGTAGCTGCACTACTACCTAACGATATAGCACCGTTAAGAATAGCACTACTATCTATTTGGTCAGTAGCTGTAGCAACTTGTCTACCAAATTCTCCTGTGTACGTTGCTATAATTTGACCTCTTGCTCTGATAACATATATGATAGAACCAGTTACTACATTACAGTTGACAACAATACTTAATGTTGTAGCACCTATTAAATTTTCCGGATTTATTTCTACAGTTCCTATAAATGGTAAGACTAAATAAAATCTAGTAAATTTAGCACAGCGTCTAAAGTCATTATATATCCATGGTATTGCTAGTGTAGTAGAGTCTTGATAAAAACCGCTTATTAAGTATCCGCTAGTATCTGTTGGAAACGTGCCTAGGTTTATATTCCATGCTCCTAGTTCACTATCATATAAACTTTCTCTATCTATAGGTACATATCTAATGCCTATTATACTACCCATAGCATCACCGAACTGAATTTGTAAGTCAGACCAAAAATCTTGTCCGTGATTAAATAACCATTCAACCATGTCATCAAGCTGTTCTTCATTGATAGCGTAATGAGATGTTCCTGTTACTTGGTCAAATACAGATATAATAAATGAACCTGTATTTACACCACTTACAAATGGTGCATCTTGTGATGTTGCATCTGCTGTTAAAGTAACACGTTGTGTTACACGCTTGTCTATTATATTTTCATTGTAGTTGCTTGTTGAGAATGATACGAAAGCTGATGTGTTAAGTATAGAAGGTTTCCAACTAGCAAGAACATCAATGGAACAATTAATATATTGAGCACCATTAATATCATAAGCTACTCTGTCTACGAAGTAGTATAATCCAAATGCTTTAATATAGTTCCATCCTGTTGTTCCACTAATAAAGAAACTTGGATTGACTAGTGAACACTCCCCTTTTAAAGCTACATTCAATACTGTACCGTCACTGTCTATTGGCTGTTTAGTTGAGTTCTTTCTTTTTGAAAAATTATCAAAAGCAATTATCTCAATCATAATTCACCTCGCTTTGACCTTATCGGTCAGACGTCGGACAAGAGGTACAAAGTCAGACGTCTGACCAACCTAATTAGTCAAGTGTGAAGAAGATACCGTTCTCTGACATGTCGTTGAAATAGAGATTATCAACGTGCCAATCAGTATTGTAGTATCTACCCTTTGAGTTAACAGGTGTTGTAAGAGCCTCTTCCTCTCTTCGATAAGTACCGAGAGCATCGCGGTCATGGATAAATGCTACGATGTTATCAATTTCTGTCTCAGTACCTTCCTCATCAGTAACGGAGATTTTCGTTCCGTTTGTTGCAGCCTGCCAATAAGGAACAGCTATACCTGTAGCAAGCTTTACATACTGGTCATTGAAAGCGGCATACTCTACCTGTGTCTCGAGTGCTGTTAAGAAGTCAACATAATAAACAAATCTCTGCATATCAGTTGGTGTATGTCTCTGGCACTCTTCACTATTATAAAGAACAGACATTGTCTGCATCTTTGTTGAAACGTTCTTAATGCGAGCAATTGCCCAACGGTCAAACTGATTGTCCATTGTAGCATCCATACCTGTTGGTATGTTAGTACCGAATCTAGTATTGTACTCTGTAACAAGATGAATTCTTTGGAAATCCTTTGTGTTGGCCATAAAGTTAGCCATTGTAAGACGTCCCAAATCTTCCTGTCCTAACTCGATAGCGTTACGAACTTCTCCGTAAACAGCTGTCTGAAAATTACCCATCGCCTCAGCACCTGTAAAGGCCTCTTTAAGAGCCTTTCTCTGAGTAGTAATAGAGTAATCAACAGGAGTTCTCTTAACGAAAAGTTTCTGACGAGCCTGTGGCTTATGTACTTTGTACATATCAATAGACTCACCGTCTACTAAATCGTAAGTAGGGTCTGCCTCTGCTGTAGGCATATCAACCTTAATTTTCTGCATTATCTGTCCCCACTCCATGTCTCCCACATCGAGCAATGACAGCTGAGAAGTATAAGGTCTGTACGAAATAATTGTCTTTCCTATTCTCTGTACGAGAGTATTAAGGAAAGCTTCAGTGTTGCTACTTGATGATAACACTGTGTTACCCATAGCAACAAGAGAGTTAGTATCGCAGACATCAAGGTCTGTAGAACCCATTGTCTCTGCTACTATCTCATTTACTAAAGCGTAAATCTGAGTAGTATCCATATTACTCCTTTCTTGGTTTAGCACCAACCATAGCTAATAAATTTTCTTCAAAACTCTTTTTGTTTTCCTGTGCTGATTGTGAGTTAACTCGTACTAATAGTTCTGCATTGCTTTTCTGTAGTTTCTTTAGGTCTGTCTCTAACTGTTCAATCTTCTTATCTCTTTCGGATAATAATTCCGCAAATGCCTGTGGGTCTACTCCATCTTCTCCAGAATTATCACTATCAGTGCCGCCACTAATAGTGTCAGTATTATCTCCTTCATTTTCATTCTCCCCAAAAAATTGTAAATTATACTTAATCATTATTTTCCTCATTGTTATTATCTCCATTTAATAAATCTAAAGCTATTAATAGTCTTGTACTTATACTTACTAAATCACATCTTTTACTTAGTAAATCATATCTTTTTCTGAAGTGAGTATATACTTAATGAATTTATTAAGCCAAGTATTGCCAATAATGTTAATAATATTGTTTCCAATATCTTCTCCTTTTTTAATTTAATCCGACCGACCGCCACAATCAACGGACAAGTCCTCATGTTTTGGTCAGACGTCGGACTAATTATTTAAACACAGGTTCGGTATGGTCAGTACAGGGGCATCTCCTTCTGAGAGTTGACCTAGCCCCATCTTTCCACCTATGTTCAAACCTAAACTATAACTTCGTAGTTCAGAAGTCTATCAAACATTGCTAAGGTTACATAATCATCAAAATAGATTGAGCCTTTAGCACGTAATAGTCTATATCTAGGTGAGAACAAGGCCTGTAGTCTACCTAGTTCTCTTTCCGGTATTGCTATTTTGCATGGAACTTTTGACCTTGCTACATAGTAATGTTCTTTGTTACTAAAGAATACATATTCCCCGAAACTAAATTCTGTCTTGTAAGAATTTAAGTTAACACTCTTTCTGACAAATTCTAGGTCTGCTCCGCGGAACTTTGTATCGAGTGCATCCATTGCAAAATCATTACTAGCTAATCGGTATAGAACTGTATCTTGTTTTAAATCTGATACAGCTGTACGTGGTATAATTTCGATGTATAGACTTTTTTCCGGTACTGTTAATCGTCTTTGATTATTCATTAACATCTTACCGATTAATGAGGTAGCACCTAACTCTAATAGAATAGGATTTGCTAGGTCTATACCGTTAGCACACATAATTAGTTCTACCGGTTTTTCTCCGACAAGTTCTCGGTTACGGTTTACTGTCTCATAAAGATTAAGTAAAGCTTGTCCTTCTCCTTTGATTTTACGTTTATGTTTTTCCGGAATAAACTCTTCAAAGAATATTCTGTCAACATCTGAGAAGTCCTGTGACCTCATACTTGCAAAGGTTGACAAAGCTACACCGTAACCTATTACACTTGCGTCATCGTCACGAGCAATTCCGAAACCATTAAACTTTGATATTTGAAAAGGGTGAATATCATATCCCTTATCCGAATTTAATTTCTTATAAGGGTTGCCATACTCTGATGAACAGCTGTCTATTTCGGTTCCGTCTCGTCTCATGTAGATGAACTTTGACTCTTCTGATGATTGCTCTTGCATATAATCGAGGACACTGTATGTTTTACCGCATCCACGTGGGCCGATTATAATTTTGATTGGCATATCGCTCTTACATTTTCTTATGTCGTAGAATATTGATGTATCCATAAGTATCCTCGCTTTCCATGTCAGACGTCTGACTATACCATTTCTAGAACATAGTATGTTCTGTTTTGACCAGATACCTTTGGTGTTACTCTGATATCTACAGGGCCAGCCTCAATTACTTCTGCAAGAGGTACTAGCTGTTCAAGAACTGTAGCTGAGATTGTAGCGTAGATTTTACCATCAGATGCCTTAATAAGACCGCATGGAGAACCATCTGCCTTGTCCTTAATAGCTACAGCCTCTACTTTAAGAGTCTGATTTTCAGCATCCTTAATAGGTGTTGCTGACATTGAATTGAATACGTCCTTTGCTGTGAATTTTGATGTCTTAAAATTTTCCATTGTAATACTTCCTTTCTGTGTTGCGTTGATAGTTTCTATTTAATCGACTCAAGTCGATATGCCCTATAGAATAACTCCTGCCTGTAACTGTCCTAGTAAATTTTCGTAATCCTTTGTTATTGTAAACTGATATGTGGTATCTTCAATAACCATATTAGAACCTAATGTTATCTCTTCGTCACCTATGGTCAGACGTCTGACACCATCATAATCGTTATATATAGCTGTTGTACGTCCACTAAATTCCTTTGGTACTATCTGACCTACTCTAAAAGCTGACATACCGCCATGCTCGTCTAGCCACTTGCATGCTTTTGATTTAGATAATCCAGCTACTGTTATATGGAATACTTCATAGTCTACCTCTACTTCTTTACCATCTATGAAATCTGTGTGGTCTATATAACAGTATTTCTTAGCACCAAATGATTTGAACTTAACATACTGTCCATCATTCTCCCATAATCCTAGTGTGTATGTCTTGTTGTTATAGTGTACTGTACAATTCTTTCCACATAACATAGTCTCTAATTTAATCTCGTTGTTTAGTTCTTCAAATAATGCTACGTTTTCATCAGTTCTAAAGAACTTTACGCTATCTGTATCACAGTAGAGCATTTCATTTCCTAAAGCATTAATAGCCTTTTGTAGTCTGTTTCTACAGTGTGCTGTAACCCACAAACCATGTTGATAACTTAGGAAAGAGTTCTTAGAATTGTAGTATTTATCTAGCTTGCCTGTATAGTATTGTATCTTCTCTTCATTAGTTAAATCTTTCATGTCTGATGAATACGGTGTCATGCTGTGTTCTGTGTAGATAATCTCTGCTTGACAAATATCTGTAAGCATGCAGCCAAAATTAGCATTAAACTTATTCTTGGCTTTCATGTAGAAATATTGGTCTCCGTCTTTAAGAGTTGTTTTATTGTAGTATTGCTTAATAATTGTATCTCTTAATTCATCCGGTAAGTAATCGTAATCAGATACTAAACAATCATGAACTATTGTTTCACTCTCAATAAAGTTATATGTATCTTTGATTATACGATAATCAATATCTGTTATAATCATAGAACATCTTGAGCACTTTATTAGTCGTCCGTTATCTCCTACTAGATGGTCGTCTACTTCTGTGAATGTACATTTAGCTACCGGTATATATGGTATTGTACACCATTGGCTCTGTTTATTTCTTTTCAGTTCTAGCCCTATGAACTCTATATCTAACAGCATAGCGTATTTACCGCTGTTAATATATTTCTCGTAGTCCGACATCTGACGGATACGTCTAAATGGTGACATAGGGAATTTGCACTGTACCATGACAGCCGGATAAGCGGACGACATATCCATTGAGTATATATCGTCCCACTCTTTTCCGGAATACATGGGATTACAGTGAGTATTGCCACCTCTTCGTGCATCTCTGCATAAGGAGTAAGTGTAGCCATTAAGTCTGTTTCGTCTAAATAACTGACGATTATATGGATTAGCTCCCATTGCCTGTCGTAATTCTCTACGGACGTAACCGGTTGACGTCAATGGCACGGTCGCTGTATTGTGACCGTCTTTTTCGAGTGTATAGGAGAGGCACTCATATAAACCGGCTACGTCATTGTAGATGTACTGCAGTTCTTTGGGAGAGAGTGCAGTCCTTGGTGTTCTGTAAACGGTGTAATCAAAATCTTCACAGCTTTCCTTTTTATGCTTACATGCTGGTATGCTCTTAGTAAACTTATCTAATCCCATATTAGTTAGCTTATATGAGCATCTATATTCTATTCCCTTAGTAAAGAACTTTACAACTTTTCTAGGGCCTGTAGCGAATACTTCTTCAACATGAAAGTAGTCACGCATAAATTGAAATTCGTATGGGAGATTATGCACGTAGCAAACTAATCTATTTCTGTGTGTTAATAAGAACACATCTGAAATCAAATCTACTAACTGTTTATATTCTTCCCATGTCCTACATAATATACACTTACCATCAATGTATGTTGCTATAGAATATGTAAATGCTATTGGCTGGTCATACTTTACATCTTTAGTAGTCTCTATATCCATTGTCATAAAGTCACCATAATATGTTTTATGGTAATCTTTATAAGAGTGGTCATTGTGTAGAAACATTGTGTACAGCATATTTCTGTCAACGTCTTTAAATTCAAATACTGTTTCGTTCTGTTCTGTATAAATCATAATACGTACTCCCCCGCTCTGAATAGACTTGTCATGTGTGAATATGTTATATCATCAGCTTGCCATCTAAGAATGTTCTCTTCTACTTCTTCCTCTGTCCAACCATTCTCAAATGCTTGGTCTATACTTTCCCATGTAAGATACTTGATTGAGTCTGCTAAATCTACTCCTGTCCTAGATATGATTTTTACAATCCTCATAAACCTTTCACGGTCTGTAGGAATGTTATATCCTAACTCTTCAAGTCTCTTGAGACCTTCCTGTGTTGCTTTCCATGCATGCTTAGCACCAGTTACTGTTCTAGTTGGTAATCCGAGCCAATTCTCTAGGAATAATGCTTGCTGTATTAAGTCCGATGTCGGACGATTTGCTACAGCCTGTGGAAACTTAATCGACTGATACTGTGTGTTTAGAAACTCCATAGCATTACCATAAGCATACTCTGTGTATCCCGAACGTTCGAGAGCACGAAGTGACTTGTTAGCCACTCCGCTCTTCTCGTATATGTAATTTTTCAGTTCTCGAATGGAGTCAATATCCGCTTTTCGAGCACCCATAATCATATTCTCGAATTTACCCATTATTACTCCTCTTTAGTGTTCAAATACTCTTCGAAATCTTCTTGTATTACTCGCCTCATATACATAAAGCACTCTAATGTTATTGCACTACATAAGTCTGTAGCTTTCGATTTAGATATGTTACATTCTTTTGCTAACATGTCTCTTGCTGGAGCTGATATAGGCATAGGGCAATCTATGTCGTACTCATTATCAATCATTAATAGAACGTTATGCTTAATATAATTCTGTAAATCTCCCATAGTATAAGCTAATTTTCTAAAAAGTGTTGCTTTTGGTTGTTTATCATAAGTCAAAAATATTATAGCTAACTCTTCTAAGGCTGGCATACAAGGTTGACTGCTAGTTGGCATACCTGCTCTTAACATATTAACTGTTCTCATAATCTCCTCATCTCTGTTCATATCTTCTTTTAATCTCCTCTACCATTTCTTGTGTTGGTTCATAGCAACCGTTGTATAGGTGATGACATTTATGACATGGGCCCCACTTACATGTCATGTAATTTTCTACCCATGAATTAAATATCTCTTGCTTTTTCCTAATGTCGCTAATCTCTATGATAGTTTCTGTTTCTTTTAGTTCTGCTTTCATTAACGCTATCGCAAATTTTAATTCATCGATAGTTGTATAATTACTACATAAAACCTGTAGGCGAGTTAGGGTAGTTCGTACCGCCCTAACTTCTGCCTTTGACTTTAGTTTAGCTTTCCTATTCCTCATTGGCTCTGACCCTCATGTCCTCTGCCTCGTCCGACGTCAGACCAAGTAGTCTACAATCCGGATTATTGCATGTTAGACATTCTGTGAAATCTGCTTTAGTTCTGTGCTCTGTTTCACAAACCATAACTGAGTTGAGATACATATTATCTATAATCTCTTCCTCTCGTTCTTTTAATCTGCCTTCGATATAGTCAGCGTATTTTCTTAATCCGCTAACAAGTAATCTCATTGCCTCGATCTCATGTGGGTCTTCCACTGTGTTTAGTTCGAGTATCGGTAATGCATTGTAATCTAATACCGGTATCTCAATGTAGTGTTGTTTGGCCATAATCTTAATCTCCTTTCTGACCTGTTCTAATCTGTTCTGTTCTAGGTTAATCTAATCTGCTCTAATCTTAATCTCGTCAGACGTCTGACAGAGTTTTGAAAAGAGGTTAGGTTTCCCTACTTATATTATACCATACCTGTCAAGGGCTTGTCAATACCCAAATCTCAGAAAGTGTGGCATAACTCAATATTCAGAATTTTCTGAATATTTGCCAAATTTTCGGAATTGTGTATACAATTGACACAATTCCGTCCGACGTCGGACTGTGGCTTATTACTCGATTTAGTCAGACAGTCGGACTACTTTACTTTTATACTCAGTTAATAGATGCTATGTATTAATTACTTAATTTCGTAAACTGTGGCAATTCCCTGTTCACTAAGGACGGCAAACTTAATACCGCTCTTTAAAAGGCTTTTAGCCTCTTTTAGCGAAATTTCCTTGATATCCTCTACAGGCTCGTTTATAGGCTCTTCTGTGCCTTCTGTAGGCTCTTCTGTAGGCTCTTCTGTGCCTTCTGTAGGCTCTAGTGTGCCTTCTGTAGGCTCTTCTGTGCCTTGTCGCTGATTATCCGCTGTAAAGCCGTTTTCTGCTACATTATCAGATACAGCCTTTGCCTGTGCATCTAGCTTTTCCTTTTCAACAAGTGCCTCATTATATGGTAGCTTGAACTGTCTTTCTAAAGCTTTTACCTCACGGATTGCTCTTACTGTAGGTAATTTTAATAATGTAGTTTCACCATTCTCACCTAATAATGGGATGCGTTTTCCATCATCGCCTATAGTGCTTTCTATTGCCTGTCCGTCCTCATCGAATAAGAGTCCGAATACCTCACCTAGTAGTGTTTCTAAGTCTACATCAGTTTCACCACATTCCTTTAATGCAGGCAATTCATATAAAAAGCCTTTTGATGCGTTACGCATTATCTGACGATTACGGTCTGATATTACCCATTTATCAAGGCTATTTTTATCATTGTCGTATTGCTTAGCACCAAAGGTTGTAGCTAATAAGCACAAGTTTTTAGCCTCAGTGTCACTGTCCTTTGCGTCCTCACCAAACAATGCTTTAAGCAATGGTGTGTCACTGTCCTTGTCATTGTAGAACGATGTATATCCTAAATGAAGGTAACCCTTTGAGGCTCTTAGTTCTGCTAATGTCTCAGCTTGTGTAACAAGCAAGTCAAGGCCCTGTCTTGATGTCTCACAGAACTTGTTTACAAGTTCTGATGCATGTTCCTCTGAGATAGTAACTATCTCTTTCTGTCCATGATTGATAACTACTGTTAAATTTGTATTACTCATAATTCGTACCTCTTTCTTAAACAGTAGTCCGACTGTCTGACTAAATCGATATAAAGTTTTCAAGTTGCGTATAATTGTAGCTGTCACCTACAATAATAAGTATACTCATTTATAGTAGTAAATGTTACCAAATCACGCACTAAATTTAGCTATTTTGTATACATATTAAACAAAACAATTGTTCACCGCATATTTGGTATATTTTGTCAAGTCATATTTTGCACAACAATGGCCCTAAAATTTGTGCATATTTGTGCATATTTCCAAACG
>JAEIGA010011486.1_pt1 | contig 13447 bp, 16 predicted proteins | sample 9270691 | NCBI WGS metagenome assembly JAEIGA01 (sample SAMN17057246, study PRJNA624740) | gut metagenome | biome: biome; isolation source: fecal sample | host: Bos grunniens | place: China: Xizang | collected 2019
ATCATTTTACCCAAAATTTTGTAACATTTGCACAAAATTAACAAACACATACACAAAATCTTTGTTACATTTGCACATACAAAACGCCATTCAAAAGTGCTATACTTAAAAATGAAAAACACACAAACATTTGTTCGATAGAAAGGAGAACATAGCATGCAACTAATACGTCTACTTGATTTATTCCAAAGGTACACCGTAAAATGTATCATTCACAAACAAGGTCATGTGGTTTGGTCCGGTCTGATCGCGGACGTCCCGGCGCGTTACTTATTAAAGAAAATCAGATCAATTGACATTTGGCCGAACAACTATCTTGAAATATGCATATGATTGATTTTCAACTTTATTACACAATTGAATATGTAAAGCAAATTTGCTTTGAAACAATAATTGCAATATTATTTATTGCATGTATAATTTTCATAATTGGAAAGGATTGAAAAAATGTGGATTGAATACCTGAGAACCTGGTCAATAGTTGACGCGGTAAAATTAAAAATGTATTACAAAAAAGAAAATATCCCTTGCTTAGTAAAATGCGTGAAGGGTCAATTCATTATCTATTTAAGAAAGGCGTGAGAATATGACAAAAGAATCTTTTATCATGATGATGTACAACGAAATAAACCGATTTGACAAGCCCGAACACATGAAAATGTTATGTTTATGTCAAGCATGTCTTGAAACTGGCTTTGGTCGGTCTTCGCTCATGATCAGCAACAATGCCCCGTTTGGAATTAAAGCCACGGGAAACAAGGCATATTATGAAGCAAAAACAAACGAATATGTTGACGGGCATTATATCACAACAACGGCCCGTTTTTGCAGATATTTTTCTTTGCATGAAGCAATATTTGACTACTTCAAACTACTTGACGCGCCACGCTATGAAAGGGTGAGAAATTCAAAAGACTTTAGTGAAGCTGCGGACATGATCAGGGCGTGCGGATATGCTACAAGCCCGGCATATACAGATACACTTTTGCGCGTATATGATGAAGTGACAAAAGTCATTGTTACTGATGAATGCGCCTTCAATGCCTTTGTCAATACACAGAATGACCCTTTAAACGTCAGGGAATATCCAAACACAAATTCAAAAGTCTTGACGACTTTGCCAAAAGGCACTAAAATAAAAATTGAAACTGAATGGTCATATATCCCAGAACTTCGGGGTTTTGTTTCAAACAAATATATTGAAAGGATTGAAAAAAATGCCTGAAATCATTACAGCTATTTCACAAGTAGGCTTTCCGATTTGCAGCTTCTTGATCGCGTCGTACTTTATAAAATACAGTTACGACAAGTCAAACGAAATGTACAAAGAAAGCATTGAGAAAATCGGAACACTTGCAGAAGCAGTTAACAACAATACAACGGTATTGACAGAACTTGTCAAGAAACTTGACAATTCTGACGATATAAAATAATAGGTTGCACGCCGGCCACAAGTCCGATCCGGGAAAATATCGGCGGCCATTAAACACAAACGGGGACAATTAAAGGCGTGCCCCGTGCCTATTAAAAGCGCAAATCAACACAACACATTAAAACACAAGGAGAAAAGAACATGGCAAGATCAAAGAACACCAAAACAGAAACTTCAAACAAGTATGATTTCGACTTCGCAAATACTGGAATTATTCGCGGCGTTGTCAACAAGGTCCTTTATGACGGGGAGAAAGTCAAGAAGTACAATATTGACGTTCCTTCGAAAACAAAGAATGACAAGATTGCACACGCTTTTGTCAACGTTGTTGAGTATTCAACAGACGGCGCACTCCAGGAAGGCACAAAGGTAAATATTGAATTTCATATTGCTACCGGCTCATACGAGAACAAAGACGGCAAGAAGATTTTCACAACTGACATTGTTGCCGATGTGATTGACGAAATCTGAAATTAAAATTAAATATTGACTTAACAAAAGTTGTTTGGTATATAATAAAATATATCAAACAACTTTTTATTTCTTGAAAGGAGAAAAAAACAATGGAATTAAAACAGATTGCAGACCTTCTGAACAATACAATTGTTCCTAATGTCTTAGGCGAAGGAACAACAATTCATGAAGATTTGTCCGACCTGGCCGATTTAGGCGTGGCCGTGGAAAATTTAACAGCCGATCAGTTAAAAGATTACACAAAGGGATTTGTAGCCGGCATAGCTCGTACATACTTTGATGACAGAATCTTCAACAAAACAATCAAGGGAATGTTCCGAGATTATGCAGACTTTGGCGGCATAATTCAGCGTATTAAAGCGGGCCTTTCCCAGGTAACAGATGACGTTTCGCAGAATTTACAGAACGGTGTTTCTTATGACCCGAATGTATATGTTGGATTTGATCATCAGAACATTGTTTATACAAAAGACTGCGGCTTTGAACTTGACTGGTCAATCCCGAACAACATGTGGAAATCGGCATTCAAGTCTGTTGCAGAACTTAACAAGCTGATTGCATACATTTACAATCGTGCTGAAATGACGATGAATGTTTATATTTATTCAGCAGAAAAAGCATGCCTTCGTGCCCTGATCGCGAAGAAGGCAACTGACCGTGTAAAGCTGCTTACACTCTACAATAATACATATAGTACAAATCTCACGGCAGAAACCGCACTTACAGACGCAAACTTCCTTAAGTGGGTTGCAAGTGTCATTGTAAATCTGAAGCGCGCCGTCACAGACGTAAATAAGAAGTACAATGACGGAACTGTTGAAACATTCACACCCGCCGAAAACGTTTCAGTCACAATGCTTTCACTTTTTGCAACCGCACTTGAAATGAACATGACTTCAGGCGTATATCACAAGGAACTTGTGGAAATCGGCAACTATGATACAGTCAACTTTTGGCAGAATTCAGGCGACGACATTCTCCCCGATTTTGCAAAGGTGGGCGAGATCGACACAGAACTTGACGACGGCACAAATGTAAAAGCTGAATATATTATCGGCGTCATTCGTGATGAATACAGCGCATTTATTACAGCTTTCCCGGAAGTTGTTACAGCCCAGTACAATGCAAAGGGCGACTTCACGAACTACTTCCGAAGAATAAAAAGTTCCTACGCCGTCGCGACAAATCAGTCAGCAATAATTCTTACACTTGAGTAATGAAAGGAGAATGAACAATGTTTGGAAAAGCAAATGTTAATTTAAAAGGTATCAATCCTGACAGTTCATCAGCGCAGACGCTTCCAACGGGTGCAGAAGACGTTTTCAAATATGCGCTTGATCATGAAATCCCCGTGTCAATAACTGCCATGAGCGGTTCAACAATCGGGCCCGTTGGTGCAGTAACATGTGAAGCACTTCGCAAGCCTTCAACTGCTATTGTGGGCAATATTCCTTCACTTAACAAGAATGTTTCTGTAAGTGGTGGAAAAATTACAATATCGACACCCGAATAAATTACAAAGCAACGGGGCGGGGTTTTCCCGCCCTATTTTTGAAAGGAGAAAAAAACAATGGCAAGAACAAAGAAAACGGCCACAAAGAGCGCAACGCCCGAAATTGTCAGAAGTCTTGACATTCCTTCACTTGAAAATCGTGTTTACAATATGGACGGCGCAAAAATACGAAATTATGATCTTTTTTCACTTGAAAAAAGAATTTATGATCTTGAAATGGGTGGCGGTCCTTCACCTGAGGCAAGTTATACACTTGAATTAGGTAATGCAATCGAAGGCACTTCCGTAACACTTGAAAAAGACGGCTGCTATTTATTTTCAACCGTATATAATAGCGGTAGTTTTTCAAATGCAAATGTCGAAGGCGGCACGGTTGGCGTTGTCGTAAATATTGACGAACTGGGAAGGGCCCTTGCGATTATCAGGGCAAATGCTGCAAATGTTGGCTATTCCAACGGCGGCGCAATTACACCTAATAAATTTGTTCCGCTTATACTCAAAAAGAACAATGAAGTTGTAAAATCCTTTGAATTTGCTGATTTCACATTCTCAAACGGTGCTTCAATTTCTGCAAGTGTAGACGATTATTATCTTGTATTGACAACAAGTGAATACGCTTTTGTCGGTGCTGATGTGATCGGCCACTATTCGATGGGAATTACAACAGAAGCAACACAGTCATACATTTATGTAATTAAAGCGACTGCGGACACTATTTCCCAGGGCTCAAACACACTTTACTATAACAAGTTGAGGATAGGTGAAGTTATATGATAATAAATTTTTACAATGCGAAAATCAAAAAGAATGAAGTCAACAAGACTTTGGGAACTCCGATTGTAAAAACTTGTTCATTGAAAAACGGGTCTTCGATTGAAGACCCCGTTTTGTATATGGAACATGACGCAACATTGTTTAATTGCAACTATGTTTATATACCTGATTTTGGACGTTATTATTTCGTCATGGGACGTGAAATTGTAGAACATACAGATTATATAACACTTCATGTTGACGTTTTAATGTCATTCAAAAATGACATTCTTGCGTCTGTAGGAACTGCAACAAGGTCAAATTTCTATAATAAAAACATTCCTGACAAAATGGTTGCAAGTTTACCGGGCGAAAATATACAATACCGTGTTTTGTCTTCTCCGATTTCGGGCGAAAATTATGTATTGATTTTAGGGGGTAAATAAATGAATAATATGTTATTATGCAACGCAATCGGAAATTATGGAGAATGTAGCGGTTATATTTCGGTTGCGCCACTTCAGGCAGAACAATTCGATACAACAAAAGACTCTTACACTTTAAACATAACGGCGCAGCGCGAAGAATATATTGCGCATTATAGTGTGGAAGTTTCAAGAGCTTCTGACAATATGCCCGCATTACGTTTACAAGGCAACATGATGCAAGGCGAATGTCCTTTCTCATACGATGAATACCCGCTACTAGGCAATTACTATTTCGGTTTGAATATGTCATTTGTTCAGGGCTCAAATGTTATGGACCAGAATGTGTTCTTTACTTTGAAATCATCTTCAGGTGACACAAGTCTTTTTGAACTTACATTGACAAATAATACTTTAGCAATTGCCCTTGCACAAGCTGCTTCGATGAATTACGGCGCAGACATTGTTGTGACAATTGACGCTGATTTCCCTATATTTGGCGGACCCGTCGAAGAACTAATTGAAACGGCAAACACGACATATTATTATTTTTCAGATAAAAACACATATGCCGGTTATGTCAACGAATGCGTTTATAATGGTGATTACACAAACGTTGATTTGGCATTAAACGCACATGACAGTCAGCCTGAAGAAATAAATGAAGACAAAATTTATTTCATAAATAATTCATTAAAGGTTAACGGGTCAATTGTTTCGGGGTCTTCAAAAGCTTATCGCTTCAAGATAGACAAATATTCCCGTATCGGTTTATATACCGAACTACCACATGGAAATGACAAAAACCCGAACATGGTATTGAAAATAAGCGGGTCAAAGCCTTTTAAATGGAATATTCCGACGAATAACACATGGACGGAAACAAGCACGCTTCCTTCAGGTGCAGTAAGTTATCAATACAATGCAAATAGTTCATGGACGGATTTTTCAACGGGTGATATTTGTTATGCGAATTTATCAACTAATATCAAGATTTTTTCATCAGAAGAAGCACTTGACGACTATTTCGAAACGGGCGACGCAAACGAAGCAATAAATGGCGGCGACGATGACGGCGGAAAGGAAAGTGACATAGGCGGAAAACTTGACGCAACAGACATTCCCACAACAACGCCGGGTTTATCAGGCACGGGGTCATATGTGTACGCCCTTTCACTTGCAAATCTGAAAACAATCATAAGTGATTGTTTATATGTTACCGATAATGACGTTATTGACGCATTAAAAGAAGGTTTATGGCTATGGGGAAATAATCCGATTGACTTTTTAATTGATTGTTATTATATCCCTTTTTCACTTTCGCAGTTTTACACATTAGGGTCTGCCGGTGTAAAATTTGGAACTTATGCTTTCCCGAATGCCGGAAGTTTCCCGATCATAACAGACGCAAACGGAAACAGAATAATATTGTTCAATACATTCTTTTCGAGAATATACGGCGACTGGCGAGATTTTGCATATGTTTCATATGATTTGTATCTTCCGTTTTTGGGCTTTGTTCCTTTAGACGTCAATAAGTATATGGACAAAACTGTAAAGTGTGAAATAATGTTCGACGTCACAACACACAATTTACGTTATTATCTATATGTAAACGGCGTTGTAACTGATCGCTTTGACACTTCAGTCGGAATAAATCTTCCGATTATGGCAACTGACCAGGTAAACAAAGCAAAAATGGATATTCAAAACACAAAAGACACAATAAAATCCGGAATGAACGTTGTCGGATCTTTAGCAGCCGGAAATGTTGCAAGTTCAATTTCAGGTATCATGGATCTGGCCCAGGGCATGGCGTCAGTTATGGGACAGAAAACGCCTGAAAAGGTTGTTGGCGGTTTTTCTTCGAGCATGAATATTTATGATATAAAATATGCGTACCTACGAATAACTGAGAATAAACATTTGGTTCCCAACAATTTGAACGGCGTTTACAATTACCCGTCCTATTATATTGGAACACTTGACGCCCTTTCGGGTTATTGTGAAATTGAGGATATTCAGTTAAAATCAAATTGTAGTGAAAACGAATATGACGAAATCAAAAATATTTTGAAAGGCGGTGTAATATTTTAAATGAGTGAATTAAACGGTTTATTTTTATCAAACAAATTTTACAATGAAATGAAAACGGCACTTGCAGAAGAAAACTACAAAATGCTTGTTAACTTTGACGAACTTCTCCAGTTTGACGCAAGTATGTTTGAATATGACGACGTCCCGGAAGAAGCGCAGCAGTATTTCAACCTTTTTGAATTGTGGCTTTGCACACATAGATGTGTAGCATTTGGAAAGATTGACGACAAACTTGTCTTTGCATGTGGTGATAACGGCGGCGGACGTCTTGACAATTACGGATTCATGGACGAATTTGTCGGCGCAACAAGGAACGGCAAGTCTGTAAAATGGAAAATCGGCGAAGAATGCGTCGTGTTCTGGAATAATAAAGCCATGACGCCTGATTTTGACCTTTTCACGACGGCAGAAAATCTTGCAGAAATTGACGTGTCAATGGACGACAATGTACTATATTCAAGATTTTACCCCGTACCGCTTGCAAAAGATCAAAGACAGAAAACGCAGATTGAGTCAATTTTTGACAAGCTAAAGAAGGGCGGAAAGAAAACAAGCGTTATTGACAGACCTGACGACCTTTCAGACCTTCTTGAAAACGGCCAGGAAGCAATCCCCGTTATGAACTTAACTGACGTCAAGAACTCCGATAAAATTCAGTATTTGACACATGCACATGATGATGTGAAGCGGTGGTTTTATGTGAAATACGGCCAGGCGGTCCAGGGAACGGGAAAACAAGCGCAGCAGTCAATAGAAGAAATAGACGGGACAACAAGTGTTTCTTTTGTTTATCCCTTGAACAAATTTTACATGAGAAAAAAAGCATGTGAAGAAATGAACGCTTTATTCGGAACAAATATGTCTGTCAGATTTTCCCCGGCGTGGGCGGTTGAATTTGCAAAATTTGCAAAGGCACCCGAAACAGACGAAATTGAAGAAATCGAAGAAGCAAATCTTGTTGAAGACGAAAACAACATTGCAGAAGGAAAGGAGAATGACAACAATGAAATTGACAACGGCGAAAATTCTTGACATTTGGGACGATATAACGGGGTGTACGTTGACACACCTTGACGATCAGGGAAACACAGTCACGCTTATTTCAAATGACGCTTTGAAGAATTTCTTGATCAAATTCGCGGACTGGTCTTTCCTTCATACAGACGCAAAGACGGCAATTGCTTCTTTTCTTGAATACTGGGGATTTTTCAGTTCGCAGAACAATGAAAACATGTGGCGCGCTTATCTTGCACTAAATGAAGAATACAACCCACTTCATAATTATGACAAGGACAGCAAGATCACAACCGAAACAGACGCCCACACAGACACGCAGAAGAATCCCAAAGTTAAGACAACAAATTCAGGCGGTACAACTACAAGCACAGACAAAACAAGCCCGTATGACGCCGGAAACACATTTCTTAATAAAGGACAGACCGAAACAGTTATGCCCCAGGTATGGACGGAAACAGACGCCTTCAATGTAGATACAGAATACGGCAAACAGAAGGTTGTTGTGACTGAAAAAACGGCGGGAAATATAGGCGTTACAACTTCAGCGCAGATGTTAACGGGTGAACTTGAAGTGCGTGTTAATAATCTTGTTGACTATATTCTTTCGCAGTTTGTAAAACAGTACTTGTTTTTGTATGATGAAATGTGATACAATTTAGTTATCGTAATATTATTCATACCAAAACGAAAAAACCCCGGGTTTTCCGATATCCTTTCCCAGGGTTTTTTTATTTATCTTGTAAAATCAATTGAATTCATGAAACTTTCGACCATGTGGCCGACTTCATTCGAAGAATAAAAATCGCGGTGTTGCTGCCAAAGTTTCCAAAGTTTAGCAAATTTAGTTCCCTTCGCGGTCCCGTAAAATTCATTTTTTCTTGTGGGTATCTGATCAGAAAATATTATTCCCTTTTCGGGGACGGTCAACGGGTACGGCCTAAAGTTCATATAATAGCCCATTTCCGAACTTTTCCATATTTCCATGCAGATATATTTGTCGAAACAGTAAATATATAAATCTCTTGTTATGACTGTTCGGTTTTCCCCTTCTTTTGGTCTTGTCAAATGTGGATAATTTCTTATTTCCCAGTCTGACCCAGTAATTGCAGACAATTTCTTGTTTGCAAATCCAAAATAAGAAATATTTGCTGACACGGCTTTCTTGTCGGTCATTTTGTTACCGTCAAGGATCTCGAAAAATATATCAAGTCCCAATATGGTTTTTACAATTTCACTTTGTCCCGGCTTCAGGACAAGCGCAGTTTGCCGTAGTCCCATTTCTTCAAGATATTGTGAGTATGGCGTCACCATGTTTGAAAGACAAATAATTTTTGTTGATAATTTTTTTCTTCTTACAGTCGAAATCAATTGACATAACAAAATGAATTCGTCCGGGGCGTACTTATTAGAAATAAATTCGTCATAAATCAACAAGTCCAAACGGGGTTTTGTCAGGGTTGATTTATAATCATAACTCTTATCAACGCTTAAGACCATGCAAAAATCGTCTTCAGACTTGTCTGTTACTTTTCCGTTTTCGTCACGATTGCACAAATAGAAATGTTTCTGCCAAAGGTATATTGAATTCCATTGTTTGCCAAATATCTTTTGAACATAGCAATATTCTTCAACAACATTGAACAATTCACGGGTTTTTGTGCTTTTCGTCATGGCGTCTGTTTGTCTGATGTAACCCGTTTGAATTCCGTAGTGTTTATAAAGAAGTAGCCCGATAAGTAACCAGTTTGTTGTTTTTCCTTTGCTTCGGTCTGAAAGGATAACACCCCAGTTCACGACGTTAACGGGAAAGGTTGTAGGGTCATATACGTCCGGCGGACACTTAAGTTTTTTATATTCCTTGAATATGAAATTCCAGTCAATCAAAATTCCTTTTTGTTGGTTGTTGTCGATGTATTTAATGTTCATTTTCATTTTCTCCCAGATAAATTTCTTTTATTTCTTTACCTATCAAAGCATTTACACATGCATTAAATAAAGTTATATAATTGCCATATGTTATTTGTTCATCATGTGTTAGTGCTTTATTTTTTTGCAAATAATGATCATGTACTCTTTTGATGTGATTAAACATATCAATAAATATTTCCTTATATGGGTTGTTTTCTTCGCTTTCCATGTTTTCAACTATTTCAAGCAATTCTTTTAACTTGATTCGTGTTGCCTTCTTAAAAGGCACGCAACGACCACGCAAGGCATTTACAACGGCGTCCCGGTATGTCATTTCTTTTGCAATTTTTGCAGCTTCTTCCATGTTCATAGGTGCGCTCATGCTTTCACCTTCCTTTCTAACTGATCGTCAATTCTTCGAAGTATGCTTTTTCCGTCCAGGTTTAGCGCGTCCCAATAAATGTTTTGTTCTGTAAAGAAGCGGCGCAAATTTGCAAGTTCTGCGACCATTGCATTATATTTCCATAAATAGGGATTTTCACACCTTTCAATTTTGTCATGCCACATTTTATAAAAATGTGATAATGAAAATATTTGTTTTCTGTAATCGGTCACAGCCCTTAATATGACCGCACACACAAGTGCTTCATAGTTTTTCATGTTATATTCTCCTTTGTATTTTTATTTGTAGTGCTTTGAAAAATGTTATATAATCGTCAAATCCTCTCATTCTGAAGGGAATCGGAAATAGACAAACGCTTGTTTTTTCGGTCATTTTCTCCCCGTTTCCGTATTCGTCCACAATGAAATCAGAATGTTTTTCGATATTATAACAATTTGCCATTTTGCCGGATATACCTGAAGGCAATTCAAGTTCAAAGTCAAATTTGTCAAAAATTTCATCGTTTGACTTTCCTTTCATCATGTCAAGAAATCTGTCTGATTTCATACCGGCGCATTTTGCCACAATGTGCGCGTCCCCGATAGGATTTCCCACCTTGTCAATGTCGTGTTCAAGCATTATATACCTTTTACACCCGAGTGTCTTAAAACGCGTTATATGGCTTTCATGGACGAATCGACCCAGGCCCAGAAGATTGTTTTTAAGTTCTGTTTCGTCCTTGCAGCCGATAAAATCAAAGTCAAGCTTTGAAAGGTTTGCTTTCATGATCTTTTTGTCAAAGTTCTTGTTATACCTGGTGACCTTGTTTTTATGATTTAATGGATTTCTAACCTTGCACGAGTCCGTGTCTGCATAAATCATATCACAACCGAAATAAAGAATTCTGTCACATTCTTCATGTCTTGCAAGTGCAGAAATCCACACGCCCCATTGTGGCAACAAGATTTGTTTTTCACGCATTTTTTCATAGTCAACTTCAAAAGAAGACAATTCGAAGTCCTTTCCGTTAAATACATAGTTTTCATGAAATATTGAAGACACACAAAGGCCATATATTGAATTCAAATTTTGTTTGACTAACATGTAGCCGATAGGGTCAACAAGTGAATTCATTGTGCATTTTTTGAAATAATATTTGCAGTCAAGGTCAATCAGGTACGACGGAAGGGGCTTTTTCTTTGATACAAATACATTTCCGATGATTTCCATTTTCTCCCAACGGTAAAATTTTTTGTAGTTATCGAAATCGAGTTCTGTTAATGCTACAATGATGAATCCGTCTTTTTCTGTCCCTGATATTCTGCCATTATCGACAAATACTTTGTATGTTTCCATGCACTTGTGAAGGCTTTCAAGTGAATGCGTGGTCCTTGAAGTTAACCCCGTGAATTTTGCTGTAAATATTGTTGCATAATTCTCAATATCATAAATGTAATTGCCTATTTCACACTTTGCAATTTCAAAAAATTCAAAGGGGAACTTGTCAAAGAATCGCGCCGGATAACTTGATTTGAAGTCATAACCGTCAATCCCGTCCGGGTCCGTTTCTTCGGTCAGTTCATAGGCCGTATATGCAGCATTTGCGTGTGTATAACCCCCACGATAAACCCAGTTCATAAGATATTTATAACTTTTTTCGGTGGACGGAAAACCCTTCGGATATTTTGCAAGACCTTTTTTATTCAGCTTTTCAAAGTGTGAACGAAGTTCATTTCGAATGATACTTGTTTTCGTTGTAGGAATTTTGCCCGTGCCGTGTAAATATACCGGGGAATAATACTTTTTGAAGAATTCAGTCAAGACAATTACATCATAAAAACAATAATCAAGTTCTTCTTTCGTAAGTGGCGTTTGACTGTTTCGATACTTTGAATAGTCAAGTTTTCCGATTTGCTTTTGGTGTTCCAGGTTGTAATCTTTCGCAAGTCTTGCAAGGCTTTTGTCTGTCAAATTCAAAGTACACCTGAATTCAAGATTGTTACTTGTCACGGCAGTTACAACGTTGTGTGCGTCTTTTGTGAATATATTTGGCACATAACCGCATTTTGTTTTCTTTATCTGCCACGGCAAGCGCGTTTTTATGAAGGAAAATTCAAAGCTCAAATTGTGAACAAGACAAATTGCCTTATAATGCCTTTTTGTTTTGGCTTTTGACGGGATTTCCTGACCTAACTTGAATACACGCACAAGTGTGTTGTAAAAATCGTTAAAAGCGCGCCATGTGCGGCCATATATGACAATATCATCGACGGCAAACTGCCAAATATACATGTATGCGTGGTGATATTCTTCTACATTGATTTGCGTTGTTTCAATATCAAAAGACATGCCGACGTCCCAGGTATTACCCCGGACCAGTTTTGTTTGATCGCGCAATTTCTCAAGTGCTGCAATTAGTTCATATTTTTGGCGCGGATATTCAAAAACGGTCAATTGTTCCACCTTCTTTCAATCCCAAATAATCGGCGTTTGTCTTTGACTTCAATGACTTAAAGGCTTTTTCTACAAGGTCCTTATTTGCCCGTCCGCCGCTTGCCTTTAGTTCCCTATACCATTTGAAGCGGTTCAGATGTCCTTTCCGTGGGTCAACGCCTTCTTGTTCGGCAAGTTCGTAAATCTCATTCAATCTGGAATACATAACATTGCGCATTTCGTGGTATGTGTCCGCAACTTCAAGAAGTTCTTCTGTTGATATAATTTCGGCGTCTTCTCCCGTTTTCTGTTTGATTTTCTGTTTTTGTCTTAGGTTGCGCGCGCCGCCGATCTGTTCGGCCGTGCTTTCCAGGATTTCGCCTTTTGTACTTTTTGATAACATTTTGTCAACAATGGCACGGGCTTCTGGACTGTCCTGAAGTCCTTTTCCCGTCTTCAATTTCACACGCCCTTTACTGTCAAGGCGTATAAATTGCGCGGACGTATCGTTGACAAGGGGCGCGACGTAGTCCCTATAAATTTGGCTATTTACTCCGAAAGTTTCCGCGATGTCTGTTATTCTTGTATTGATCGCTTTTTGTGCCCGGTGGATCGCTTCAGGGTCAAGGAAGTTGTATTTTTGGCGTTGGCCTACTACTTTTACATGAATTGATTTTGACATGATTTGTTCTCCTATTCATAGAAATTTTTTGTCTTTATTCCAGACCATGCAACTTGATTTCCGAAAGCCTTTTTGAATCCGTTTTCCGCTTCAATCGCTTTTTCTTCGCTTGTATATACATACTCGTTTGTTTCTCCGGAACTCCAGTTGATAATAAGAATAAATTTTTTCATGTGGTGTGTTCTCCTTCCTATCGAACAAATGTTTGTGTGTTTTTCATTTTTAAGTATAGCACTTTTGAATGGCGTTTTGTATGTGCAAATGTAACAAAGATTTTGTGTATGTGTTTGTTAATTTTGTGCAAATGTTACAAAATTTTGGGTAAAATGAT
>JAEIGA010011487.1_pt1 | contig 13446 bp, 12 predicted proteins | sample 9270691 | NCBI WGS metagenome assembly JAEIGA01 (sample SAMN17057246, study PRJNA624740) | gut metagenome | biome: biome; isolation source: fecal sample | host: Bos grunniens | place: China: Xizang | collected 2019
CCCTCTTTGCCGAATATGTAATACTTATTCTCTGGTAGTTCAGCAGGCGTGAACCAAGACATATTCTCAATCAGTCCAAGGATAGGTATATTCACCTTCTCATTGCGGAACATATCCACACCTTTGCGTGCATCAACGAGAGCAACTGGTTGCGGCGTAGTAACTACCACCACACCCGTCAACTGCAGCGTAGCAATAAGCGTCAGATGAATATCACTCGTGCCAGGTGGAAGGTCTATCAAGAAATAATCCAATTCGCCCCAATGTGCATCTTGTATCAATTGTTTGATAGCATTAGAAGCCATTCCGCCGCGCCATATAACGGCTTGGTTAGGATCCACGAAGAAACCAATAGAAAGCATCTTGACGCCATACTGCTCGATAGGCTCTATCAGCGTGCGACCATCTACCTCTACCGAAACAGGGCGACAACCTTCACATTGGAACATCTTCGGCATCGATGGCCCATGTATATCTGCATCCAACAAACCTACCCTAAAGCCCTTTTGCGCCAACGCAACAGCCATGTTAGCCGCCACAGTGGACTTACCTACTCCGCCTTTACCGCTATGAATAGCAATAACTTGCTTGGCGCGGATGGCGGGAGCAGTGAGCTCTGGGGATAGGTTTTGTTTGATGAACTTAGTATGAATATGCGGCACCACATTTGCATCTATATAGGTCTTCAAAGCCACCTCAGTAGCTTTCACTACTGATTTCATGAACGGGTCGTTATCTTTCTGAAAAATAAGAGAGAAACTAACCTCGTAACCCGAGATGCGTATATCGTCCTCAAGCATTCCGCTCTCTATCAGGTCCTTACCAGTACCTGGATAGCGAACATGCTTCAAAGCCTCTATTACTTGTTGTGGATACATAATCTTTATACATTAGAAGTGTTATAATTTCTACCATAAGAGCGATAGGAGTCTTTCTCGATGTCTATCTCTGGCTCCTGCCATTGTGTGAGTGGCACTAATTGCCACTCTAAATATTTAATTGTAAGTCCTCTATCTAACCATTGTTTCTCATAATGCGTCTGCAGTGCACGCGCGTCCGCTAAACGCAATTCATCTGACTCATTCGGCTTTTTGTCCATTGTTGTAGCATACAAATCATCCGTATTTGCCAAAACAGGATAGGGATTAAGCCGCAGCATTTCAGCTGTATATGTGTAAAGGAAAGGGCTATCTGTTTTGAGATGAATGATACCATTCGGTTTTACTATCTGTTGGTACCGCTGCATAAAGAAAGTACTCGTGAGCCGTTTGGTAGCTTTGCGCATCTGTGGGTCACAGAAAGTAATCCATATCTCATCCACTTCACCGGCAGCAAAGAAAGAAGTGATAAATTCTATGTTCGTTCTCAGAAATGCCACATTTCGCATTCCTGCCAACTCTGCTTGTTTGGCGCCTGCCCAGATACGCGCTCCCTTGATATCCACTCCTATGAAATTCTTATCCGGATATTTCTGTGCCAAACCTACAGTATATTCACCTCTACCACACCCTAATTCCAAGACAATAGGATTATTATTATGAAAATACTTATCTCTCCAATGTCCTATCATCGGGTGGTTGAGTGTTTTCACACTCGACTGCTCGATCTCATCTGTTATCAGTTCGCGTGAGTTACACTGAAAGACATTGCTAAAAGTCTCCATTTCAGCGAACTTTTTTAGTTTGTTCTTACCCATTATTTTGATACTTATTCTTCGTTCTTTATTATCTCCAATCCTATATCCGTTACTCCTTGGAGAAGTGAATCTCTCATACCTTGTTGTATAGTAATGTGATATATTCCGCTATCTGCGTACTGCTTGTTTTCTCCAAATAGTACTGGCATTTCGATAAAGCCGTTATGCTTGTCTCCTAACCATTTCCCTCTATCGTCAGCCAAATAAAACTCTATGGTATCGCATTGTATCGAGTCGCTAACAAAAAGCCACATGTTTTGATAAGGAAAACGCTCATTATGGCGCATATATATTATCATTGTGTATGTACTCACCGTATCTTCTATGCAATACTCAAAAGAAACCAAAGAGTCTTTATGCCAATAGGACACTCCTTTTATATCTTGACCTTCATAGACAATCGGCTCAAAACGACTATAGACCATATCCGTTGAACATGCAGAAACCAATACAGCCACTAATAGTAAGAGTATATTCTTTTTCATTTTTTATCTCTGTTATGATGATTGTTATGCCTATCTCTCCTATCACGGCGGTGCCTGTCATGATGTCCTTGTTTTTTATCAAAACGAGTTACATCATCATGTTCCACTGCCTGATAGCCTATTTCCACATGCGCTGCCGACATACGCATTCCCTCCAAGGTGTCAGGCTTTTCGCCCCTTTTATTCATCGCTATCAATTCATTAGCACGTCGAGCGGATATAGTTTGCAGATTGGCAGGTATATGCGCATCGGAAGAATAAGTTACTTTCCCTGCTAAAGGATCTGTACTGAATACATAGTAGGTGGCATCTTTCGTTTCAATAGGAATATGCCTAGATGGCATAGTCTTAACAGCATCTTCATATACAGGCACTTCGTAATTCAAACAACATTTTAGTTTAGCACACATTCCAGCCAATTTCTGCGGATTGGGGGATATATTTTGTAGTCTCGCAGCTCCTGTTCCTACCGAAGAAAAATTGATCATCCATGTGGAGCAGCATAATTCTCTTCCGCATGGTCCTGTTCCTCCTATTCGTCCTGCTTCTTGACGAGCACCGATTTGTTTCATCTCCACGCGTATGCGAAATGTCTCTGCATATACTTTAATCAATTGTCGGAAGTCCACACGGCCATCCGCAATGTAATAGAATATGGCTTTTGTTCCATCGCCTTGATATTCTACATCTCCTATTTTCATCTCCAATCCCAATGATTTGGCTAACTGGCGCGCTTTAATCATTGTCTCTTGCTCACGCGCATGCGCCCGCGATGCACGATACAAATCTTCCTCTGTAGCAATACGCAGTACTTGGCGAACCTCATATCTCGAAGTGTCTAAGCGATTCTTTTTCATTTGCAACTCAACCAGTTTACCTGTCAAAGATACTTCTCCTAAATCGACTCCAGGATTAGCTTCTACTATCACTCTTACTCCTTTTTCAAGAGGTATATTAGCTGTGTTATGGAAATAGCCCTTTCGTGTATTTTTAAACTGCACCTCCACCAGGTCTGTGAGTCGAGTATTTTCTGGCAAATCACTCAACCAGTCACATACAGGCAGCATGTGTGCTGAATTGCACTTAGTAGCAGCTGCACTTAACTCTTGGTGGGGTTTTCCAATAGTGTATTTCTTCATATAATCATGTTTTTATGTACGAGGTTTCTTAATGAGTACTATCATTTGCAGACACAAATCGAAGAACACAATCTTTGCGTTTCCGTTCTGTTCTATTTGCTTCTCAGCCAAATCTAACTGGTGCATTATTTGCTCCACATTACCATCATGAATAAACGGTGCGAAACGCGTAGAGAATTGTCTTTCTTGTTCCAATTGATAATTGAGTTCAGGTTGATTAAGATTGCGTATATAGTTTTCTCTCACTTGCTGCTGTGCATATTGAAGGAAGTGTTTTTGTTTCTCTCTTCCTACTTTTGCATCAGCCATCTCAAGCGTCCATTTTCGTAATCTTTTCAATGATTCGTATTTTTGCTTTGGGTCTTTGAGAACACCAACAGTGTACGCATCTCTAAAGAGCGCTATAAAATCATTGAGTTCTTGTTTATTCTCCTCGGATTCATCGGATTTTTTACGAGCAAGTAAGTAACTCCCATTTGCTATGCGCGCAATGTCTTTTGCTTCATCTATGCCTATATCGGTTGTCTGTAATAATGCTTGCTCTATCTGCTCGTTGGATAACTGCGGCACGGCTACCTTTTGTACGCGCGATTGAATTGTAGATAATAATAACTCCGGATGTTCACTCACCAAAATGAAAAGTGTTTGCTCTGGCGGCTCTTCTAACAACTTGAGCAGTTTGTTGGCACAAGTGACATTCATTTTCTCCGGCTGCCAAATTATCATTATCTTATAACCATTACCATAGGGTTTTAGAATCAGTTTACGCAGTATCTCAGCACTCTCTTTCTCATAAATCATTCCCTGCTTAGTCTCCACTCCCAAAACCTTATACCAATCATTGAGGTCAAAATAACGCTTCTCTATAATAATGGACCGCCACTTTTCCATGAATGCATCACAAGTGTCGCCCGCATCCGTTTTGACAATAGGAAAAGCAAAATGTAAGTCAGGATGTTGCAGTTTTTGAAACTGCAAACAAGTAGGGCACACACCACAACTATCCTCTCCTGTTCGATGAGTACAATTAAGATACTGCGCATAAGCCAAGGCAAGTTGCAGTTTGCCAATTCCCGTCTTACCCACAAACAATTGCGCATGAGGAACACAGCCGCTTCCGGCTATCTGTCGCAAACGCTGTTTAATTTCTTCCTGACCTATTATTTCTCGAAAAAGCATCTAGTATTGCACTTTTATTTCTTTACACCTTCAATCACAGCAGCACGCACAAACTCTACTGCTTCGTTGTTATTCTCAAACTGCGTAATATCTATCGGTTCACCCACATACATACGCACTGGACGGCGATATACAAAAGGTGCACCTTTAGGCAATACTTCATAACAGCCTGATAAAGATATAGGAATAATTGGTAACTCCAAATCAAGGGCTATTTGAAACGCACCACGCTTGAAACGACCAACTTGACCATCCCTCGTACGAGTACCCTCTGGGAAAATAACTGTGCATACACCATCCTTCAACTGCTTCTTCACCTCCTCCATACTTTCTATAGCTGCTTTAGGATTCTTTCTATCTACAAAAATATGCCCAGCTGCCTTACATGCTATACCAACAAAAGGTACCTTACGTAACTCCGCCTTCATCAACCATTTGAAAATTACAGGCAACCAACCATAAATAAGCCATACATCAAACATCGATTGGTGATTACTTACAAAAACATAACTCTGTCCGGGATTTATATGTTCCAATCCCTCCACTGCCACCGGCAAGAACATCAAACGATAGAATGAACGAGACCAGAACTGCTGCACTTTATGCACAAACTCTGCATTGCGAAAAGGTACAAAAAGAATTGTGAAAACTGCCGTAAAAAGAGTAAGCACTACCATAATGGGCCACACTATAAGGTACTGGTATAGGCCGTATAAAACATAAATAACTGATTTCATATTATACCTGATTTAATCATTGTTATATTTCTGCATAAATCCTCTGTAAAGAGCACAAATACGCCTGATTTCATCCCAAGTCTCATCACTTAATTTCGTTCCCACTATCTCCACCACGCGACCAGCAGCAATCGTACCAATCTCTGCACAACGACGAATATCAAAGCCATCACTGTACGCATGTAAGAAACCTCCAGCAAAAAGGTCGCCAGCACCCGTGGAATCCGTACAATTGGTAGTGATTGCACCTATATGGTATTGCTTGTCACCTGACTTAACATAAGAGCCGTTCTTACCAACTTTCACAACTGCTATATCACATTGCTCCGCGATCGAACACACAGATTCCTCAGGACCCAAATGAGTAAATGCATATGACTCATCTTCATTAGCAAATACAATATCCACATAATCCTTTACCAAGCGAGTGAGAAACTCATGATTTTCATTAATCACATTGTAAGAAGCCAGATCTAAAGACACCATGCAACCTGCTTCCTTTGCCAAACATATAGATTTTTCTATCAGTTCGTGGTTCTGCACCAAGTATCCCTCTATATGGAAAATATCATATCCGTCAAATGCGGAGCGCTGTATGTCTTCTGCACACAATTCAGCCGCAGCACCGAGATAAGTGGCAAAAGTGCGCTCTCCATCAGGTGTGATTAGCACAATAGAGCAACCCGACATAGTTGTTTTGGATAAGAGCAGAATAGGTTTAACACCATTTTTAATCATATCTCCCCGATAGAAATCACCTACTTCGTCATTTCCTATCTTACCTATAAATGCCGCTTTCCCTCCTAAAGAAGCAATACAATTGATGGTATTACTAGCGGAACCTCCGGCGACCATTCTTTTTCTCACCGATGCGAAACGAAACTGAATCGCCTCTGCTTGTTGCATAGAAATAAGATTCATGCTTCCTTTGGGAAAGCCGAGCTCTCGCAAATCGTCTTCAGTCACTTGCAGAAGGATATCCGTCAAAGCATTTCCTAAACCTAAAACTTTCTTCATTTTTAGCAGTTTTTATAGCAAAATAGGGTTATTTATCAAAAAACTTTGCAAAGATACGAATTTTTTTTGAAAAAAACTTGCATATATAAAAAAAAAGCAGTACTTTTGCACTCGCTTTTGAAAATGAAGCAAATTTAAGTTTATTTTTTAATGCTTCCTTAGCTCAGTCGGTTAGAGCATCTGACTGTTAATCAGGGGGTCCTAGGTTCAAGTCCTAGAGGGAGCGCAAGAGTGATGACAAATAGTCGTCACTCTTTTTCTTTAATAAAAAAACGCGCGCGCTTGCATATGTGAAAAAAAGTTGTAATTTTGCGCGATATTTCCAAAATATACCCTTTTGGACTCTTGTCAAGTTATCCAATATGTAGCCTAAATTATACACTCGTACATATTAATGACATAAAGAGGAGCGGACTGAGAGGGTAAACTATAGGAGCGAAAACAATAAATTAAATACAGATATGGGACTTTTTTCTTTTACACAAGAGATTGCTATTGACTTAGGTACTGCCAACACCATCATCATGTGTGACGATAAAGTGGTGGTAGATGAGCCTTCAGTAGTTGCTATCTCCATGGCAGATAACAAGATGGTTGCTGTCGGCCGCAAGGCACAAATGATGATTGGTAAGGGCGGAACCATGATTCGCACTGTTCGTCCGCTCCGTAATGGTGTGATTGCCGATTTCTACGCTTGCGAGATGATGATTCGTGGAATGATTAAGATGATTCCTAAACAGACTCGTCTTTTCACTCCGTCAATTCGTATGGTGGTATGTATTCCTTCTGGTTCTACCGAAGTAGAGATTCGTGCCGTACGCGACTCCTCCGAGCACGCAGGTGGTAGAGACATTTATATGCTCTTTGAACCAATGGCCGCTGCTATCGGTATCGGATTAGATGTAGAGAGCCCAGAAGGATGTATGATTGTGGATATAGGTGGTGGTACGACAGAAATCGCCGTTATCTCTTTGGGTGGTATCGTGAGTAACAAATCTATCAAGATCGCAGGTGATGATTTTAACCAAGATATCATTGAGTATATGGGCCGTATGCACAACCTGCGTATTGACGAACCTACAGCAGAGCGTATTAAGATACAAGTGGGTTCAGCCCTACCGGAACTAGAAGATGCACCGGACGATTTCGTAGTAGTAGGTCCAAATAAAGTGACCGCACTTCCTATGTCTATCCCTGTTAGTTATCAAGAGATATCCCATTGTTTAGAAAAGAGTGTATCCAAGATTGAACACGCTATTTTGCAGGCATTGGAAACTACTCCTCCTGAATTGTACTCTGATATCGTTAAGCGTGGTATTTACCTGACAGGTGGTGGTGCGCTTTTGCACGGGTTAGCTAAACGATTGACCGATAAGATTACTATTCCATTCCATGTAGCGGACGATCCATTGCACTCCGTAGCACGTGGAACAGGCGTGGCATTAAAGAATGTGAACAATTTCGGCTTCTTAATTCGTTAAACAATACCCGCAAGTAGTCTTATATGCAGAACTTGTTAAAAATACTGCTGCGTTATGGCAACTTCCTTGTCTTCATTTGCTTGGAAGTTGCTGCGTTTTTACTATTTTCTTTCAATAACGCATACCCTCGTAGTAGTGTTTTTAGCACAGCCAACCAATTAGTGGCATGGCAACATGAGCAAGTAAGCGAGATTAAAAGCTATTTCGGGCTCAAAGAACTGAATGAATACTTAGCCCGAGAAAATGCTCATTTGCATAACTTACTCAGTGCCTTACAAGAGGCTGACAGCGATTCGCTTAGCCAGCAAACACCAGCATATACCCATGCTTCTATCTCCTATCTACCAGCTAAAGTAGTACAGATAACTACTACCGATAAGAATAATTATCTAACCATTAATAGAGGAGAGAAAGATAGTATTCAGCGCGGTCAGGGAATTATCAATGCCGATGGAGTGGTGGGTATTGTACAAACAGTAGGAAAGAACTATAGTGTTGTTTTGCCCATCATCAACATGCACACGCATGTGAGCTGCCGTTTTGCTAAAAATGATTATATTGCTGTGCTTCAATGGGATGGCAAAGATAGCCGTTTTGCACAACTGACAGATGTTACTTCACACTTAGTGATTAACCCAGGAGACACGATTATTACTAGCGGATTAAGTCCCGTTTTTCCTGAAGGAATACCCGTTGGAATCGTAGAGAATTGCTTCTTAGAAAAAGGAGCCTCTTACTACAATATACGCGTGCGTTTGCATACAAACTTCAAACGATTGAAATATGTAAATGTCATTTGTAATGCCAATCAAAACGAAATAGAACAATTGACACATGAACTGGAGTAAACATATCGGCCGATACATACTAATAATGCTGCTGCAAGTTTTCCTCTTTAACCAACTGCAGTTGTGGGGTGTATGCCATCCATTCGTGTATGTGCTTGTACTGCTTATGCTTCCCGTCACTCTTCCGCATAGCATAGATATGCTCATTGGCGCTATTGTAGGTGTGATAATGGATGTTTTCTGCAATAGCATTGGCGTGCATATGAGCGCGTGCGTCCTAGTCATGTTCATACGCCCGTACCTGCTTGGCGGCATCGTAAATGACATTGATCGTCTCAATGAGCAGATTTGTTTGCGATTGATAGGAACAGAAGCAATGGTCAAATATTTATGTATTTTGATCATCATTCACCATTTTATAGTTTTTATTCTATCTGCATGGAATTGGGCACATATCGGTTTTGTTCTTGCAGAAACACTCGTAAGCAGCACTATTACTTTTCTTGTTATATTAGGATATAACATTTTGAAATACAAATGATTAACGACCGATACTATAGACGCAGGTATGTCATCAGCGGTATTACCATTGGTGTTATATTGGTGTATATAGTTCGTTTATTTTACCTCCAAGTTATCGACCAATCCACAAAAGACCAAGCGGATAATAACGCATTGGTAAAACAAACTATTTATCCTTCCCGTGGCCTCATCTACGACCGCCACGGTGAGTTATTGGTTTACAACCAACCCATATACGAAGTGACGATAACTATGCGAGAAATGAAAGAAGAATGGGATACACTACATTTCTGCCAATGCCTAAATATTACTAAGGAGGAATTCGATAATCGCATTTCTGAGATAAAAAACAGACGCAAAAACAGGGCTTACTCTAGATGGACGCCACAAGTATTCTTAAACCAACTCAAAAAAGAGGATATAGCCACCCTACAAGAATCCTTATTCATGTTCCCTGGCGTGCAAATACAAAAGAGAACACTAAGAGACTATACATACAGCGCAGCTGCACATGTATTAGGTTCAGTGGGAGAAGTGAATCAAAAAGATATAGATAATGACCCTTATTATGCACGAGGTGACTACTCCGGACGAGATGGACTAGAACGAACATATGAAAAACAACTACGGGGAAAAAAGGGAGTCGAAATATACATGCGAGATGTGAAAGGACGTATTAAAGGCAAGTATCAAGATGGTAAAAAAGACAAGATTGCCGTAGCGGGAACAGACCTGCACACTACATTGGACATACAATTACAACTTGTAGCCGAAGAATTATTATCTGGTAAGATAGGTAGTGCTGTAGCTATTGAACCCTCAACAGGCGAGATACTGGCTATGGTTTCCAATCCAACATGGAATCCCGAGGTACTAGTAGGTAAAGAACGGAGTAATAATTACAATCGTTTGCTTAAAGACCCAACCAAACCTTTAGTCAATCGCGCTACTTCTGCCACCTACTCTCCCGGCTCTACCTTCAAAACTGTACAAGCACTCGTTTGCCTGCAAGAAAAGGGGATTGCTACTAGCACTTATTATCCATGTAACGGACCGGGAAGTACCCCTATAAAATGTACTCACCACCATGGTTCACCCGTCTCATTAGAAGAAGCTATCGAACAGAGTTGTAACCCATATTTCTGGTATGCTTTCCGCGATATGCTACACCCAAGCCGAGACATTAAGAATACCGAAGAGCTTCGCAACCGATATGATTTATGGCGAAATAAGGTACTTGAGTTTGGGTTTGGACAGAAATTTGAGGATTCAGACATAGGGAACCATTCTTCGGGCTATATTCCTAATACCACATTATATGACCGTTTATATGGTAAGAAGGGTTGGAAAGCCATTACTATCCGCTCACTCAGTATCGGTCAGGGCGAGATAAGTGTCACTCCACTACAATTAGCTAATCAGGCAGCTGCTATCGCGAATGGCGGCTATTATATCACTCCTCACCTTAATAAAAACGATTCTATGCAGACCCATCGACACCAAATAGATATAGATAAAAAATATTTCGATATTGTAAAAAAGGGTATGCATCGTGTAATGACGAACGGTACCGGACGCTATTACACTATTGATGGCATAGAAACAGCCGGCAAAACGGGTACCGTACAAAATGTACATGGTCGTGACCACGCTCTTTTTATTGGTTTTGCACCATTAGAGAACCCACAGATTGCGGTAGCAGTTGTCGTTGAAAACGCTGGTTTTGGCGCCACTTGGGCAGCACCTATTGCCAGTCTGATGATAGAGCAATACCTCACGGGAGAAATAAAACGCGAAGGATTAAAGAAACAAAAAGCTGAAGCAGTACTGAATGAGAGCGTCAAGAAGTGGTAACATATTAAAGCATGTAGATTGGCAGACGATTGGTATCTTTTTGGTACTAATTCTGTTTGGTTGGCTCAACATATATGGTGCGAGTTACAACTTTGACCAGACCGGTATTTTTGATTTCGACAATCGTGCTGGTAAGCAGTTTGTATGGATTTTGGGGTCGTTGGTTTTAGGGGGTGTCCTTCTGATGATTGATTATCGCAGCTATGATATATTAGCTTATCTTGTCTATGGTGTAATGCTCTTACTGCTACTTGCTACACCTTTTTTGGCTCGTGATATCAAAGGGTCACTCTCTTGGATCAACCTTGGTCCAGTGAGCCTGCAGCCTGCAGAATTCGCCAAATGTGCTGTAGCACTTGCTGTGGCTAAGTATATGGGTAGGTATGAGTATAAACTGCAAAATTGGAAGGATTTGATAGTTCCTTTCTTACTTATTGGCGTTCCCTGTTTGATTATCATGGTTATGCAGAAAGAGACGGGTTCGGCTCTTGTTTTTGCTGCTTTCTTATTTGTTTTTTACCGACAAGGTATGAGTGGTTATGTACTATGGATAGGTGTGGCGGCAGTAGCTCTCTTTATACTCAGTATTCGTTTGGGTAGTATTCCTGTTCCATTAGGAAGTGGTAGTTTGGGCATAATGTGCTGTATGCTATTAGTTACTATTATTGAGATTTTCTTTATATGCAAAGAACACACTATACGCTATCAAGGTCTTATCCTTGTGGGTAGCGTAGTTCTTCTATACGGACTTGGATTGATTGTCAATATATGGACTACTGTTCCTTTTGATTGGTTGTCCATGGGTATTGTAGGAGCGCTTATTATTTACTCCGGTTTCATCGGTATTTATTACCGCAAATATGCTTTACTTTTCGTAGCGCTATTCAGTATTTGTTGCATTGGTTATGCACATGCTTGTGATTTCGTCTTCACCAAGGTTCTTAAAGCTCACCAACGGGTGCGTATTGAGGTATTATTAGGAATGAAAGAAGACCCTACTGGGGCGGGATATAATGTCAATCAAGCCCGTATAGCTATCGGTTCTGGACGGCTCTTTGGCAAAGGATTCCGACAGGGCACACAAACAAAATTGCAGTTTGTGCCGGAGCAAGATACTGATTTTATTTTTTGTACTGTTGGAGAGGAATGGGGTTTCTTTGGATCACTATGTGTGATGATAATATATGCATACTTTATCCTGCGTCTTATCGCTATAGCCGAAAGACAGAGAAGCAGATTTACACAGATATATGCCTATGCAGTAACAAGCATTTTCCTCTTCCATCTAACCATTAATGTCGGTATGGTGCTTGGATTAATGCCTGTGATTGGTATCCCTTTACCTTTCTTTAGCTACGGAGGTAGTTCGCTTTGGGGATTCACACTACTATTATTTATCTTACTGCGCTTAGACGCTGCAAGAATGGAACAATTATAATACCAGATTGTATGTTTGTTACGAACCATATAGGTATTCTCGGCGAGCAAGAAGCTGCTAAGATATTAAACAAAAAAGGCTACCGAATAATTGAAACAAACTGGCGGATGGGCCATTTGGAAGTTGACCTAATAGTTGAAAACAAGAAAGATATTGTCTTTGTAGAAGTAAAAGCACGAACTACCACATTTGGAAATAAAATGCCGGAGGAATATGTGGACATTCTTAAAAGAAAACGCATAATAGCCGCCGCAAACGCATACATCAAATATAGACAAATAGAGAAAAACCCACGATTTGATATTATTGGTATACTCGTTGACGCACAAACAAAAAATATTACATATAGCAATCATATAGAGAATGCTTTCCAACCAAAAGTGCGCACTATTAATAGCAATAGTTATAGCGGAAAATGGAAATGGAAACATCGTAGTAAAATAATTAAATAAGGAGCAATAATAATCGGTTTAATCGAATGAATTTTATATACGATATCATTATAGTAGGCGCAGGACACGCAGGGTGCGAAGCAGCTCATGCAGCCGCCAGGATGGGAAGCAAAACGCTACTCATCACCATGGATATGAATAAGATTGGTCAAATGAGCTGCAATCCTGCCGTTGGAGGTATTGCTAAAGGGCAGATTGTGCGTGAGATAGACGCTTTAGGAGGACAAATGGGTATCGTCACCGACCGCAGCGCTATACAGTTCAGACTACTCAATAGAAGCAAAGGACCTGCCATGTGGAGCCCACGCAGCCAAAGCGACCGCAAACGATTTATCGAAGAGTGGGTACAAATACTATCCAATACACCTAACCTCTCTATTTGGCAAGATACAGTTTGCGAACTCATCATACGCGATAATCAAGTATATGGCGTAAAGACAATTCTCGGTATAGAGATGCAAGCCAAAGCAGTTATTCTCACTAATGGTACCTTCCTTAACGGACTTATGCATTGTGGAAAAACACAGATTGCTGGTGGACGCATTTCAGAACCAAGTTCGTACGGTTTGACCGAACAATTATCGGCTTTGGGATTCCGAACAGACAGAATGAAAACAGGTACTCCTGCCCGTATTGATGCTCGCTCTATACATTTTGA
>JAEIGA010011488.1_pt1 | contig 13446 bp, 9 predicted proteins | sample 9270691 | NCBI WGS metagenome assembly JAEIGA01 (sample SAMN17057246, study PRJNA624740) | gut metagenome | biome: biome; isolation source: fecal sample | host: Bos grunniens | place: China: Xizang | collected 2019
ACCATGCTCGCTGCAGCGGGATTGAAGAAATCATGGGTGTATCAGAAGACCAGAGTGCTGGCTATATTCGACGATCTGGACACCATCCTCCTTATGATTCCGCTTCAGATCCTGATGATAGGTATGAAATGGCAGCTGGGAGTGGTTGTCCTGTTTGTATTCCTTTGCCTCTATCTGGGATGGACGAGACTGAATTCCATCAGGATGATACAGCATTGGTCTGCAATTCTCGGTTACGCGACTGTACTGGTATTCATTTTCCAGGGCCTGTATGAAATCACAAAGGAGATTTTCGGCCCTGACTCGGCCATCCATATCGAGATCCTTCTCCCGGCCTTCGTATTGGGAATGATGATGAAGACCAAGGAACATCACACCAAAGCCGACGAAACAGCGTCATCCGTAATATCTTACATGTTCATGTTCCTCGTAGGTCTGAGCGCGCCACTTTTCGTAGGAGTGGATTTCAGCGCCACAGCAGGAGACTGCGTTATCGGCCTGGTAGGAGACATGAGCTGGGGAGAGATAGCTGGGCATGTTCTGGTAACTACAGCCTTGTCCAATATCGGCAAACTGCTTCCTGTATTCTTCTATAGAGACAAGAGCCTCACAGAACGCCTTGCACTCAGCATCGGTATGTTCACCCGCGGCGAAGTCGGAGCAGGTATTGTATTTATCGCACTTGGCTATGGTCTGGGTGGTCCTCTTCTTGCCATTTCACTCCTTACAATACTCACAAACCTTATCCTTACAGGATTCTTTGTAATGATCGTCAAGGCATTGGCAATGAAGGCCGAAAAAGAATAATTACAATCTTATACCGATGCTGAACTCGAGATATTCAGCCTTGATGCTGTGAGATTTGATTGCAAAACCGAGATAGGTATCTCCCAGTTTCGGGAAATAGTATCTTATACCGGCCTTTTCATAATGCCATCCGCGTTCGCGATCATCCAACTTCTCGTTGAGTTCCTTGTCATTAACTCCCTTGTGTCTGTAAGGATAAGCTCCGATGGCAACATGCACAGCGAAATTACGCCAATAGACCTCCTGCACGACTGCCACACCTATTGAGATCGGATTGTAACCCGGGCTGGCTGCCACCGCCGCATCACCATAGAGGATTCTGTCCGCCGCTTCAAGCTCCTTCATATTTGAAGAATAGAACATGTCAACACCGAGACCTGTAGCATATCTTAATGCATATCGATACATTGCATCGAAGCTGAGGGAGAACTTAGGATGTGCCTTCAGACCGGCAGCCTCTTCCTTGGTCGGAACTCTTGCAGGCTTGTCAGGATCTGTATGATCATATGCATATTTATTCCACTCAGCCTGACATGTATGGAATCCGGTACCAAATGTGATCATATACTGCATGCCTTTCTTGAAATCTGATGCCTTCTGCGGCTTGCCCGTATACTTCGCGTACTCATAGTCTGAAAGTCTGTAACGTGCAAACACACCGGCTCCGAGCGCGTTTATAGCCTCGTTAGGAAGAGCAAGACGACCGTTCGAGTAGTGACGGAACATAAAGTCGGCTCCGACCTCCCACCTTGGTCCGATATGAAACTTCGCGAATGCTCCCACTCCGAAATACGCCATAAAAGGTGCACTCAGCCAGTTATTGCCGGGATTCTGGACAGGATCATACTTTCCGGGATTATAAGTCGCACCGAAATCGAACAGATATCCAAGTGAGAAGTATCTGCTTCTCAGAAGAGAACGTTCGAACGAGCCATATATGGAATATAGGTCCGGGAACTTCGTATGGTCCGAGAACTGGAAATGTCCCATTCTTGCCACAGACATACCTACGCTTATGATAGGAAATCCGAACTGCTGGGCATATATGTTTCCGCTTTCCGGCTGCGTCTGAAAACCGAGCCCAAGATCATATGTCATATAACCGAACGTCGTCTGGTTCGGATGCAGTTTCTCTACATCATACCCGTACCATCCCTGTCCGGAAATAACCATATTGCTTCCTTTCTTAGCCTGTGCATTGGCTGAACCGGCATAGATTGCAGCACATGCAAACGCCAGTAATACTATAGTAAACTTCTTCATTCTTAAGGACTTATACTCTTTGTAAAAATAATCGGGCTGCAAAGATACAAAAAGTAACAAGAACTAATAGCATTACCGTTGTTTTTCATCACGGGCACTCCATCTGTTAAATTCAGAATTCAAAGGTCACACCTACAGCAGGAACAATCGTGCCGCTCCACAGCTCCAGAGTCTCGAGAGCATAGCGCTGTTCGAGCGGAAGAGAGTCTGGATTGAGGATCTCACCCGTACTCAGATAAGCATCCGGCTGACGGATCTTGCTGAAGGTCACGTTCTGCAGATCGACATAAAGGCCAAGGGTCCATTTCCTGAAATAGAAATTCTTATCGACACGCAGGTCTATCTGATAATATGGATCCAGACGGCTTTGATTGTATTTTGTGTAATCATAAACAGGCCTGCCGGCGGCATCCCATACGACTTTCAATGAAGAAGCATCCTCATCATAAGGAGTATAGGGTGAACCGCCAATCGCACTGACCTTCATGCCTATGCTCCAATATTTAGGAAGGTCATACACCCCGCTGACATTCAATATGAAACGATTGTCCCAGGCGGAAGGGATATAATCAGCATCCTTGGCAGACTTATATTCGCTTTTATACAAGGTGGCTGATCCGACAAGGCTCAATTTATCCGGAATCAGCCATCTGACAAGCAGTTCCACTCCGTATGCTCTGCCACTGGAAGAAGATACCAGCATTTCCTCTCCGATGCTTCCGTAATCGGCGCCTGTACAGGTCAGCGGCACTCCGGTTTCCAGAGATAAAGGTATATCCATGAACTGCTTGTAAAACCCTTCCAGTCCGATGAAGAGTCTGTCACGGAATTTCCAGTCAGCTCCGACAGCTGTCGAGATCACCCTCATGTAGTCAAGGTCCTTATTGGCCAGGCCTCCTTCCGCATCACGGAAGCTAAGGGCAGTAATCGGAGGAAGCTGATGATAGAATCCAGCGCTGGCATTGAACGACCAGTTTTCCCATGGAAGGTATGAGACCGAAGCACGCGGCGAAAACTGTTTCCAGAAACTTGCAGTATTGGCTGAATACGAGGCGGCGTCAGTCCGAAGGCCTGCAGATGCATTCAGCTTTCCACCAGGAGATTTATAATCGGCCGAAACAAAGATACCACCTCCGAAAAAAGACAGCCCGGTGCCATAATCAAGGGGAATCCCTGACCTTGACCGACGATAGACATCGCTGTCATAGTGCCGGAAATAAAACTCTGCACCCTCCCGCACAGTCCATGCCCCGTAATACGACCTGTTCTCACACCTGATCTGAGCCTTTCCTTCGAGTCCACTGCTGTACAATATGAGATTGTCACCGACACTTTCATCATTGTCGAGATATTTACGGCTGCGGTTATTAAGATAACTATAACTGAGACTATAGGTCTGTATATGCCGGTCGGAGAAATGCTTATATGAGGTGCCGATGGTAAATGTCTCCTGCTTCAGTACGGGAAGATAACTCAGGAGATACTCATCACCTTTGTCATCGGGATCATCACTCAGTTTCATATTGTCAAAGCCGGCGAGGGCTATGAATGCAATTTCATTTCTGCTGTCGATCCTCGTTCTGGACTTGAACTGGCCGTCTATATAGTTCGGGAGCATCGGCAGTCCCAAAAGCCGGAACAGAAGCTGGAGGTAGGACTGCCTTACAGAAGCTATATATGTGGTATTATTCCCGATATGGCCGCTCGCACTGGCACCTACTTCCGAGGCCCCGATTACTGCCTTGAAAGCCTGCTTGTCAGGATTACCATCCTTCAGAGTGATATCCATCACCGAACTCAGCGCTCCCCCTCTGTTGGCTGGAAAGGATCCGGTATAGAAACTGATTTCCCTGATCAGGTCAAAGTTCAGTATGCTGACAGGTCCCCCGGATGCTCCCTGGGTAGCGAAATGATTGATGTTCGGAATCTCGATACCATCGATGAAAAAGGAATTCTCCGAGGGGCCTCCTCCTCTGACTATCAAATCATTACGATAGCCTATCGGAGAATAGGACACACCCGAATAAGAACGGACGATACGGGCGATGTCCTTGTTGGCTCCCGGGATCCGGTCAATGTCTCCCAGACTGATGACACGTACGCTGACCGGGCTTTCCACGCTCCTTAGAAATGGAGAAGGCTTCACCGTAGATGCCGCCAGTTCATCAGGATCCTGTTCCATTTCGATTTCAATAAACGGCGTATATGGAGTGATCTTATACTCGGGTGTCACCACAGTCCTGTATCCAAGCTGAATGGCAGAAAACTGAACAATTCCGGGGCGTACGTTTTCCAGGGTGAATACTCCTGTGGAATCTGAAAGGGTGCCGGAGCCTTCGACTCCGACTATGACCACAGCGGCATAGGGAATGCTTTCCCTTGTTAGGCGGTCGATGACTCTGCCGCTGACATTGTATCCCTGAACTGATCCAGGCTGTGCATCTGACGGATAAGATGCTATGAAGATTGCCGTAAAAAAGGCAATGAAAAAGGCAAGACGTTTCATAATACACTAACTACACGCCTTGCCGGAATAACATTTTTCGTGCTAATTCTTATATCAGCCGATGATATATTTTCCAATCTTAGGTATCTTCTGAAGAATGACTGAAACAATCGCGACACCTATGAATGCGACTACAGCAGCCAGCACTATCTCCACCGGAGTAGTCCAGAAGCCCAAAAGTCCTTCATTTCCGGAGCCAAGCCAGTTTCGGAACATGCCGCACACAGGCACAAGCACCAGAAGATGAGCCAGATACATACCGTAGCTTGCCTTTGAAACAGGAAGGAGAATCTTGTTGTAGAAACAGCCTGCGCTCTTGATTTTCCTGAAAAGAAGTATCCATCCTACGGTCATCAGAACTACTCCTATGGTGTCATTGCACCAGGTAGTTTCCCAATACACCGCATCATTTATGATATTGTCAGCTGGGAAGGTACCACCACAGGTTTCATATACTCTCCTGAGGAAACCTCCGAAGGTGATTGCAAAACCTGAAAGCCAGCAAGGGAGCGCTACAGCCAAGGTCTTTTTCCAGGAAAGTTCTCCCACAAATTTACGGAAATAAAGACCGAGAAGCAGGTATCCTATGAATCCGCTTATATAATAGAAGGTACCGTAACCATTCCAGCTTGCCTCTCCCCACAAAGGATAAAGAGCCTGACGTGGGATTCCTGTAGGCCCATAGACAAATGCAAGCGGTTCCTGGCTGACCCAGTCGCGTATAAGCGGAATGAATGCTGTAAAAATCCATATTCCGAGATATACCTGAAGTTCCTTCTTGCCGACTTTTTCAGCCCAAGGAGAAAGAAGCGGCATAAGCATATAGACTCCGATGAGCATATATACGAACCAGAGATGTCCTGCAGAGTAATTGAAATTCAGAAGCAGACTCTTGAGATTCGAAACAGGCTCACCCCATACGAATGCATATACAAGGCTCCAGAGGACAAAAGGAATAAGAATCCTGACGGCCCTGCGCTTGAGAAATTCCCCGGCACTATAGTGCAACGGGAACTGAAGATAACTGGAGGCCACAATGAAAAGCGGCACACATGCCCTTACAAACGAGTCGAAGAATGATGCCCAGAAAGCATCTGTTTCAGTGAGAATCAAAGAGCCGTTGCCCCCGAGATAGAAAGGTTCGGTACTGTGTACGAGAATTACCATGAAGCAGGCTGCCACGCGCATCCAGTCGATCCAGATTTCTCTTTTTGCTGTATTCATTTCCATAAATTAATTGATAGTCAGTTTAGCAAGATAGTCGTAGTGTTCTCCTTCTTCCAGAAGTTCAGCTGTGAAGCCGCTTTCCTCCGCGTAGATGGCCAACGTCTCAAAATCCACATATAGCCAGTCAAACGGTTCACCGAGAATGTTTTTGTATTCCATCCTGTAGTCGAGCTGACCGTAATAATCATCAGCAAGATCTATCATCAGGCTTCCGTCCTCCTCTTCATACAGATAACGCAGATCGCTTGAATCGATCAGGATGCATCCATCCGGCGTCAGGAGCTGCTTCATACGTTCGAAGAAGGCAGGCATATTGTCCAATGTCCCTACAATGCCGGTTCCGTTCATCAGCATCAGAACCGTATCGAATTTTTCATTGAAGGTTTCGTCAAAGAGATTGATCTGACGTGCGTCGAGCCCCCTTCGCTTCATCACTTCCACCGAGAGAGGAGAAATATCGATTGCAACCGATGTCTTTCCAAGCTGTTGCAAAGCCATCGAATGGCATCCGCTTCCGGCTCCGACATCCAGGATCCTGCCCTGAGCCTCTTCCAAAGCAATTCTTTCAAGCTCCGGCATATCTTCCAGACTGCGGAAAAGACTCTCCACCGGGATCTCGTCATCTTCGAACATCGAGGAATGCACAACGAGGGTATCCGCATTGCCATTGACATAATAATCATATATTGCCGCTCCCATCGGATCTGCAGCCGCATTCAGGATTTCTTTTTCCATTGGCATAAGTTTTAAAATGCTAATATACGTCATTTAAGCATAATTCTCAGCATTTTCTACCGGAAATAATTATATTTGGGAAAACTTTATCGAACTGATTTATGAAAGCTTTACACATCATCATCGCGGGTATCTGCCTGACATTGGCAGCAGCCTGTTCGCAGCAGCAGAGCAATCCTCAGAAGGAAGAGGGAAATGCTGTCATCGAGAACATCATGTCACGTCGCAGCATCAGGGCTTACAAGCCTTGCACAGTAGCACGCGACACTATGAAGACTATCCTTGAATGCGGAATCAATGCCCCAAGCGGAATGAACAGACAATCCTGGGAAGTACGTGTGGTAGACAATCCGGAAGTAATGGCTGAGATTATTCAGCTGATGAGTGCAGGAAATCCGGATGTGGATCCGGGTGCTGTCAAGGGATGCTTCAGAGGAGCTCCTGTCATGGTGTTCATTGCAAATGATCCGGCTTATGATTTTTCAGTGATCGATTGCGGACTTCTTTCTGAGAACATCATGCTGTCAGGATGGTCTCTCGGAGTAGGATCAGTTTGTCTGGGAAGCCCGATCAGATTCCTCAGAAATTCTCCCGAGGCAATGGCCAAGCTCGGGTTCAGCGAGGGTTACACCCCTGTCATCTGCATAGGAATGGGTTATCCGGCAGAATCTCCGCAGGCTAAGCCAAGAGATTTCGGCAAGGTCAGATTTGTGGACTGATCGATATAAAAGAATGAACCCCGAAAGTTACAGTCAGATACTTTCGGGGTTCATTGTTTATTTCAGCAACAGGGCAACTGCCTTCATGTCGACTTTTTCACGAGTGTAGGCTTGCGGGAATGAAAGGCCGTCACCGAGAAGTTCGAAATTCAATGAAGAGGCCATCTCATTGAGCAGACGGACACTTGCACCGGCCCAGGTATATGAGCCGAAGGCGTAGAAACGGCGTCCCTTGATAAGACGGGCCTGAAGGGCCTTCATGAATGTTTCTGCCGGCGGGAAAATGCCGTTATTATATGTAGGTGCACCCACTACGATCGTATCATACTTGAACACATCGCGAAGAGCTCCGGAGATTCCAAGTTCGCCGGCATTGTTTCCTGCAAGGTCGTGGATAGCGTATGGTACTCCAAGTTCTTCAAGTTCCATTGCGAGGGCATCTGCAGCAGCGGCAGTATTGCCGTACATCGAAGCATACACGATGCAGACTCCCCTTTCCACCTCATAGCGGCTCATCTTGTCGTAAAGGGCTATGACAGAGGCGATCTCCTCTTCCCATACCGGGCCATGGGTACTGCATACTCTCTTGATATCCAGACCGCCCAGCTTCTTCAATGCAGTCTGCACCGGGATTCCGTACTTTCCTACGATGCAGGCATAATATCGCATCATTTCCTCACGATACTGCTCGAAGGTACCCTCAGAACTCACAACATCTTCGTCAATTGTACCGAATGTTCCGAAAGCATCGCCAGAGAAAAGAGTATTCTCTTCTTCAAGCCAGGTAACCATTGTTTCAGGCCAATGCACCATAGGAGTCATATAAAAACGCAGGGTGCAGCTTCCAAGACTTACAGAATCGCCCTCGCCCACCACAAGTACTCTTTCTTCAGGGACATTGTGATAACCTTTCAGCATAGGAACGGTCTTGGCATTTGCAATGATCTGAAGTCCCGGATATTCCTCAAGCATATATGAAATCAATGATGAGTGATCGGGCTCCATATGGTTGACCACGAGATAATCAACTGCTCTGCCCTCTGTGGCCTCACGTACATTGGAGAGAAATTCTTCTTCGAATCCGCACTCGACAGTATCTATCAGAGCGACCTTCTCGTCCGCCACTACATATGAATTATAGCTGACTCCGCAAGGAAGTGGCCACAAACCCTCAAAGAGGACTTTATCCGTGTCATTGACACCTACATAAAATATCTTGTCACTAAGTCTTACCATAATATATTTACATTTTCGGGGTACAAAAATAAGAAAAACTCCCGACATAGCATTATGCCAGATCGGGAGAGTTATAGGATTATTCAATTGTTATTCTGCGGTTGCCAATGGAGAAGGCACATTGTATACTCGGGTTGCAAGCTCCTTGTCCAGCATATACATTCCATACTTATTGTTCTCCACGGCCTCAAAGGCTGCTATCATCTCTCTTGCAGACTCTTCTTCCTCCACCTGCTCGTCGATGAACCATACCAGACGATTGATCGATGCAAAATCTCTGTCCTCATTGGCAATGAAAGCGAGATTGTTAATCAGTGAGGTCACCTTCTTTTCGTGCTGAAGTGTCTGCTGGAACATATCAAGAACAGAATTCCAAGCAGTCGGAACCGCCTCTATCGGCTGGAGTTCCACTTTGGCATCACGGGAATTGAGATAATTCATAAAGATACGTGCATGAGCCTGCTCTTCCTGAAACTGAACATAGAACCAGTTGGCAACACCTTTGTAACCTTTGGTCTCTGCATCGAGAGACATCGAAAGATAAAGATAGGCCGACCAAAGTTCAGCATTGATCTGTGCATTGATTGCGTTGTGTAAGTTCTGACTGATCATAATGACTATATAATTAGCAATTTTGAATTGTTCAATTTTATTCGATTGCAAAGTTAACGAAAGAAAATGACAAAACAAAAGTATGTGTATTTTTTTAATATATTTGCACGACAAATAACATTCCGGAAGCTATGGATATCAAGGCAATATCGACAAACATCGGCAAGGCATTACTGATCAATGCCTTTTTTATGCTGATATCGATTGCGATCTCCATTTATTACGGATTTGATTCTGCCTTCACTCCCCTTCTGATCAGTTTCCTCGTGACTTTCATCACAGGAACCTTTCCATTCATATTCGTGAAGAAGAATCCTGCAACGACTCTCCAGTCCGGCTTTCTCACCATCGTTCTGGCCTGGATTCTGTCCTTTATATTCGGAATGCTCCCATATGTACTTTGGGGAGGAGAATTCACATTGATAAACGCCTGGTTTGAAAGTGTTTCCGGATACACCACCACCGGATCCACGATATTGACAGAGATAGAAGCTTTGCCGAAAAGCCTTCTCTTCTGGAGGTCGTCCACACATTTCATCGGAGGGCTGGGGGTGATCGTCTTCCTTCTGATGATACTTCCCGACAGCAGTCCTGCCAAACTCAGACTCACGCATCTGGAACTGTCATCGTTATCCAAGGAAGGGTACAGATACAAGACCAGCACGATAACAAGAGTGATGGTCTCCGTATATATAGGGCTCACAATCGTCGAGACTCTTCTGCTCTGGGCGGCAGGAATGTCTCTCTTTGACGCTGTCAACCATGCCTTCAGTACAGTCGCCACCGGAGGTTTCAGCACAAAGAACACTTCCGTCATGTATTTCGATTCCACATCGATCGACATAATCATAACAGTCTTCATGGCTCTTTCAGCGATGCATTTCGGCGTCATATTTGCCATTGTTGCAGGTAGGTCATTCAAACCGCTGAAGCATTCTGTAACAAAATACTACCTTGGCATCATCGCCGTATGCAGCATAATCATAACCTTCTCGCTTAAGACTCAGGGAGGATATGAATCTTGGGGCGGGGCCCTGCTTGACTCGACTTTCCAGACCGTCAGCTACCTGACCACCACCGGATTCGGTCAAGCCGACAATGCCATGTGGCCTCTTCTGGCCAATACAATACTGATTTTCGCGGCAATGCACTGCGGCTGTGCAGGCTCGACGACCGGAGGTATCAAGGCGGACAGGATGTTCATTGCCTTGAAAGCCATTCATGGAGATTTCCTCAAGAGACTTCATCCAAGTTCTCTGTTCAGAACAAGAGTAGGAGGTAAAGTTCTTAACGACAGCACTGTATCTTCAGTATTTCTTTACATCGTACTTTACATCCTCATCATATTCATTTCATTCATATTACTACTCATATGCGGTGTAGAAATCGGAGATGCCTTCTCCGGTACAATATCTTCATTGGGTAATGTCGGACCAGGCACAGGCACGCTCGGAACAATGGGCAATTACTCAGGTTTCAGCCCATTGGTAAAGTTCATATTTACAATAGATATGTTCTTTGGACGAGTGGAGATCTTCCCAATCCTCATAGTGATATCAATGATATTCAAAAGACAGAAATGACGCCCTGCATAGCAATAATAGACCGCAACACACTGAGCGGAATAGCATTACGCAGCATCCTTTGGGAGACTTTCGGCAATGTGGAAATCCATCTGTACACTACGATGGACCGCTTCATAGCAGATTCGAACAGACATTTCATTCATTTCTTTGTAGATTCGGATATCCTGTTCAGATATATAGACGAGTTCGTCACTCTAAAGAGTCAGACTACCGTTCTTCACGAAGGTACCGGAAGCAAGTTCATCAAGGAAGGATTCAATGTCCTGGATCTGTCTCTTGGAGAAGGCGAACTGAAGAACAGAATCCTGCAGATGCAGCTGGTCAGCAGATATGAGCAGGAGATGGATGAGGGACGTCGGAGAAATGCCGGAAACGAACTTTCACCGCGTGAGCAGGAGGTATTGGTCCTTATGGTCAAGGGGCTGATCAATAAAGAAATAGCAGAGAAACTGGGAGTTTCTCTGCCTACAGTAATCTTCCACCGTAACAATATCTGCGATAAACTTCAGACCCGCTCGATCGGCAAGCTGACCATCCACGCAGTCCTGTCGGGGCTTATTGACATCAATGATATTTAAATCCTGATTCTCAGTTTTCTCAGTTTTGAGATGTCTGATGTACCGCCGTAATAGATGATGTATTCTCCGGATGCGGCTTCCATCTTGCCGGTCTCAGGATTGAAAAGGTCGATATTTTCTGCCGAAAGCGGAATCTCGACAACTGCTCTCTTTCTCGCCTTTATGTGAACTCTCTTGAATCCGCGGAGGCTCATGATCGGTCCATCCACATCGTCAGCCTTCCTTATATAGACCTGCACAACCTCGTCTCCATCCATACGGCTTGCATTCTTCACACGGATTCTGAGTACATCATTCTTCACCTTGGCTCTTCTGTATTTGAAGTTGCTGAAGCTAAGTCCGTGACCGAACGGGAAGAGAGGCTTGCCCTGGAAATATCTGTATGTATGTCCCGGCATATCATAATCACCGAAGTCAGGAAGATCTGCATCAGCTGCATAGAATGTCACAGGAAGACGTCCTGCCGGATTGTAATCTCCGAAAAGAACATCTGCGATTGCAGTACCACCCTGCTGGCCTGCATACCATCCCTGAAGGATAGCATCACAGATTTCAGCCTCTGGAGCAAGAGCCACGGCAGAACCGGAAAGATGAACGAAAATGATTGGTTTTCCTGTCTTTGCAAGTTCTGCGATATACTGTCTCTGAGTCTCAGGAAGTTCGATAGAAGTTCTGTCACCACCTTTGAAGCCCTTGTAGTTCACTCTCATTTCCTCACCCTCGAGCTTTGGAGAAAGACCACCTACGTAGATGATTGCATCGACGTCGTCAAAGATTGACATATCCATTGCAGCATATTCCTGTGCCGCCTCCTTCAGCAAGGCCTCATCGTGATAATTGCCTTCAGTCTCGCTGTATCTGCCTGCATCATCCGACGCTGCCGCAAGTTCGCAGCCCTTTGCATATACCACATTCTCCGCTCCTACTTTAGCGGTGATGCCTTCGAGAACAGTGATGGTCTTGCGAGGAATACCGTTATAATTGCCCCACATGACGAGGGAGTCGGCAGCATTAGGTCCTACGACCGCATATTTAGCATTCTTTGACAAAGGCAAGACCTTACCCTTGTTCTGAAGAAGAGTCATTGTCTCACGGGCCATCTGAAGGGCAAGGTTATCGTGCTCGTCACAAGCAAGAAGATCTCGCGAGATCGAATTCCACGAAACCATATCCTCCGGATCCATTTCTCCGAGTTCGAAACGAGCCTTCAGGATACGGAATACAGCACGGTCGATTTCAGCTTCAGTGATCTTTCCAGCCTTCAAAGCCTCACCAAGAGTGTGGAAAGAGTCACCGCATTCAAGGTCCGCACCACTGCGCACTGAATTGGCTGTAGCTGAAGGTGGATCATTTGGGAAGATATTGTGACATCCCTCATTGAAGAAATCATGTACAGCCCAGCAGTCTGTCACCACCATTCCATCGAATCCCCACTGTTCGCGGAGAATCTTTATCAGAAGCTTGTCACTGCCACAGCATGGCTTTCCTTCGTATGCATTGTAAGCACACATGATTTCCTTCACATCAGTGGTTTTCACCAGACGCTCGAAGGCATAGAGATATGTCTCATTGAGGTCTCTCCAGGACACTTCCTCGACATCGAACACATGGCGTTCGTACTCAGGACCGCTGTGGATGGCGAAATGCTTCAGACATGCGTGGAGCTTGTCATATTTCTGCGAGCCGTCACCCTGAAGGCCGTTAACTACAGCGCGTCCCATGACTGTAGTAAGATAAGGATCCTCGCCATAAGTCTCCTGTCCCCTTCCCCAGCGAGGGTCACGGAAGATATTGATATTAGGAGTCCATACAGAGAGTCCGTGATAACGTTGTACGCCCTCACCTTCGCGGGCAATGCTGAACTTGATTCTCTGTTCGGTCGAAGCGACGTCGAAAACCTGCTGGAGGAGCGTATCATCCCAGCTGGCAGCCATACCGATGGACTGAGGGAAAACGGTAGCCAGACCATTGCGGGCCGATCCGTGCAGAGCCTCATTCCACCAATTGTACTTTCTGATGCCGAATTCCGCAATTTCTGGAGAGTCATAGTCCATAAGCATGATCTTCTGCTCCACGCTCAGGCGTCCTAAAAGGTCATTAGCCCTTTCTTCGGGACTGAGGGAAGGATCCTGATAAGGATAATTCTGCGCAAGGGCAGAAATTGCAGCCATCAGAGA
>JAEIGA010011489.1_pt1 | contig 13446 bp, 7 predicted proteins | sample 9270691 | NCBI WGS metagenome assembly JAEIGA01 (sample SAMN17057246, study PRJNA624740) | gut metagenome | biome: biome; isolation source: fecal sample | host: Bos grunniens | place: China: Xizang | collected 2019
AATTCGCCTTGACACTGCTGACGTGCAACGCGACCGCTTACGCAACGGTCAACCTTGTTTGTTAACCAATCCTTACATGCAACGGCCTCAAGGGGAAGGAGATTCTTCAAATATGTCTCAATTTGGGTAGCATCCAAATCCTGTTTGTTGTTGTAGTTGCGTTCAACGGTCTTATCTACCATTACGGTCTTGGGAGAAGAACCGAACATCTGCTCAACTGCCAAGTCGAAAGGACGTATACCATCTGCCTGTTCAAAGGTGAAACGGTGGTCACCAGTTGTTTCACCAACGGTGTACATGGGAGCACGCTCGCGCTCTGCAATGCGACGTACATGTTCAATAGCCTTCTCGTCGATGAGCAGACCCATGCGCTCCTGGCTTTCGTTAGCAATAATCTCCTTAGCAGAAAGGGTCTTGTCGCCGATTGGCAACTTGTCCATGTGAATAATACCACCACACTCTTCAACCAACTCGCTCAAGCAGTTTACATGACCTGCAGAACCGTGGTCGTGAATGCTGACGATGGGGTTGTTGTCTTCCTCGCAAAGTGCACGTACAACGTTGTATGTACGCTTCTGCATCTCAGGGTTAGCACGCTGTACGGCGTTCAACTCAATGCCACTGCTGTAGCGGCCTGTCTCTACGGAACTTACGCTACCACCACCAAGACCAATACGGTAGTTCTCGCCACCCATAACAACAACCTTGTTGCCGGGTTGTGGCTGACCCTTAAGGCAATCACGCTTTGTGCCGTAGCCTACACCGCCGGCAAGCATAATAACCTTGTCATATGCATATCTCTCATCGCTGCCTTCCTCATTGTGCTCAAAGGTAAGTACAGAACCACAAATCAGAGGCTGACCGAATTTATTACCGAAATCACTGGCACCATTGGAAGCCTTAATCAAAATCTGCTCGGGGGTCTGATACAACCATTCACGAACGGGCAGAATCTTTTCCCACTGCTTTAGGCTTGCGTCGTGCTCTGCACTTACAGCATCACCCTGCAGACGTGAGTAACTGGTCATGTATACTGCAGTACCTGCAATGGGCATTGAACCAATACCTCCGCCCATACGGTCACGGATTTCACCACCGCTACCAGTTGAAGCACCATTGAAGGGTTCTACGGTAGTGGGGAAGTTATGTGTCTCTGCTTTGAGTGAGATAACACTCTCCACTTCCTTAACCTGATAGTAGTCAGGCTCAGCATGAGTGGCGGGAGCAAAGAGTTCTACCTTAGGACCCTGGCTGAATGCTACGTTGTCCTTGTAAGCGGACAGGATGCGATTGGGATTCTCCTGAGTGGTCTTCTTGATCATCTGGAAGAGACTGCTCTCCTTTTCTTCACCATCAATTACGAATGTGCCACCGAAAATCTTGTGACGGCAGTGTTCGCTATTGATCTGAGCAAAGCCAAATACCTCAGAGTCTGTCAAAGGACGACCCAACTGATCTTCTACCTTATGCAGATACTCGATTTCCTCTGAGCTTAATGCCAGACCTTCTTGTTCGTTGTATGTATCCAGATCAGTTATCTCCACGATGGGCTGAGGCTCTATGTTCACAAGGAATAGGTCTTGGTTAAGACCATTCTTATACATGCGTTGTAGCATGGGGTCGAATTCTGCATCCTCGCTCTCCATAGGGAAGTATTCCTCTATGCGTGAGATGCCTTCTACGGCCATGTTCTGTGTAATTTCTACAGCGTTGGTGCTCCAAGGAGTAATCATCTCGCGGCGTGGGCCCACAAAGCATCCCTCCAGACAATCTGTGTCCAGTACTTCGGCCTCTCCATAGAGCCAGCACAACTTTTCAATTTCATCCTTGGTCAGTGCAAGGGCACTCTCCGTAGCGATGATACTTTGCTGCGGAGTTCTAAAGAAGGTAATTGCCATATCTATCTTTATTATTTATAATTGCGGTGTAAAGTTACGCATTTTTTGCCAAAAGGACAAGGAATAGTTTGTTATAATTTAATTATAAGATAACTAAAATAAAATAGACACCAATGCAGAACTGCTATTCAAACGAGCAACGGTAATTATATACTCTTATATAGTGCCTGTTTATTTATTTTTGTGTCTTTTTATGAAAATAAAAATGGTGTGCATTGTTGTGTAAACCATGTTACGCCAACGCTGCACACCATTTGTGTTTTTATAAGTAATACCTTATAAACAGGGATATTTGATTAGAACATCTGGTCGGGATACTGGCCAGCCTCATGCAAAGCAGCAAGCTTGGCTACAGTTTCGGGACGATCCTCGGGATATGTTACACCGAACCACTTTGATGTTGTGTCAAGAACTTCGCAAGTAGCCTTGCCTTCCTTGATGAGGGTATCTACCATCAAGGGGATGAAGAATTCGCTCTTCAGGTTGGTCTGATTCTTGGGATCAGAAAGGAATACCTTAAAGAAGTCCTCACTGTACTGGAAATAGTCAGGAGTGAAGCCCCAGAAATTCATGCTGGTGGGAGCTGTGTCGGGAATACCTACCCATGTGCCGTCCTCATCCAAATACTCTACAATGCCGTTGTGACGCTCAATCTTTGTGCGCTCTACTACACCAGTCAAAAGGTGTGTCTCTGGATCCATCTCACAGATACCACGGCTCACGGTTCCGCTCTCTGACAATGTGTTGTCAACACGGAAACCAACCATAGCATACTTACCCTTGCTACCCTCAGGGAGAGAAGTCAAGAACTTAGCCATAACCTGGAATGCGTCGCGGTCGTAGAAGTCGTCACAGTTAAGAACGGCGAAAGGCTCGTTAATAACCTCCTTACCCATCATAACAGCGTGGTTAGTACCCCAAGGCTTTTCGCGGCCTTCAGGAACGGTGAAGCCTTCGGGCAGAGCGTCCAAAGCCTGGAAGCAGAGTTCGCAGGGAACGTGGCCTTCGTACTTGGCCAAAATCTGCTCGCGGAACTGCTGCTCGAAATCGCGACGGATAACCCATACGATTTTGCCGAAACCGGCCTGGATAGCATCATAAATGCTGTAGTCCATAATGCTCTGACCCTGAGGGCCGAGAGTGTCCAACTGCTTCAAACCACCATAACGGCTACCCATACCAGCAGCCAGAAGGAATAGTGTAGGTTTCATTGTGTGAATGTTTTTAAATAGGTTAAATAAAGAATTCTTTCGCTACAAATATACAAAGAAAATACATACGACGGTTCATTATAGTACTAAAAAAAGCCCACCTTTCGTCAGAGGTGGGCAAATTATGTAAAAAATCAATCTACATGAGGTATACTCGGTATATCAGAATGGGTATCCTACAGCAAAATGGTAGCCGAGTGATTTGCCGAAGGATGGCATATTGTAATAGCCTGTTTTGCCTGTGTCGTAGGGTGCATGCAGACCTACACCAACATCAAAACGGATTACAAGAAATTCAAGGTCATAGCGCAGACCTGCACCGGTACCAAGAGCCAGTTCTTTTCCGAAGTTCTTCCACTGAAAACGTCCCCCTGGTCGTGCTGGGTCTTCTTTGGTGATCCATACATTGCCAGCATCCAGAAAGACGGCTCCAAAGAGGTTTGCTACGATAGGGAAACGGTATTCCATGTTGCACTCAAAACGAATGTTGCCGACTTGGTCCAGATACGAATAACTGCTTTCGGCGGGGTTGTAACTACCAGGACCTATGCCGCGTACACCGAAGGCACGGATGCTGTTGGCACCACCGGCAGAGAAGAGGTCGGCATAGGGCGCAGTCTTGTCACCATAGTTCCAGATAAAACCAAGATAACCGCGTACCACCAGTTGGCTACGGGGAGAAACACGGAGCATATGTGAGTATTCGGCTGTGTACTTCTGGAATTGAATTGCTTGCTTGGTGAATAGGGATACGCGTCCCTGGTGTTTCTGAACTTTAGGGCTGGTCCATGTGAAGGCATATTCCATACTGGGAACCAGTTTGTCACGTAGACTCTCATAGAGTGCAGGGTTCTCAGTCATTAGACTGTCGAAACGTTGTGTGGTACTGAGCAAGTGATTGTATTCCAAACGTACAGGTGTGAATTCGTGGATGATGTTCTCTCCCTTTTGGAAGGTCCACTTAATGCGTGCTCCGGCACTGGCACTTCCATAATATCCAGCACGGTTCATCCATTTAACATCCATCTTGAACAGAGTGGATGCCTGTATTTTTCTGTTGAGTTTACGCCATAGGTTGCCGAAGAAGATAAAGCGAGGATATGTGAGGTTCAGGTTACCTCCCAGTTCCCAGGAATTGATACCAGTATTCTCTCCTTTCATATTGGCACCGGTCTGCCATTCATACGAACCATTAACACCCAAAGTGAGTGTTTCTGCACCACGGAAGGCATTACGCTTGTTAATGGAATAAGACAGACCGGGACCGAGCAAACCATTTGTTTTGTTGGTGATTTTGGCCTCGAATTCACTGTCGTATGGCTTATCCAGCATGCATATGATTTCCAGATCCAGAGTGTCGTTGAACTGCATTGTGTTGTACTTGCCTTGCAACAAAGCTGTATCACGAGGTACGTAGTTGACCTGTACGGAGGAGAAAATTCCCATTCCGGAGAGTTTGTTGATCATCAGGTTATGCATTTCCTGATTGTAAAGGTCCCCTTTCTTCATGTACATGTATCTGTAGAAGGCAGACAGACGTAATGAGGGCTTTCGTTTGTCGCCTCCACTCCATTGCATGCTCAAATCACGAAGTGAGAAGGAATCTGTCAGTTCGCGTGTGTTGTATTTCTGTATTGTGATGCGTGTTTTGCCTATATGAAATGGTTGTTTGGCTACCTGTGTCATAGTTGGCGAAGGGACAACCTGCAGTTGCACATGCTCTGGTCTCATTAGAGTGTCTGCCTTATAGCCAATGTGATCACTACGGAAATAGTAGTGTCCGTGGTTGCGTAGCAGAGTAGCTATACGATCACGTTCGTTGGCAAGTGTTGGCACGTTGAAAGGATTGTTACGTTTCAGCAATGACTCGCTCATTGTCTGTCTGATGAGCGTGTCTATGCTCAAGGGAAAGTCGCGGTATTCGATGCTGTCCAGATGGAAGAGTTCGCCTGGCAGAACTTGGTAGGAAATCTTCTTTTTGCGAGGGTTCTTGACATCATCAATACGGTATCGAACATCTCCACGGAAGTATCCATGATTGCGCAAGGTATTACGTGCTACTTGGGTTCGTATGCTGGGACTTACGGTGCTGATGTATTTAGGTGTGGCGCCAAGAGTGTTCATCATCCATTTGCCGAAAGCACTTTCGCTTTGGCCATAGCGATTCCATACCCACAGACCTACAGTGAATGGATGTGTCCAGTAGCTGGAGCCCATAATGGTTCCGTTGGGTGCATAAGAGAGTGCTCCTGTCACTTCCGCACGTGCCGTGTTGTATGCTGCCTTGTCGATGATTTCCTGACGGCGTAGACTATCCTGTTCTTGTGGTGTGAGTTCCCTCTCTCTTGCTTCTTCCTTTATGGATGTGTTTCCACGTAGTACGTCCCCTACGGCAGTGTAGGCATCGGCTACGGCAGTTATTACTCCTGTGCTGTCCTTTCCTTTACTACGTTTTTCACCCCATTGGTGTCCGTAGGCGAGTTCCTTGATACCGGCATAGAGGTATTCGTCCTCGGGAATGTTCTTGGTCTGATAGCATCCTGTTGTTGTCAGCATCAGGAGTATCAGAATGGAAAGTTTGTATACCTTATTATATATATTATATATGGTCATGTCGTGACGGTTCATTTTTGTGTCTGCTTTGTGGTGTTGTTTTGTCCGGGACGTTGCAGACTCTTTTTCTTAGTGTCGCGGAAGATAAACAGATCGCCCAGGTTTTCGGTCTTCTTGCGTAGTACAAGGCTGGCGCCCATTTCCATTACCTCGGAGTCGAGTATTGATTCAGTGTCTTTGTTGTAGAAGGCTTTTACGTAGCGTGTACCCGAATTGTCCAGACGGTATTCCACAGATACGTTATTGATGATGCTCATGCCTGTGTTCTGTGCATCGTTGCCAGAACTTACCTTTCCACCAATGATTACACTGATGCGGTTACCCCAGAAACGTTTTGCAAATGAGAAATTGTAGTCTGTTTGTGCCGCACCAGTTGCGCTGGTGGTGTTGTCTATACCGAAACCGATGTCGATGGTAGATAGAGCTTTGCCGGCAATGTTGGAAATCTGACTATTCAAGAATGAACTTAGGGCACTGGTTGCATCGAATCCATTTCCACCTCCGTTAGCATTAGGCGATAGGTACATGCCTGTTGTTAGCATTGCCACAGCGGCGCGGCCGCGCTCTTCTATGGACATGGAAGCAAGCTCGTTCTGTACTGTCAGGTCCTCTGGTGCTTGCAGAGTGAATTCCAAGCCAAGATCAGATAGAGTTTGAGTAATCTTAAGACCTACGTCAAAGTTTACGGTTCGCGACACATTGTTGTTAGAGACGGAAGCTTTTTTTCGCTCGCTTGCGCTGATGTTTAGCTTGGGATTCATCATGTCTCCGGTGAATTCCACAAAGCTGCCACTATCAATTTTGAAGTTCTTGAGCGATACAATTACAAGGCTGTAATCCATGGTACCAGAGAGTACGGTGTATCGTCCGAACAATCTCATTCCCGAAAGCATGTCATAGGTCATTCGTAATTCGCCTCCGCCTTCCAGTTCTATTTTGTCCTGACCATCTTCGCTCATTAAACAATGTATTGTGGTGGCCTCGTCGATGTTTACCTGGAAGTCCATTTTGATATTCTGTTCTGGCAATACCGTGGGTACAGTTTCCGTTGTGTCAGAAAAATCGGTAAATGTTACCAGACTATTTAGTTGATCATCCACTACCAATGGTGAATCCTTCATTACATAGGTGACATTGGTTTTTCCGTTTATATTGAGGCGTCCACGGATGTTCAGGTCGTTCAGTGTACCCTGCATGCGTCCGAATAGGTCTACATACACTTTGCCGTAGGCTTCGACACCTTTACGTTTTGGAGCGTTTATGAGGTTGAAATCACGTGCAACTACATTAAGGTCCAACTTTGCCTGGTTGAGGTCAGTAAAATCTATTGTGCCGTCCAGAGTGAGTGGATTATCTCCATTGGCAAAGGCCTCTATTTTGTCCAGGTCTAGGAAATTCTTCTTGATCGTGATTTCGTCATCCGGCAGACGCAAGTCTATGCTGTAGGGGTCGGAGCAAATATGCATGCTATCTGTGGCCAACGATCCCGACATTAGGGGGGCAGAAGCAGGGCCCTGTACATCCAATACACCACTGATATAACCTTCCAAACGCGCCATGTTATCGGTGATGAAGCCGTTGGCGATGTTTAGAGGCAGGCGCATCAGATGTGCCTCGGCTTCAATCTGTCCTTCTTCATCCTGAGTCCAATATCTACCGTTTAACAAGGCTATCTCACGGTTGTTTTGAGAAAGAATACCGTCTACCAAGTGTGATCCGTCAGTGTTGGGGAAATATATCATCTCCATTCCTATGTCGCCAAGCGGATTTCCTTCGTAGCCCATTTTCTTTACGTCCATGTCCATGGAAACCGTGGCTTGCTTCTCTTCCATTACGGCATGCACGTCTCCATTAAGCATGCCCGTTACCATAGGCATGAACGGCATCACGCGCGATAACTCTCCAAGGTTGAAATTGGCGATGGACAGGGTAATGTCCTGCTGTGCGTTTTCGTTGGGAGTACTATACAGGTTCAATGATGTGCCGTCGTCGGCAAGCAGGTTCATGTTTGCCTTTATGTGATTATTCTTGTTAATGGAAACATAGTTGTCGGCATTTACTTTGAAACGACGGTATGCAAAGATGGGATCCAGTGGTGTCAACTGAACTTTCAGTGCGCTGTCAGCTATGCCTACATTAAGACCGAAGTCCACACCCTTGTTGCCCTTTTCATCTATGAATAGCATTTTGCTCTCCAATCCCTTGGGTGTAAAGAATGCACTCAATAATGCATCAAAATTCGCTACCTTGTTTCGTGGGCCGTTTTTCACTCTTGCCATCATCTTGACACCTTCGGCAAGATTCTTTATGTACCATGAAATTGAATCTATGACTACTGCCGATGTTCTCAGCTTGTCCATGTGGCCCTGTCCGTTCAGTCCTTCTTCAGGGTTTGTTATCAAGTCAAAGGCCATCTCGTTCATGGTTGCGCCGAGCATAGAGCGCATAATGTTGGCCAAAGGGTTGTTGTTTCCGCACAGTAGGTGCATGTCTACTCGTGGAAGTCGACGGTTCAACTCCTTCATGTCAAGTATGCGTGCATCCCTTTGCCTTTTCAGCTCCTTCATGAAGTTGTCGGTTTTCTTCATCAAGGAATCAAGACCTTCGTCGGAATGGAACTGTAGCCAAAGATTTCCAGCATTGGTTCGTGCCAACATACTTTCCTCATTCATATTTACCTCCAGATTCAAGTCTAGGGGATAGTATGTGGTATCTGGCATGGCCAGTTCTATGCTATGTATGCTTCCATTCAGACGGTGCGTCTGTTTCATGTCTGTGCCTCCGTCTAGATTCAGCGTCATGGATGCTACAAGAGAATCTTGTGTTATTCCCAAGGCCTGGAAGTTTATCTTGTTCATGGAGAGTGAGAAATCGGCCTTGGAGTCCTTCTTGTCAATGTATGCATTGGCACATGCATTTGCCATGAGTATTTCGTTGTCGCAATGCAGTTCTACGGTAGCCTTACCGCGTTTCAAGAGAGCCGTAAGTCTGGCATTGTCCACATCCCATTTCTTGTACTCAAGGTGTTTTAGGTCCACGATTGCTTTTACTCCAGTGGCTTTTGATAGAGGATCTGTGCCGTGTCCGCTAATGTCTGCAGACAGGGTCAGTAGTCCTATACTGTCCTTGGGTAGGAAGTTTCGGATGTCTATTTCCTTGGCATGCATGTTGGCCATGTACGACATGTTGTCGATGTCCAAATGTGCTTTGGCATGCAAAGTGCCTTTGCCTTGTTCAAGTAGTGCGTCTGCCCAATATTTGTTGCCTTGTATCTTTGTATCGGCTGACAGATTCATGTGTGGGATGTGTATGTCGCTATATCCCAGATAACGACGTATGAAGTCCAGATTCATGGTACTGGCATCCCATAGGAGGTGGGCCTTCATGCCGTTTTCAACCAGTGCATCGGCAATATATCCCTCTGCCTGTATGTCTATGGCAGTAGGCATGGACAGATGCAAGGTGTCTATGCAGATAGAGTCAATGTTGCCGTGTACTGTGATATGTGCATTCAAGGGCAGGGTAGGGTATACCTTTGCCAAATCTTCGGGAATGAAGTCTTGTGCTATGCAGAGCAGGTCTGAGTGGGCAAGTGAGGTATTGATGTTGGTGGACAATCGTCCCTTGCTCTGTGGGGTAAAGGCATTGAAGTCCATGTACAGGTCTCCGCTGATGAGGCTTTGCGGCTCTTCGTGCGAGCCAGTGCTTATGCGGAAGGTTGTCAGACTTACAGCTGTGGTGTCCAGCTTCAGGCCTTCTGCACCAAGAGAAGTGGCAGGCAGAGATATGCATATGCTTGTCCCTGTGCTGTCCTTCATGGCCAGAGATAAAGTGTCAATGTCTATTCCCAGAGTATTTACGGTGTATACTCCGTCTTCAAGGCGGATGTCTCCTCCCGAGAGATGTGCGTTTTTAATATCCGTGCTTACTGCAAGTGTATCTCCTGCCGTGCGGAATCCTATGCGACTATCACGTATGCCAATCTGTCCTATCTGTATTGTCCAAGGTATAGGTGCGCTTTCGGTGGTGTCCACTATCAGGGTGTCGCGCATGCTGATGTCCAGGTCGCATCCTTCGATTGACGCGCCGCTCAACCGTGCAAGGCCATTCTCTAGGTCTGTGTCCTCGCGGTCAAGATGCAATAGACCCAGGCGGCCGTTGATGCCGAGTTGTGGAATGAGGTCGCGGGAATTGAATACACCATTCCTGATATCTATACCTTCTACGTCCAATTGTTTATGAAGTATGTTGCTGAAGTCCAGGTCAACGATTACTTCTCCCGTGTGTAGAACGGTATCGGTTTCCTGAATGGCTGTAAGGTTCTTCAGTTCAATGTCCAGAAGGGGTGTGATACTCACCTTTTCCAGACTGATGTCCATGCCAGTCTCTTCGGAGGCTATTTCTATTGCTTTCTGTACTGCCCAGTTCTGAATGGGTGGGATGTACAGGAGTATCATTATGAATACGGGGAGCAGCAACACCGTACCTAGGGTGATGCCTGTCCATTTCAGTATATGTCGGATGATATTCAATGGGATGGGGTGACGTTAATTGTCGTATCTCTTATCTAATCGCTTCGTGGCTCAATGCCAGCCAAAGTTTATCGTCTGGCACGGGAGCTGTAACGGAAATACTCTCATGATTTACTGGATGCTCCAATGTTAAGGTGCGTGCATGCAGGGAGATGCTTCCATCTGGGTTGCTTCGTGGCGCACCGTATTTCAAATCGCCTTTTATGGGACATCCTATTTTGGCCAGCTGACATCGTATCTGGTGATGACGTCCTGTGTGCAGATGTATTTCCAGAAGGTGGTATCTGTCTCCAGAGGCTATCAATTCGTAATCCAGCACGGCTTTCTTGGAACCTGGTACCTCACGATCATAGGCACGTGCCGTGTTGTTCTTCTCCTGACGTGTCAGCCAATGTGTGAGTGTGCCTTGTGGTTCTTGTGGGCGGTTTTGTACTATGGCCCAATATGTTTTGTTTACCTTGTTGTGCTCGGCAAACATTTTGTTCAGGCGTGGAAGGGCCTTGCTCGTCTTGGCAAAAAGTACCACGCCCGATACTGGTCTGTCCAATCGGTGCACCACACCCAGATATACGTTACCGGGTTTGTTGTACTTCTCCTTCAGCCAGTCTTTGACAATATCAGAGAGGGGAGTGTCCCCGGTCTTATCGCCCTGAACTATCTCCCCTGCTTGTTTGTTAACGATTACCAGATGGTTGTCTTCGTATAGAATAGTCATCGGTTTGGATTACATGTTCATTCCACCATCTACCTGTATGACCTGACCTGTTACATAACTTGATAGGTCGCTGGCCAGATACAATGCTGTGTTGGCTACATCCTCTGTTTGTCCAGCACGGCGTAGAGGAATCTTCTTTGTCCACTCCTTGCGAATCTCGTCGGGCAGAGCTTCAGTCATTGCTGTTTCAATGAATCCTGGTGCTATGGTGTTTACGCGAATACCCTTGGGGCCCATTTCCTGAGCTACACTTTGTGCCAATGCAATCATTCCTGCCTTTGAAGCGGCATAGTTAGCTTGACCGGCATTGCCGTGAACTCCCACGACGCTGGACATGTTTATGATGGAACCTCCACGTTGGCGCATCATTATTGGTAGGCAAGCGTGGATGAAGTTGAAGGCGGATTTGAGGTTGGCATTGATGACGGTGTCCCATTGCTCCTCGGTCATTCGTAGCATCAGGCCATCCTTGGTGATGCCCGCGTTGTTTACGAGTATGTCAATAGAACCGAAGTCTTCTTTGACTTTCTTTACGGTTTCCTCTGTTTGAGCATAGTTTGCTGCATCTGAAGCGTAAGCGATACATTTTACTCCCAAGGCCTCGACTTCCTGACGTGTTGCTTCAAGTGCAGCAAGCATGTCCTCGTTGGCTCCGCGACCTGTGAATGCTATGTTGGCTCCTTCTGAGGCAAATTTTAGCGCTATGCCTTTTCCTATTCCGCGTGTTGCACCGGTAATCAGTGCTGTTTTTCCTTCTAATAGTTTCACAATGTGAAGTGTATTAAATGTTATGTTTCTTGCTTAGCGAGCGGTGTATAATCTTGTGCACTACACCGCGTATGAGCCCCTTGGGCATGCCGTCGGCAATGCGTCCGTAAATGAAAGGTACCTCCAATCCTCGAACAGAGTATCTGATTATGTCGACCATTAGCGATAGGTCGTCAATTTCAAACAGTCCCTTCTCTACACCTTCGGACAATATGGTGGTTAGCAAAATCTTTTCGTTGCGGTCAAAACGTTGGCGAATGAGGCTTACGCGCCAGATATCGCGAAAGAATTCGGCGCGGATGTTGCCGTTGCGCTGAACCACTTCCTTGATGGCCTGCAGGTGTGCGTAGATAAGGGACACGAGTTTGTCCTCGGGGTCCATGTCTTGCTGAGCCACTTCGGCCATCTTCTGTGCCATCAGCTCTAGTTCGTCCTGCACTACGGCATCATAGATGTCGTCCTTGCTCTTGAAGTAGGTATAAAGCGTACGTCTGCCCTTGCCGGAAGCCAGAGCAATGTCGTTCATGGTGGTTTCCTCTATGCCTTGTTTGGCAAACAGTGTACGTGCTACCTCTATCAGTTTGTTCCTTGTTTTTTCTACCGCCATACTATATATGTATATAAGGTGTAATTCTGCGCAAAGATACAATATTTCTGCCACACTGGCAATATTTTTGCACTTTTTTACCAAAAGGTTTGGTGGTATCGGGAAAAAAGCATACCTTTGCACTCGCAAACGGGAAACAGCAGCAATGTTGACTTCAAGTTTGATACGCAATATCGCGGGGTGGAGCAGTTGGTAGCTCGCCAGGCTCATAACCTGGAGGTCGCCCGTTCGAGTCGGACCCCCGCAACTGAAGTGGTGGTGGAACTCTCCGGTTAAAGATTATTCTTTGCTGGAGAGTTCTTTTCTTTTCTACAGGATACATGAAGGTACTATACATACACGGTTTCGCTTCGGCAGGTAGCACAGGTAGTGCCACCCAGTTGCGCAATCATTTTTATCCCAAGGGAGTGCAGGTGCTCAGTCCTGATGTGCCCGTAGAGCCTCTTCGTGCCATCGCCTTTCTTCGTGATTATGTGGTGGAGCATCAGCCCGATCTTGTTGTTGCCACCTCCATGGGTGCCATGTATGCCGAGCAGTTGCGTGGTATTAAGCGTATTCTGGTGAATCCTTCTTTCCATATGGCTAAATTGCTAACCTTCCGTGGCATGGGCCGACAGGAGTTTCGCAACAAACGCGAGGATGGTGCAAAGGACTTCAAGGTGGACAAGCAGATGATTGCAGAGTTCAAGGAGGTGGAAAAGCAAAGCTTTGACGGTATTACCTCTGAGGATAAGCAGATGGTGTGGGGATTGTTTGGTACCAAGGACAAGAATGTCAACTGCCAGCCCGACTTCCGCAAGCATTATGGCGCCGACAGAATGTCCTTGTTCGAGGGCGAACATTACCTGAACGGCGAGGTGCTGAGTAAGGTTATCATCCCTTTGGCAGAGACGATACTTTGTATGAGGTGAGACAATACGACGTCTTTGCCGAGACAATACGATGACTAAGGCAAGACAACACGACGACTTTTAATAGGACGAAATAATATAATAAATAGGATATATGTTTGAAAATCTTTCGGAGCGTCTTGAACGCTCGTGGAAAATATTGAAGGGTGAGGGTAAGATTACCGAAATCAACGTTGCCGAGACCCTCAAGG